>Ga0116107_1001771_pt1 | contig 12198 bp, 10 predicted proteins | sample June2015DPH_6_10_FD_88969 | JGI IMG/M metagenome (GOLD analysis project Ga0116107, IMG submission 88969) | Peatland microbial communities from SPRUCE experiment site at the Marcell Experimental Forest, Minnesota, USA - June2015DPH_6_100 | ecosystem: Environmental > Terrestrial > Soil > Wetlands... | reverse complement strand
TGCGTCAACCGATCGCACCACCCGCCCGCCAAATAGGATGAATGTGGCGGACGACCGAGCTGCTATTTGAGGGGACTATCCAGTTTGGTTATCAATTAAACGCAAGATCAATGATGTGGATCGAGACTGCAAAAAACAATTTTAAAAAATATTATGTCTGAAGATTCTTCTGCCGAATGTCGGATTCAGGATTCTATCGGGATAAATCTTGTTAAAAATAATAATGTTTTCAGAAAAAAGATTTTTTTTAATTTCCATTATCTTTCTTTCTTTCTTTTTCGAATCATTTTCCAATCTCATTTTTCGGTCGGGGGATTATCTTATTATCCAGTCCCTTTTCAATTCCCATCTCTTCGATCTTTTTAAGCACAGGCTGTATTGCCCTGTGAGGATCACGATAATACTCGCTTGCCCGGATTCGAGAAAATTTCCATCCTACCCGTTCAAGTTGCTGCTGCCGTTCCCAATCCCGATCCCATTGATCTACTCCGTGCCAGCTATCACCATCGCATTCGATAGCGAGCCGGTTTCGCAAACCTTGAACCACAAGATCAATCCTGTACTTTCCGACATGAACCTGGGGTGAAATTGAATAACCGTGAGATTCGATCAGCTTGAATATATCTTTTTCAAAACCGGATTCGAATAAATGTTCAACACTTTTTAGATCTCTCTTCACCCTGCCGGGATCGATACAATAACTAAGCAACTTGTAGCGAACGCAATTCTGACTCAGATCTGATAGATCCACCGAATGGAACAACCACATCCGGTTTCTTGCTCTGCTCGCGGCGACATTGAACCGCCGAATATCATCATCTTTGGTCAATGCAGCAAACCGTGAATTCGGTGCAACTACTAGAGATAAGAACATCAAATCCCGCTCGTCACCCTGAAATGCATATGCGTCACCGCATACGATTTTTCTGTTAAAGTACTCCTCATTTCTGATCTTGTTCCGCAAAAGATCTTGGATATAGTTTGCTTGGGCTTCTGCAAGGAGTGAAATAACTCCCATCGTCATTCCGTCATACTTAGGATCAGCAACGCATTAGGCGATCTCATCCACGATTGCTTCCGCTCCAGGTTTGTTGATATTTTTCATCTCGTCTTTGTAGCCTTCTTTAACCCTCATGGAGACGACAGCTGGTTCGGTGCTGTTGCATCAACGGGACTTAATAAAATGATCTCGGCGTAACACATCAGTGTTGACTATTTAAAGGTCCCGACAACGCAACAGAACCGAAATTAGCAAGATTTAAATTGTACCGGTCAAGCATATAGAATAAAAAAGGATACGGTGGTCATGAAAATAGAGAGAGGGGGAATCATAAGGTCAATTTCACGTATCAGCCTTTATACAAAACTGATCATCGCATTCCTTGTCATCGCGATCATCCCCCTTCTCTTTGCCAGTGTCATCACTTCCAAGATTGTTGAAGATTCCGTCTCCCGGTCCGTCTTTGAAAAGAACCAGAACCTTGCCAGTTCCATAGCACAGGAACTCAACGCTGATTTTGACGGGAAAATACGGGCACTGAACATGGAGGCAAACAATCCGGATATCCGGTCAATGGATCCCGTAAGGCAGACCAAGATCCTTCAGAACCTCCTTGCCCAGTACCCGGATATGGGTATGGCTGCCATTGCCGATGCCAACGGCACCCAGGTCGGGCGTTCCGACGGCCTGCCGAACTCTTCTATCAGTTACACGGACCGGGAATATTTCCAGAGGATGATGAAAACGGGTAACACATCTGTTTCTGACGTGCTGAAAGCCAAGAGTTCCAACCTTACGGTGATCGTGATCGCAGTACCCATAAAAAACGATGACCAGACGATCCGCGGCGCACTGCTCGCAAATGTCCAGTTAGATAAACTGGTTTCCCTCATCGAAGAGACCAAGGTCGGCAGGACCGGGTATGCCTATGTAGTTGACAAGGACGGCAAAGTCATCATTCATCCTGATCCCCTTGTCGTTGCAAATGCAACGGATATAGCGGGTCTTCCCCCGGTAAAAGCAGCGATCAGCGGGAATACCGGGTCGGTACAGTACGTAACCGGTGGACAGACAAAACTGGCCGGCTACAGTTACGTGCCGATCACCGGCTGGGGTCTTGTTGCCGAGCAGCCGCTGGATGAGGCGATGACCGATGTGGCATCCATCAGGAATACCTACATCCTCATCATTTTCTGTACCGTATTCGTCGCAGGTCTCATCATCCTTGCATTGGTCGAAGCGCTCTTCCGGCCGGTCGCCCTGCTAACCGAGGCGGCAGAAAACGCAGCCCGTGGAGATCTCACCGCACAGGCACGCGTGGTATCCGGAGACGAGATCGGAACCCTTGCTGCCACGTTCAATACCATGATTACCCGGATAAGGAAACGAGAAGAGGCGCTGACAGAATCCCATCGGCGGCTGGAAGATATCATCAATTTCCTTCCGGATCCTACATTTGTTATCAATCTTGAAGGAAAAATCATTGCGTGGAACAAGGCTACCGAAGAAATGACAGGAATACCCGCCCGGGATATTCTTGGAAAAGGGAATTATGAGCACGGGCTTGCCTTCTATGGCGAGAGACACCCGATTCTTATCGACCTGATACTCTCCGATGACAAAGAGATCGGCAAAAAATACCCGGAATTCCAGAAGACCGGGGACAAGTTTACCGGGGTGGGGTATATCCCGCTCGCGTACGGGGGAAAAGGCGCTCATTTTGTTGCTATTTCCTCACCGTTGTACAATACGAGAGGCGAGATCACCGGGGCGATCGAATCCCTCCGGGATGTCACCGATCGCAAGCGGGCGGAAGAATTGTTACGGGAAAGTGAAGAACGCTACCGGGCTTTATTCCGTGACAACCCCTCCATGTTTTTCACTATGGATTCCGAAGGAAAGATTATCTCAGTGAATCCGTTTGGGGCAGATCAACTGGGTTACACTGTTGACGAACTTATCGGGCAGCCGGTATTGAATGTCTTCTACGAATCCGACCGGGAAGCGGTAGCCGGGCAATTTAAGATTTGCTTACAGAATCCCGGGCAGATATATCACTGGCAGTTCCGCAAAATCCGCAAAGACGGCAGCCTTCTCTGGGTCGAAGAAGTTTCCCGAGCGATATGTGGTTCCGGATCAGATATGAATGTCCTTGTAGTTTGTCAGGACATCACTGAGCGCAAACGGGTGGAAAATGCATTATACCGAGCAACAAAGAAGCTCAATCTCCTGAATTCCATCGCCTTTACTGACATCCAGAATGCGATATTTTCCCTGTCCGGATACATGGAACTTGAAAAAATCGTCCCAATAAATGAAAAACTGCAGCAGTTCTTGGATAAAGAGATCGGAATCGTCAGGACAATCTCAGAATCACTGAAATTTGTAAATATGTACCAGGGTCTTGGATTAAAACCCCCTGCATGGCAGAAGGTCCAGCAATCCTTCCTCATGGGAATTTCACATCTTGATATTTTGAAATTTTCCCGGACATTGGATGTCGAAGGACTGGTAATCTATGCTGACCCGCTCCTTGAGAATGTCTTCTTTACCCTTGCTGAAAATGTTGTTTTACATGGGAAGACCGCAACGGAGATCTCTTTATGGTACCATGAATCCCCGGAAGGACTCACGCTTTTCTTTGAAGATAATGGCATGGGTATCCAGAACGATATGAAAGAAAAGATCTTTGACCGGCGATATCAGGAGGGGAAAGGTATGGGACTTTTCCTTGTGCGGGAAATTCTTTCCATTACCGGTATTACAATCAAGGAGACCGGTGAACCCGGAAAAGGGGCACGATTCGAGATGACAGTACCAAAGGAGGCGTATTGGTTTGAATGGCGGCCTTAACCAGTGCAATAAGAAGAGTGATGGGATGGGAAAAAGGTTCTGTCAAGTCTTCGGCAGTTTGGCTTCCCATATAGGAGTGTCAAATTTCAGAAAATGCCGACAACTTGACAGAACCAAAAAGAATACGGGATTTCGACGATTCTTTCAGGTTTCGCCCTTGATACGCCTCAGTTCCCTTGTGGCGTGATCATGAGCCGGGTTGAGTGCGAGGACCCGGTCATAGGCCGCGATCGCGTCTGCATTCCGCCGGACATTTATTTTATAAAAGTTAATTCTGGTTGTTCCGGAACAGGAAGTACGCTCCGCACAGGATGATCACCAGGAGGATAAGCAGCCCCTATAGGGCTTATTTTCCCTCATTCGCACTATCCTACTCACCAATCGTGTATATTACTGGCATACCATTGCTTTCTTCATTTCCTGCAGGTTGTTCTCCATGATCGCCACGTAATCGGTATCCTCCGGAGTCAGTGGACCCGGCGGGAGAACCTCCATAGTTGTGAATGGATACAAGGGAAGATTGAGTTCAGCCGAGATGGATTTACTCAAATCTTCAGCTTCATCGGGTTCCGCAAGGACACCCCGGGCATTGTGTGCCTTTGCCTCCCCCACAATAGCCGTCATTTGCTGGATGGACGGCTCAGCGTCAGGGCTCATCCCGGCAATGGAGATCGGTGTCAGATTATAAGCTGCTGCGGTATAATCAAGGAAAGCATGAGAACTCAGGAACGTCCTAGTGGTACAGTTCGAAAACCCTGCCTTATAATCGGCATCAAGTTGCTCCAGGCGTTTTTCAAATGCTGCAGCATTATTCTGATAATCAGTTGCATTTTCCGGATCTGCTTTTGATAATTGCTGGGCTACATAGGGTACGTAATACTCTGCAAGTTGCGGTGATAACCAGAGATGCGGGTCCTGGGTCGTATTTGGGAAGTCTGCATACTGGCTTTTCATCTGGTCATAAACGGTTGCCGGGATGGCATCGGCGAAAGTTGCGAGTTTTATATTCGGGTTTGCCGAATCTGCAAGGTTTGCTGCCCAAGGTTCGAGGAACGGTCCGTCATAGAAAAAAATCTTCCCGTTTGTGAGAGCAACTGCATCGTTTGGGGTTGGTTCATAGTCATGAGGATCTGCCCCCGGAGGAAGTATCTGGGTAATGGTTATATGATCTCCCCCAACGGGTGCCACGAGGAGAGTGAACGGGCGGAAAGAGGTAATTACCGGTATTCCGCCACTAGAGCCGGTAGCTGGTGCCGGGACGGATACGCCGGAATTGGAAGTGCCTGCCAAAGTATTATTTTCCGGTGCTGTACCCGGTTGAATGGATGTCTGTGAGCTGCTTGTGCAGCCGGTTGCCGCAACAAGTGCTATAATAATTGCCAGAGCCGCAATCGGCAGAATCGATGTATAGTATCTGTGTACCATCCGGATCACAATCCTTCAAATGACAATAATATGTCATTTCTTCAACTCTGCTTGGCGGGTTGTGCATATAATAGTTGCGAGAATTTTGGTCACATACCAAATTTTAATTTCCTTATTTATCCCTATATCCAAAAGATTCCAAAAAATATTACGATAGATACGATGAAAAAATGTTTGCGTATACACCAAATTTCAAAAATATTTATATTTATTGGGCTCTGTAGAAACCCTATCTTCAGAGACGTAAATCAGTGACCAAAAGATCTAAGGTACAGTGCCTCCTTATTTTGTTATGTTCGGCAACCGTAAGGAGGCAGAATAGTGTCGACAAACCGGTATTTCAGGTTTGTTGAATTGTCTTCAGGTTTGATCCGCGATGCCAGAATCCCCCTGTTTTCATCAAAGTTTTCAAAGAGAACCTTTACCCAGCACCAGTTACTCACGCTTCTTCTCCTGAAGGAGTATCTGTCAGAAGATTACCGGGACACGGTAGAACTCATCGAGATCATAGAGTCACTTCGAGAGAAAATCCATCTCAATGACGTTCCCCATTTCACGACGATTCACAAGTTCTGTCAGCGAATCCGAACATCGACGTTCACCCGGATACTCAACCGGCTGATAATGACGTTCTATGACTGGGGAGAGAAGATCTCCTGCACTGCTATCGATTCCTCCGGGTTCACCAGCTCATACGCCAGCCATTATTATTCCTGGAGAACCGGTAAAACCAGAAAACGATTCCTGAAAACATCCATCTCCGTCGACACAGATCACCAGGTTATCACCGGCCTGAAGATCTCCCAACACCCGGTCCATGATATCCCTCATGCCGAGAAACTCCTTAAACAATGTCACAGATCCAGACCGTCTGACCTCTATGTCATGGACAAAGGATACGATTCAAAAGAGATCCATGAATTGATCCATGAGACTCTCAACTCTTGCTCCATCATTCCCGTCAGAAACAGAAAACGGAAGCGGATTTCCGGATACTATCGAAGACGGATTGCTCAATCATTTGACGAGGAAAAATATCATCAGAGAAACAAGGTTGAAACCGTATTCTCTGTCCTGAAAAGAAGGTTCGGGGAAACTCTCAAAACCCGCAAATACCGACTCCAGGTCAAGGAGATTAAGATCAAAATCATCCTCTACAATATCTCAAGAATGATCTCTACTTTGTTCTCTCTTATTCTCATTGAGGAATTCTACAGAGCCATTTATTGATTTTTGATTTGCCCCCTTCGATTCTTATTTAAAATAAACCCTTTGTACACCCAGGCCTCAGTAAAGGTCTCATCGAGTGCGATGGCCCGGTCGCATGAACCCAGGGCCCCATCATGTTCCCCGAGCATGACAAGGTTCTTCGCGTGATTGATCCAGACGGACGGGTTGGAGGGATCGATATCGAGCGATCGTTCGTATGCTGTGAGCGCTTCATCGTAAATCCCACATTTTTTCCGGGCGTTGCCAAGGGATCGCCATGCATCCGCATCATCAGATACCGTTTCCAGGTACCTCTCGAACAACCCGACTGCATCCCGGTACTTCCCCAGCTTCATGGAGAGGGTCCCAAGGACCCGCCAGCGGTCCGGTCCCGGCACTTTCTCCGGGTCCCCAGCGATCTCCCGGATCATCTCTTCGTACGTACTGCACTGAGGCATGGCAGGTGCCGGTGCAGGGTCTGTCTCCAGCAGGCTCTCCTCCAGGAAGGGAAAGGGCGACATCTCCGGCACGGTGCGGGACGGGCGGCGGGGGGTTATAGAATATGACATAACAGGCAGGGCGGCCCCTGGGGACACATTGCGGAGTTTAACAGAGGGCGGAATTGGTACTGCCGAGTGGGGGGATGGATATGGCGGAAGCTCGGAGACCGGGGCCGGGACGAGCGGACAGGTTACCGGTTTGACCGGGACAGATACGAATTTTTCCGGAAGATCGGATTCGGGGTGGTGCAGGAGGGTGCTATCTTTCCGGCCGGTTTTTTGTTTCTTCCGGGCAATGCTTACCCCAATTAACGTGTCCACATGCTTTGGCTGGAGGGCAAGTAACTGGTCGTATGCAAGGATCGCCTCATCATAGTTCTCCAAGGTGGCAAGGGTAAGACCTTTGGCGTACAAGGCCTGGATAAAACCAGGGTGGATTGCAAGGGCCCGGTCATAGAGTCCGAGTGAGAGGGTGTGCTTCCCGAAACCGGAATAAATAAGTCCCTTGAAAACGAGGGCTTCGGGAAGGTTGGAATCGATCCCGAGTGCCTGGTCAAAATACTGCAGCGCCTCTTCAAAAGATCCCATCTGGTACAGGGCAAAGCCTTTGAGCTGCAAGGCCCGGACATGACCGGGCTCTGCAGTAATTACCTTGTCAAGGATATCACTCGCATCGGAATAATATCCCTGACGGCAGAGGGTCTCGGCCCGGACAAATGTAGATTCCGCATCATGTCCGGTTCTTTTTAGAATCGCATCAATAATTCCCATATGGACATCCCGCGGTGCTTCCCGTCAGGGCATGCATGGCAACCCTTTCGGTCTTGTTGACCTGTTTCCATTCAACCGGCTCACGGTTGACCGGGCAGAACCTGATATCATCGTTGTCGAGGGTCGTTAACATGCAAGGCTTCGCGCAGCGTTCGCATCTGAGGATCCGCATTGGTGGTGTCTCCGTAGGGTACGCCCGGGTACTCTAAGAGATACTTTTCCCCGCGCACTAATATACTTTTTCAATTTAATCTATATTTTGATAAATTTCTATAGAGATACCGTGAGGGCCATACTGATATTGGATATAATGATGCTATCGACGGAGCGTGTGACAACGTCGGGGCAGAAAATAAAATCAAAAAAATTGCCGGCACCGGATTTTTATACAGAACAGCGTCCGGCATCAGCTGCCCGCGTCAACGCTTCGCTCATGGCCGGCGCATTTTGAGACTCTTGCACCGGTTGAAGTACGTCTCCCGCTTCTCTGAACTGGTTGATGAGCTGATACACTCGTTGACGGGTAATCTGGAAATACTGGGCTATCTCAATAACGGGGTTCTCATTAACCCATTACCGAATGATCCGCTGGATGTCCCGGTTCGATAATTTGCTCACATCGGTATTTAGAGGTGATGTCAAATGATTTCGGGATAGGACAGTGCATTTCAGTGAGTAAACCCAATAAAAAAGATACACGCTTACACTGTCAAACAGACAGTTTTACTTCGCTTTAAGTTTTGAATATTTTCGCCTCTTTTTCGGCCCAGGTTTTAGGCGCAGTTCCGGTGGGAGAGGTCGTACTGGCTTTGTCACAGAAAATGTTGGGTGATAGACCCGCTTACGCCAGCCGGTTCTCATGTACATGTAGTACTGTTCGTCGCTGTGAGTGACTCGCCACCGTCGGTAACCAAAGCAACCTTTGAAGTGAGAGGAGACCGCCGCAGGCGAATCGAACGATCGGCTACAGAAAGGGCATGGATAGGCCATGCGACCTCACGACTTGCTCAGCCGGCGGCTCAGTGACGGACTTATCTGCCGTGATGCCGCTGGTGCCTCGATCTTCTCCCTCAGGGCAGCCTCAAGTGCCTTACACGTGGAACACTCGGCATCTTTTCCAGCAGGAAGTTCCCTCGGAGCGGCTGAGCTGGGAGTTGCCACCGAGACGTTAGGAGTATTGTCCTTGAGAGGATCCTCGATGGTTACGTCCCCGACATCGCATACCTGCGACCCGTCGCTGAACTTTGTGATCCTCACTTTAAGGCCATAGTCGGTAGTCTCAACAACGGTTTTGGGCTCGTCTTTCGACGATGCCCCTTCTGGTTTCATCCCAGATTCTGTATTGTTTGCCATAGCAGTTACTTATTACCTACAAGTTATTTCAATTTTATGGTTAAATAAAACAGGGTTTTGGCAGTTTTACGCCATTTTTTGGCAGTTTTACGCCAAATTATTGAATATTATTATTATGTTTAAGTTAGATTATAAATAACCATATCTATGAAATAGAACGAGAAATTCATACCTAAACCTTACCAAACTGACATAAACTTTACAAAACACACGAAAACTGCACAATCTCGCATCCTAAACCGAACTGTTGACGCGGGGGAGGACGGCCTTGGCAATTGCTCACGGTGGAGAACGGCAGTGAGACGGGTCCCATTGGTTGTCCATTTTATATACTCAACAATATCCCCGAAGTTACATTTTATATACGAGACGCCTCATAGGGGGGTTCCGCACACAGCATGCCACAGTGCTTGGGGTACTACAACCGACATTTGTAGTCGTTGTCCGCTGTTTGTGGACAAAGCATGTCACGGCAAGGTATGGCAGAGCATAGATCGCGAAGGCATGGCCGCGATTCTAGAATAAGAGGAAATTAAATGACAAAACCATACCTGGGCAATGAATCATGTGTCTCACTCAAGGACACATGCACGGACTGTGTAAATGAACACTGCAAGGAATGCAAAGAGACTTTCTGTATGGAGGAGTGTAAAGCCAATGATCTCCCGGAAGTATGTAAGACTTGCATTATCGCAGAGGAATTAGGTTGCGAAACCTGCGATCTTGCCTCTGAAGTAGGCTGTGATGAATGTCATGCCTGCGAAGACATCTGCACAGACTGTGACAGGGTTAAAACCTGTGAATTGAGATAACTTCCTTTTATTTTTTCTTCACATTAATCCGTTTCATTAGAGATTCGATATATTGCATACCAGCATCTGATTCTAACCATTCGATGATTTGATCTTTCGAGGTTTTATTGCGATTTTCAAAATAAAAAATAAGTGCAGTATTGATCAGAGCTGATATAGATGATGCCTCTCCGGCTTCAATTGAGTCATGCATTTTTTTGAAGGGTGCAGGATCACAACTAAAACTGACCCGCTCCTTCGATTTTCCGGAGATTTTAGGCATGAATAATACAAAGAAGTGAATGCATATTTTGTTGGTTGGTTAAAGATGCAGTATAGATACATACTTTTATGGCATTAGATAGTGAAATTAAAGTTTGTTGATGACTGTCATTGCTTCCTGCTATCCTCCTGGATGCAGTCTTACCCGTGATATTGAAATATCAAAAATATTGGAAAGATCAAAATCCCTCGAAAAAATGTAATGCGGTGACAGAACAGCACTAGCACTCTTTAATCGATATCAGAGACGTGGTTGAAAAATGGTAAACCAAGAAACAATCTCGAAATTATTACAATCTGCTTCAGAGTTTTTCAAATTACAGAAATATTCTGAGGCCCTGGCAGTTTATGATTCCATTTTAAGCATAGATCCCATTAATGTTGAAGTATTTTGGAGAAAAGGTCAAACATTATCAAAATTAGGAAAATACGAGGTGGCACTAACCTGGTTTGACCGGGCTTTATTTTCTAATTCAAAAAATGCATTAATCTGGAATGATAAAGGAATTGCACTGTTTAACTTGGGAAACGTTTCTGAAGCCATAGATGTCTTTACTCAAGCTTTGGCAATTACCCCAAATGATGCAAATATCCTGAAAAATAAAGATTTTGCTTTGAAGAAACTCGATGAGCAGAAACAATTGAAAAAGTCTAATGATTCTATTGCACTTAATTGGCATACTAAAGGAATAGATTATTTAAAGCAGGAGAAATACGCCGAAGCAATCACCGCATTTGATGAAGCTTTGAAAATAACTCCAAATGATACAATTCTCAAAAACAATAAAGACTTAGCTTTGAAAAAACGTGATGCCCAAAACCGCTTGAAAGATTCTAATGCCCTTGCACTTGGTTTGAACAATAGCGGTAATGGATATTTCAAACAAGGGAAATATGCTGAAGCAATCAATGAATATAACCAAGCATTGCGGTTAACACCGAATAATAAAACTATTAAAAATAATAGAGATAACGCACAAAAAAATTTAGAGAAATCGAAAACCAAGCCTTTCCAAATTCCATCGGTTGTTGGTTATGTTATTTTATTAATTTTCATCTCTGGAGCCTTCGGGCTCATATTTCAACATTCAAACCTAATTCAACAAACTGACCAAGCATCATCATCCAATCAACAAACCATCCCAACGCTTGTCACCCCAGGAGATGTTCACCCAGGAATAATACTTGAACCCACTTCAACGATTGATGCAACCACGGATGCAATGAATTCGGAAGCCATTGCTACCTCCAAAGCTATTGACTATATGAATCCCTCCGTTAAGAATTTTGCAACAGCGCTTGTAAAAAAAATAAATGGTGGACCTTACTCAAATTATGGGGTCAATCAAATAAGCGATGTTTGGGACGAGATTTACAGCCAATGGGGATATGTCAGTGATCCATCTACTAATTATTATACCTCTGCCAGTGACACGATAAACAACGGACTTAATGGTAATTGTGAGGATTTTGCTATCCTAAACGCTGCCATAACAGAATCGATTGGTGGTACCTCACGAGTTATAACCGCATGCTCGCCAAATGAAAGTATTTGCCATGCATACGCGGAGGTATTTATTACGAATAATTATCTTGATCTACAGTCAACAACTGATTATTTGGGAAATCGATATGGAATAAAAACTATATATTATCATGAATACACTGATCCCCAAGGAACAACAGAATATTGGCTAACTCTCGATTGGTGGGCAAATCACCCTGGGGGGCCTTTTTTCCATGATGATGGAACCTATAAAATATTTTATCCCAATGGGGCGTATGACGTTATCACAAATTCCGGCTCTACCGTCATTACATCACAAGTATCCGGTCAATCAGCGGCAACAACACTCTTAAAGGCGTCTACGACCACTAGTGTAACCCAGCAACCCGTTATAATTATACCTACATCCACGCCAGTCAAAATCATTATACCAACGCCAACTCCTGTAAAAATCTATACCGTCTAAATTATTGGGACGAACGTCGACTCCATAGAGACATTCACTAT
>Ga0116107_1001761_pt1 | contig 12239 bp, 11 predicted proteins | sample June2015DPH_6_10_FD_88969 | JGI IMG/M metagenome (GOLD analysis project Ga0116107, IMG submission 88969) | Peatland microbial communities from SPRUCE experiment site at the Marcell Experimental Forest, Minnesota, USA - June2015DPH_6_100 | ecosystem: Environmental > Terrestrial > Soil > Wetlands... | reverse complement strand
TTGCGCACGACGTCGGAGGACCCCGAGACCTCGACGTCCCCGAAGACGTGAGGGTGCCGGCGGACCATCTTTGCGTGAATCCCGCGACAGACGCCGTCGATGTCGAAAAGCATTTGCTCGCTCGCGATCTGCGCGACAAAGACGATTTGGAATAGCAGGTCCCCGAGCTCCGCCGCGAGCATCGTGGAGTCGCCGCTCGAGAGGGCATCCACGACTTCGTACGCCTCCTCGATGATGTAGGTCTTGAGGCTCTCGAAGGTCTGCTCGCGGTCCCAAGGGCAACCGTCGCGCGAACGCAGGCGCGCGGAGAGCTCGCTCAGCGCGTCGAAAGGACGATCCTGGCTCATGGGTGGGCAGTATAGCGCGGCCGGAAAGCCCGGCAGCGGCGACACGACGCTTGTTCCAGCAGGGCGAAATGCGTAAGATGGGACAGGGTCGCGACGTGGAGGTGCTGGTGTCCGAGGCGAAGGACGGGAAGGTGAAGGTTGTCGATCGCCGGTGGTTCACGGCCGAGGGAGAACTCAAGAACGAACCTCAGCCACAGGCGCCTGCTCCACAGCCTCCTCCTCCAGAGACCGCCGCTCCCATGATCGAGCTCGATGATCAGCCCAGGCGGGATCCCGAACCGGGCCCGGCGACCTCCGCCGTCGGCTTTCTCGACTTGGTGGATTTCCTGGCGCAGCAGGCGGCTGCGCTGGTGTCCGGGCAGATCCCCGGTCGGGGACGCGATCCGCAAATGGCCCGGTTTTTCATCGACCTTCTCGGTGTTGTGCAGGACAAGACGAACGGGCAGCTCTCTACGGAGGAGGCCAGCTACCTTGAGGATGTCCTTTATCAACTGCGCTCGCTCTTTGTGGCTACGACGCGCTAGCGCGTTCGCGATCGCCCTGGTCCCGCTCGCGGCGGCGGAAGCCGCTCCCGCCGAGAGACCTCGGGGCGGCGATGTCGAGCAGGCGTGGTTTCGGCTCGCCCAGGGCCTCGACAGGCCCGCTCCGGAGTCCCTCAAGGAGCGCGCTGACGAACTCCTCTACACTGCCGGCAAGGCGGGCCTGAAACGCCTGCCTCCCCTCGCTCTCGCTCTGGTGGCCCAGGCCCGGACCCTGACACCGGCCGCGGCGACCCCGCTCTTGGTGCAGGCGACACGTCTCGACCCCGGCAGCGCCGAGGCGTCGTTCGCGCTCGCCGAAAACCGACTGAGGCAGATCAGCCTCTTGTCGGGGTTCTCCGCCCTCTTTCGCGGGGTCTACACGCTCCTCTCCGACCGGCGCCTGCAGGCCTTCGTGCAGCCGAGCGCTCTGTTGGCGGTCCAGGCCTCGCTGTTCGTCGTGCTCGCCCTCTGGGGGGCGGTGGCGGTACTGAAGGTGCTCCCGCGTCTCTGGCACGACCTCACGGAGATCGGCGGTCACTGGCGACTGGGCAGCAACGCCCCGGTGCTTGGACTGTTTGTCATCGCGCTCCCTTTGTTCGCCGGAGGTGACCCGGTCTGGCTCGTGCTCTGGATGTTTGCCCTGGCCTGGGCCTACCTTCCGGTGGGTCAGCGCGCGATCGGCGCGGTGGCTCTGCTGGTAGTCGCCGCGAGTCCGGTACTGGTCGAAACAGGGTTTCTCTCCATCACGCATCCCCAGAATGTGATCTTGCAGGCGACCGAGGCCCTCGCCGACAAGTGCTACGAGCCGCAGCTCCTCGACGAGCTCAACGCGCTCGACGACGTCTTGGGCGACGACGCGGACTTCCATCGCCTCGTTGGTGATTGTTACAGGCAGTTCGGGTTGCTCGACCAAGCGCTCTTCTCGTACCGGGAAGGGCTGCGGGTCGGGCCGCGCAATTCGGCGCTTTCTCTGGCACTCGGTACCGTTTACTACCTCGAAGCGGACTACAACGCGGCGTTACAGGCGTTCCAGGCCGCCCGAGATGCCGGTTACGATCCCGTGGTCGCGAACTACAACCTCTCGCTCACCTACGCACAGACCTACCACTTCAAGGAGAGCGACGAGGCAATGGCGGCGGCCCGGCAAGCCGGCGAGAGAGGCCTCCAGGCACTCGCAAAGGAACGGGATCACGACATCATCCTGCCCGCGTTCCGTCGTGAGGAAGCCGTCGCGATGCTGGGACGCAAGGATCCGCTCCTGCTGCTCAACCGCGGGCTCGTCGCGCCGCCCCTCGCGCGCGAACGCACACTGATGCATCCGCTCACCATCGGGGGCTTGCTCGCCCTGCTCCTTGCGGTGGCGCACTTCCTCGTGCGGCAGCACGCGGGCGGGTTCGCAACGGCCTGCCTGAAGTGCGGCCGCCCGTTCTGCCGCCACTGCAAACTCTCCAACGAAAGCCAGAGTTACTGCACTCAGTGCATCAACATCTTCCTGAAGAAGGACATGGTCGGTATCGATGCGCAGCTCGCGAAGCGCCGGCAACTCGCCCGGCATCAGCGTTGGTTGAGGTTTGAACGACGGATCGCCGACCTCGCGCTCCCGGGCCTCGGAGTCGCGTGGGCCGGAAGCCCGGTGCTGGGATGGCTCCTCGCGGTCGTGGCGTTCGCCGCGGGCTCCGCAGGCTTCGTTTGGCTGCCGATATACGTGTCCCCGGCGCTGATGGGCGTTCCGATGTGGCCGCTGATGACGCTGTGCGGCCTGGTGTGGGCATCGACCGCCGTCGTCGCCCAGCTGCTCCTCCCAGGGGAATGGAGGTAGCCGTGGCGCTCGAGGGGACCCTCCGCGACTTCTCGCTCTCCGACATATTCCAGCTCATCGGGCTGCAGAGAAAGACCGGCGTTTTGACGCTGCGCTCACCTGAGGACGTCGTCACCGTGTCGTTCCTGGACGGTAAGGTCGTCGGGGCCGACTCCCTCAACAAGCGCTTGGAGGACCGCCTCGGGCAGGTACTGCTGAAGACCGCAACGGTCACCAAGGACGAGCTCGACTCGGCGCTCAAGAAGCAGATGGAGACGCTCGAACGGCTCGGGCATATCCTGATCGAGAGCGCTGTCGTTTCCCGCGATGAGTTGAAGCGGGCTTTTGAGCAGCAGATCCTGCAAATCATCTTCCGCGTCTTTCGGTGGCAGGACGGGGACTATCACTTCTCCCAGGAGACGAGCGTCGACTACGACGCCGAGCTCGTGACTCCTCTCGGGTCCGAGAGCATCCTGATGGAAGGCGCGCGGATGCTCGACGAGTGGCCGATCATCGAGAAGCGGATTCCGTACCGGGGAGTTGTTTTCATTCCGACACCCGCTTCGCGCCAGGCCGAGGTCAATCTCGACCACGAGCCCGACGACCTCGAGACGTTTAACATCGACCTCGAGCCGGCTTTTCCGGAGCCGGAGTCTTCGGGACGGGTGCTGATATCCCCGATTGAGCGCGACATCCTGGCCCTCACGGACGGCGTCAATGCCGTCGATGACATCGTCCGGAAGAGCCCGCACGGGGAGTTCGAGACGTGCAAAGCGCTCTACACGCTTCTCACACGCTCTCTCATCCGCCAGGCGTCCAGGGATGAGATCACCCGCGCATCTCAGCGCGCCTCAACCGAGACCCTGACGGCGCCCTCCTGGCAACTGCACTTCCCGTGGCTCGCACTCCTTCTTGCGCCTCTTTTCGTGTTCACGGTGCTCCTCGCGCCCCGAAACCCGGCAGATCCCCTCCTCGGACCCGGGCCGAAGCTCCCGCCGCGGCTGCTCGCAGCCGCCTCGTTCGCCCGGATGAACGGACTCTGGCACATCCTCCAGTCGCGGGCACTGCTCGTCGGGAGCTATCCGGACAACCTCGCAGAGCTGTACCGGGAACGGTTCCTGCCCACCTCTTCGATCCTCGACCCATGGGGCCGGCCCTACCGCTACGTCCTCCGCGAGCAGTCGGTGCTGCTGGCGGGGAACAACTCCGCTGGTGTTCCGGACTCGAACCTAATGCTCTCTCAACACCTTGGCATGGAGGGAGAAGAGGTCGGCACGGGTCCCGGAGCGGTGATCTTGACGCCTTGACAGTAGCGGACTCAGGTCCTATAATTGTGTCACGCGGTTGACTTGAGGAGGGCCTTATCAATGTCAAGGATCATCGGAATCGACCTCGGAACCACCAACTCCGTAGTGGCCGTCATGGAGGGCGGGAATCCCATCGTCATCGCCAACCAGGAAGGCAGCCGAACAACGCCTTCTGTGGTGGCATTCGGCAAGAACGGCGAGCGACCCGTCGGCCAGGTGGCCAAGCGCCAAGCCATCACGAATCCGGACAAGACCGTCTTTTCCATCAAGCGGTTTATGGGCAGGCGCTACGACGAGGTGACTCAGGAGATCAAGATGTTCCCTTTCCACGTCGTCCGCGGTGAGAACGACACGGCACGCGTCGACGTGGACGGCAAGGTGTACTCACCGCCGGAGATCTCGGCGATGGTACTCCAGAAGCTCAAGGCGGCCGCCGAGGATTACCTCGGCGAGAAGGTCGAGAAGGCCGTCATCACGGTCCCGGCCTATTTCAACGATCCGCAGCGCCAGGCCACCAAGGACGCGGGCCAGATCGCTGGGCTTGAGGTCGTCCGCCTCGTCAACGAGCCGACAGCGGCGGCGCTGGCGTACGGCCTGGACAAGAAGAAGGACGAGACGATCGCCGTGTATGACTTCGGCGGCGGCACGTTCGACATCTCGATCCTCGAAGTAGGCGAAGGGGTTGTCGAGGTGAAGTCCACCAACGGCGACACCCACCTGGGTGGAGACGACCTCGACCAGCGTCTGATCGAGTGGCTGGTGGAGGAGTTCCGCCGCGACCAGGGCATCGACCTCTCCAAGGACCGGATGGCCCTGCAACGTCTGAAGGAGGCCGCGGAAAAGGCGAAGTGCGAGCTTTCAACCACCCAGGAGTCCGACATCAACCTGCCGTTCATCACGGCCGACGCCTCCGGGCCCAAGCACCTCAACATCCGCCTGACGCGCTCCAAGTTCGAGCAGCTCGTTGAGGACATCGTTCAGAGAACCGTCGGTCCATGCCGGCAGGCACTCAAGGATGCGGGACTCGAGGCCAAGGACATCGACGAGGCCGTCCTGGTCGGGGGTTCCACGAGGATCCCCCGCGTGCAGGCGCTGGTCCAGGAGCTCTTCGGCAAGGAGCCGCACAAGGGCGTTAACCCGGACGAGGTCGTCGCCGTCGGTGCTGCGATCCAGGCTGGAGTGCTGGCAGGTGAGGTCCACGACCTCCTCCTGCTCGACGTCACTCCTCTCTCTCTCGGCGTCGAGACCCTCGGATCCGTGACGGATGTTGTGATCCCGCGCAATACCACCATCCCAAACCGCAAGTCCAAGGTTTACTCAACGGCCGACGACAACCAGACGCAGGTCGAGATCCACGTCTTGCAGGGCGAGCGCCCCATGGCGCACGACAACCGCACGCTAGGGCGCTTTCACCTGATTGGAATCCCACCGGCACCGCGCGGCATTCCGCAGGTCGAGGTGACGTTCGACATCGACGCCAACGGCATTCTGCACGTGTCCGCCAAGGACCTCGGTACCGGCAAGGAGCAGAAGATCCAGATCACGGCATCGTCGGGCCTGAACGAGGACGAGGTCCAGAAGATGGTGCGCGAGGCCGAGCAGCACGCCGACGACGACCGCAACCGGCGCGAAGAGATCGAGGCCCACAACCGGCTCGACTCCCTGATCTACTCGACCGAGAAGCTGATCAAAGAGAACCAGGAGAAGCTGCCAGAAGCCCAGAGGAAGGACACTGAGGCGGCCGTCGCCGACGCCAAGAAGGCCTTGGAGGCGGGCAAGAAGGGCGAGATGGACGCCGCTTACGACAAGCTTACGAAGGCCTCGCACCGCCTTGCGGAGGAGATCTACCGGAGCGCGGCTGCCACAGGGGCCCAGGCCGAAACGGGCAACTCGACCGGCGGCGCCAACCCGCCGCAGACGGGAAGGCCGTCCGGGGACGGAGACGTCGTTGACGCGGAGTATGTGGACGTCGAAACCAAGCCCTCGAACTGATGCCACCGCAGGCGGCAGATGGATCTGGTGGTGCGGCTGCGCCGGAGCCAGTCGGATGATGCGCGTCCAGTTGCATGAGAGCAAGGCGGCGCCGAGGCACGCCGCAACCATTCCGGACTCCGCCTCGTGTGCGACGAGAGGTGCGGCCGCGTCGCCGCGGCGATCGACAGAAACTGTCGGCGACAGAACAAGGAGGGGCGCATGGGCGACCTCGACTGGCGCGCGGTGCGCGAGCTGATGGCGCTCGCGAAGCGACTGCGCGAGGCGACTGAGCGGGCGCTGCTTCCGGCCGCGGCGGTCCCGCTCGGACACCCTGCCGCGTTCGAGCCTGCGGTGGACGTGTGGGAGGGCGACGGCGAGATCATCGTCGAGGCCGAACTGCCGGGAGTCAGCGGCGGCGATATCGTTCTGCGGCTCGACGGTCACACGCTGGTTCTCTCCGGCCGCCTTCCGGAATTCAACGACCGTCGCGGAGCGTACCTGCGCATCGAGCGGCCGCGGGGCAGGTTCCACCGCCTCGTGCGGCTGCCTGGAGACGTCTCGGGCGAGCCGCAGGCCACCTTGCGCGGCGGCGTCCTGGAGGTTCGCCTGTTCAAGGCCGCTTCCTCCCACCGGCGCGTCGCCGTTGCAAGGGAGGGACCGTGACCGACCGAAGCAGCCGCTACCACATGATCAGCTGGGTCGCAGAACGCTATGAGATCCACCCGCAGACGCTCCGCCTGTACGAGCGAGAGGGGTTGATCCGGCCGACCCGCAGCGTCGGCAACACCCGTCTATTCGACGACGAGACCTGCCGGCGCCTCGAGTTCGTGCTGACCCTCACGAGGGACCTCGGAGTAAACCTGGCGGGCGTTGAGGTTGTCCTCAACATGAAAGACCAGATCGACACGCTCCAGGCAGAGGTTGAGCGTCTCGCTGCCCTGGTCGAGCGCGAGGCTGGTCGGCGCGGGTCCGTGCCGCGCGAGCACGCGCTGGCTCTGCGGCCGCGCGGAGGTTTGGTCCCCAACGAGGACGAATGAGCCGCGACGAGCAACAGAGCGATCCCGAATCCGGACTGCTGCGCCGCTACCTTTACGAAATCGGGCGCTTCAAGCAGCTCACGCCCGAGGAAGAGCGGGAACTCGGGCGCCGCATTCAACAAGAGAACGACGGTAAAGCCCTCCGGCAGCTCGTCGAGGCGAATCTCAGGTTCGTCGTCGCGTACGCCAAGCGCTTCCGGCACTCGCGGGTCTCCCTCCTGGACCTGATCAACGAGGGGAACATCGGCCTGATCCAGGCCGCCAAGAAGTTCGACCCCGGAAAGAACGTCAAGTTCATCACCTACGCGGTCTGGTGGATTCGTCAGGCGATCCTGCACGCCCTCTCCGAGCATGGCGCCACGTTCCGATTGCCGCAGAAGCAGGCCAACGTTCTCTACCGGCTGGAGCGCTCCCGTCAGGCACTCGGCCGCGAGCTCGAGAGACCGCCGTCCGAGCAGGAGCTGGCGGAGGAGCTCGGGATGGACCAGGAAGAGGTGCGGTTGCTCCTCTCGTCCAACCAGAACATTCTCTCGCTCAACGAACCCGTCGACGAGGAAGGCGAAGCCGAGTTCGGCGACCTCCTCGAGCAATATGTGGTCCCCGACACCGACCAGGAGATCCTCCGCCAGTCGTTCGAGGGAACACTCCGCGAGGCCCTCGCCAAGCTCTCCGAAAAGGAGAGGAAGATCCTGGCGATGCGCTTCGGGCTCGGCGACGACAACCCCCGCACGCTGCGTGAGATCGGTGACGCCCTCGGGATCTCGCGGGAGCGCGTGCGGCAGATCGAGAACCAGGCGCTCACCAAGCTTCGCCGCGGTGCCCAATCGCGGGCGCTCGCCGGCTACCTCAACTGACCCCCGCCCACCCGTCCAGCTGACAGCTCTCCCCCTCCCACGCTCCCAGTTGACAGTTGACAGTTCCCCCACCCACCCCAGAGACAATCCGAGCGAGACTGATAGCTGTTGGTTGTTGACTGTCAACTGTGAACTGTCGACTGTCGACTATCTTTGCTTCAGGTTGCCGGGAAGTTCCTCAACCGCGATGCGCAGGGCGCGTGCGATCTCTTCGGCCCCCTGCACCTTCAGGAGGTTGGCCACGGTCGTCCGGTTGCGGCAGATCCAGGAGAGACGCGCAAGCCATCGCAAGTGCGCCATGTCCTTGCGGAGGGCGAGCAGGAAGAACAGGTGTGTTGGCCGCTCGTCGGGTGACCCGAACGCGACCCCTTTGCTGGACCGCGCCAGGAAAAGGAACTGCTTCGGGAACTTCTCGGAGGCCCGGTGGCGCGCGTGCAGGAACGCCACTCCGTTCGGCATGGCGGTCGGGACCATGCGCTCGCGCTCTGTCAGAGCTGTCTCGAGCCATCGGGCGTCGCTGACGAGCCCACGTTGAGCGACAGCCTTCACGACCTCCGAGATGACGCTCTCACGGGTCGTGGCCTTGAGTTCAGGAATGATGTGCGTCGGCTCAAACAACTCGGCGAGTGCAGGGTCCGCAGCCTCGGCGAGGGCCGGGTTCTCCCGTTCTTCCACGGCAACCCCCTTACCCGCTGATGCGGGCATGAGCATTGTAGTCCACCCTGCGAAAGATCGCGCAATCACCGCCGATCCGGTCCCAGTCGCGGCTTTCGCCGCAAATTTCTACTTTGCAGGGCCGAAAAGCGGTTCCAGCTCCTTTTCGCCCGGCGGTGGCGTCAGGAGGCTCACCACCACGAGGGTGCCGATTGAGATCAGCGCCGCCGGGTAGACGCTCGGGATCCCCCACGGGTCGCCCCCGAACACCTGCGCCCCCCCCTTGCCCTGCGCAGCCTGCATGACGGAGGGAGCCGCCCGGGGCAGCACGATCTCGAAGAAGACGGTCGCCACGGCGCCGCTGATGATCGAGGCGAGGCCGCCCTGTCGCGTGGCCCTCCGCCACGTGAGCGCCGCGAAGAGGGCCGGCGTGACGGCCACCCCGTACATGGTGTAAGCGAAGTAGGAGTACTGAAGGACGGAGATCTGGAGCTTCAAGGCCGTTGGGATGAAGATCATGCCGAAAGCGCAGAGCCCAAGGGCGACCACAAAGACCTTCTGCAACGCCACCATCTTGGTCGGGTCCGCGTCGGGACGCACCATGCGCTGGTAGATGTCCCTGATCACATTCGAGCTCGACGAGAGCAGATAGTTCATGCCGGTGGACAGGACGACGGCGCAGGCCGCGCCGAGAAGCAGCACGCCGACGGGAGCCGGTACCATGTGACGCGCCGCGTTCAGGACGAGCGACCGCGGATCCCAGTGAGTCTGGTGTTCGGCGTTGTAAGCCGCCGCGAAGACGGCGATCGCTATCACGATTGTCTCCACGACGATCGTGCCGACGATCCAGATCGCGACCGCCTTTCTCGCCTCCTTCGGGGAGCGCGCCGCGTAGAACTTCTGATACATCGACTGCACACCCATCAGCAGCAGCAGCGTCGAGAGGAAGTACGACAGGCCCTTGAGCACGGGGTACTTGCCGAAGTCCGGTGAGAATACCTTGAAGTGCCCCGGGGGCAGCACCTGGGCGGCGTGCGACCACCCCCCCGCCGCCAGCACCACGAACGGCACGGCAAGGCAGCACGCCAGGACGATGATGATGCCGTTCGGCAGGTCGGTGTGCGCCACCGCGACCATCCCGCCGATTGCGACGAAGAGGATCACGAACGCCGCAGCGATGGTTTGGCCCACCTCGAGCGACACCCTGCCGTCCGTGACGATGTTCAGGATGTAGCCGCCGGCCCGGAACTGATAGGCGACGATCGTCGTGAAGGCGACGATCAGGGCCAGGGCGCCGAACAGACGGGCGAACTTGCCGTAACGCACCTCGAGGATGTCACCAACCGTGTACTGGCCGAACGTGCGGATCTTCCCGGCGATGAAGTAGATGATCGCGATCCCCAGGAAAGCGCCGGCCGGTTGCCATACCGCGCTCCAGCCAGCGTAGTAGGCGTACTCGGCGCCGGCGATGAAGGTACCCGAGCCTATCCACGTGCAGACCAGGGTGAACACCATGGTCGTCAGGGAGAGCTTCCGCCCCGCCACCATGAAGTCGTCCTGCGTCTTGATCTGCCGCGACCGGTAGAAGTTGAAACCTGTCAGCACCAACAGATAGCCGAGAATCACCCACAGGTACCAGTTCATCTCGCCTCCGTCCCCTACCCGGGGTCAGGGGTCCGGGGACCGGGGTCCGCTCCCCCGCCCCTTCCCAAGTTCCGCGGCGTCGGCGGGACCAGTCCCCGCGCCCTACCCCTCCGGCTTCTCCTCTTCAGAGATCTCCAGTTGGTGCAATTCGCCGGCGGCGAGCAATTCCCGCGCCGAGACCTCGTGCTCTGCCGAAACCAGGATCGCGACCTCCCCGAGACCGTCCAGCGTCAGACCGTAGACCGAGCCCAGAGCTTCCCGCCGGCTGCGCGCGGGGATCCCGTTCGCCCGCAGAGCGGCCAGGATCGGTTCGGCGTTGATCGAGCCCTGGACGCGCAGCACCTCGACCTCGGCGTCAACGTTGCTCATGACGCTTCACGCCACGTCGATCAGGATCAGGTGCTTCTGCATCTCTCCCGCCACGTCCACTTTCCCGTCGGGCGTGATGAACACGTTGATCTCGGAGCGTGCCGCCATCTCCCCGGCTAGGTAGATGCCCGGTTCGATGGAGAAACACACGCCGGGAACCAGCTGCCGGTCGTCGCGGGTCTCCAGGTTGTCGATGTTGACACCGCTCCAGTGCACGTCTTCGCCGATAGAGTGCCCGGTTCGGTGGACGAAGCAGCGTCCGTACCCCGCCTTCTCCACGACCGCCCGGCAGGCGTCGTCCACTTCCCACCCGTAGACGGGCTCGGCGGCCGCATACCGGGCCTGAATGAACTCCAGCGCGGCGTTGCGGGCGTCGCGGACGACGTTGAAGATCTCGACGTACTTCGCCGGTGGGTTCTTGCCGACGAAACCGCACCAGGTGATGTCGTAGAACACGGCCCCGGGCTTTTCGAGCTTCGCCCACAGGTCGATAAGCAGGGTGTCGCCCTTTCGGATCGGCCGGGCGTTTCCGGGAGTTGGCTCGAAGTGCGGGTCGGCCGGCTGCTCGTTCGTGCCGACGATGGGGAACTCGTTCATGCAGTTGAGCCCCTCTTCGCCGAACCTCTTCACGATGAACTGCTGGACATCGTACTGCGTCAAAGTACGCCCGGCGCGCAGCTCGCTCCCGACATGGGCAAAAGCCTCGTCCTTGATCCGCTGCACCCGCTCCGCCGCGTCCAGATGGGTGCGGTAGGCCTCCTCGTCCAGCAGGGCCTGGAACGTCTGGACGAGCCCGGCCGACGTGACGATCTCGTAGCCGAAGGAGCGGATGAGCTCGATCGTGCCTGCGTCAACGATAGAGACGTACGGGACGTTTGCTTCCGGCGAATACTGCATCGCCACCTTCTTCGCGGACCCGAGCACCGACTTCAGGCTTGCGTGCAGCTCCCGCCACGACAGGTAGACCTTCTTCTCTCCCGGCAGGGAATCGAGCTTGCCGGCCTCCACGGCAGAAACCAGGCGAACCGGAGTCCCGCGAACCGGGATCCAGTAGAACCACCGGCGCGTGGTGAACTTGCCGAAGTCCATGCCGAGAATTCCGTAGGCGATCGGGTCGCGATTCCGGAAGTCGTACAGGAGCCAGCCGTCGACCCCGGTTGTTTCGAGCTCTTTCTGAATGCGTGCGATGTCGGGCATCGGGACCTCCTCGCTGATCCGCAAGGTGGCACACTGAAACCCCGCCCGTCAACTGCAGGGTCCGTTACGAACGCCCGTTCATGCTAGTAGACGTATCGAGGCTCGACGTTGACCACGACCTTGGCAACATCCGGAAACCGGCGCGCGACCGCCTCACGGAGCCGGTCGGCGATGACCGGAGCGTGGTGGCTGTCCGCCTTGAGATCGAAGATCACGTAGGACGGACCGGCGCTGCCGACGATGCGCAGATCGTGGAACCCCTCGGCAAACGGAATGGCCGGCAAGGACTCCTCCAAAAACGCTTGCACCTCGGCGAAGAGCGGGTGTCTCCGATTGATCGGGTCCACGTGAACCACGGCCCAACCGTGGAACCGTTCGTTGATGGCGCCCTCCACCGCTTCGGCCAGGTCATGGGCCCTCGTGATGTCGAGCGAGTCCGCAATCTCGATGTGGAGCGACGTGACCATCACACCGCCGTAGAAATGCACGACCACATCGTGCACCTGGTCCACCTCGGGCACGGCCAGCGCGATTCCC
>Ga0116107_1001757_pt1 | contig 12269 bp, 9 predicted proteins | sample June2015DPH_6_10_FD_88969 | JGI IMG/M metagenome (GOLD analysis project Ga0116107, IMG submission 88969) | Peatland microbial communities from SPRUCE experiment site at the Marcell Experimental Forest, Minnesota, USA - June2015DPH_6_100 | ecosystem: Environmental > Terrestrial > Soil > Wetlands >... | reverse complement strand
TTCACGATGAGGCCGGTGCTGGATTGGGCGCGCTACCAGACGCCGGTGAAAGGGTTGTTCCTGTGCAGCAACGGCACGCATCCGGGAAATGGATTGACGGGCGCTTCCGGAGCCAACGCGGCCAAAGAGATCATCCACGAATTGCGCTGAGGCACTCAGATGAAATATCAACTTGTGCTTCAGTGGCCTTCTCTTTCCAACGCTGACTACGACCGCCTCCTCGCGCTTGAAGAAACATTTCGCAAAGATCTGGGTGATCTTGGCATCGTGGATGGCCACGACATTGGTTCTGGTGAGATGAATATCTTCATCCATACCGATGAGCCAATATTGGCTTTTGAGAGAGCCAAACACCTTCTTGATCCAAGAAGCGATTTGGGCGAACTCAAGGCTGGCTATCGAGACTTTGACGAAGACGAATACATCGCCATTTATCCTAAGGGCCTCGACCATTTTTCTGTCACCTAAGTTCCTGTCGTCCTTACTCTTCGAGAGAGCCAAATATCCATAAATAGAGTCGACCGGGGGAGATTGAGAAAGCTGTCGGAACACTAACCGGGAAAGGGCGCTCTCTTTGTGCTTGGGAATGGGAGCGACGGCAGTTCCGATTCGGGAGGGCAGTGTTGGCGAGGGAGTAACACACCACTCCCGGGTGTATTTGTGAAGTATGTCAAAACAAAGGGGATACGGGCGCAACTGTGCGCAAGCGTGTGAAAACAAGGGACTTAGAAACTCATCGTTTTGATTTATAAAGCCTTTGTTTTGACACTGATGCGCACTGTTGGTGTAAAGGGCGCGTGCGCTGGGGAACTGCGGAGCGCGGGCGGGCTGATGCCGAGTATTCACAACGCATTATACCGCACTATTTACCAACTGTCAATAGACATTTTGAGATACTAAGCTCGAAACTGGCACGACGGGGAGGGTGGAGAAGACAGAAGAGCGGACCCACCCTTGCGAAAACCGCAAGGATGGGCCACGCGCCAATGCATCCACATTTGGACACCAATCTGATATAACTGCCATCAATGACAACTCGCAGCATCAAGGAACCGGTCCCAGACAAGTTTCCGCCAGCCAAACTTTATCTCGATGACTTGGAAGAAATTGTCACAGTACTCCGCGAAGCCATTGAGACCAAGAAGCCAACCGGCACAAACCCCGAAGACCTGCAAATCGACTTTGCCTTCAAGTGCACGGGCAGGCAGTGCGATACCCGAGAGGAGGTGCCCAACGTCCTCAAGGCCAATCGGGAATTCTCCCTCGAAATCTCGCGCGGCTGGACAGATTGCAAGCTCACCTGCCACCCTTGGTTCTACAACATGTGGCGCACGTCGGGCCTGACGGAAGAAAACGCCTGGACAGCCTATCGCCGCCTTAAACCCATTTTTGAAAGAAGAAAACGCAGACTGAGCGCTTTCACCCGCTCCATTCCATTCTGGGGCTGGATCATCACAGGACTGCTGGCTCCTTTACTCTTGCACTTCGTCGCACACACATTCGAGCCCAAGATCAGCTACAGAAGCGCAGAGTGGCTCGAAAAACTCCTCGTCGTTACATACATAATCGTGTTCATCGGAAGCGGCTTTAGGCACACCACCCTCTCGCCGCAAAAGTCACACGAGCGCTCCTTCAGCCGAACGCTTCTCGTCGAAAAAATCATCCCCACAATCGGCCTGACTCTCCTGGGCGTCCTCGGCACCTTGCTCACACAGTTCCTGATGCATAAGTTTTGGCCCAAGCCCTGAGCTGCGGAAATTTTTGCTCATTCATCTCTAGCCAACACACTGCCAGGACACGCGTGGACACGTATCCCGCATGCGACCGAAGCGCAGGCTATAATAACAGTCAGTGGGAGCGAGGGCGATTCACACTTGCCTTTCCTACGCGAATGGACATGACAGATCACACCTAAGTACTTGCAGCGCTGATGCTGACATGTTTTCCTAGACTTCGACGAGGCTCAAGAAAAATGCCGTTGATTGTGGTCCTGTAGGAGTGAAAATCTTCAACTCCGCTGGAACATTCCGCAACGGTTTCCCTCCACCCCTGTCCACATTGAGGTCAACTCGAAGCGTATCCCATGCACCGGGAAGCAGGGTGCCGATCGTGCCGATGCTGTGGAGGAATCTCTTATCGGGCAGTTGAACCGCATTGCTTTCAATGTAAGGCGAAAAATATTCTGGCAGGACCAATCCGACCGCCCGGCCCTTCCAAGCAACGACGTTCTCTCCGGGGTTATTGACGCCGATTATGATCGTTTTTCTAAATTCCCTCAAAGTATTCCTATCTATCCGAACCTCAATGACTACACCCGGTTCGATGACGCTTCCAGCGATTGTGAATTCCAGCCGCGATAGCTCTGGCGGGGCTTCTCTTGTGGGGTTGGCCAGATGGTAGGCGATGCGCTTGCCGAGGTCATCTTTCAGTCCTGCAATCGAACCACCGTAGATGATATGAGGGTAATGCTTCAAATCGAATGGGATATCGTCCGTGTTTCTAGTGAGCAAGATCACAGTCTTTCCGAGAGCGTGCGCGTAGCCAACTTCGTAAAATACATTTGGATTGCGGCCTGTCATGTCCGCAACAATCAAGTCCGCTTTGGCGATTTGGTTATAAATCCTTTGAAGGATGCTCTCCGCAAAAATCTGCTCATCGATCCGCTCACAATAAGCGCCCGCACCTTCAGCGGCGGGTTTGATGCCCAGTTGATAGACATCGCCGAAGGACGCATCAAACGGCATCAGTACAAAAACAAACGGTTTCGGAGCTGTGGTTGCCATGTTCTAAGCCACTGCGATTACGGCGGGTGGCGCAGGCTTTCGCTTGAATTTGGATTGCACACGGGCAGGATACCACTTCAGAAAATAACTGGGGAGTGATAAAAGGCAAAGGAGTGGGTGGCCTTCGCTCTTATCGAGGGCGACCCGAAGTTGCGTTGGAGCGTTAAGCCCGGGCCACGCGTCGCCCGAAAAAGCAGGGAACTTCTCAACAGAGACCTGCGTACATTTTGTAGGGATGCGGGAGAGTGCTTGGCCGGGTTGCGAGCTGGGTGATTCAATGCACTGTGAAATGGTGACGGAGAGGAAAGAGTGGAGTTACGAGGGTTGGCAGGATCTCGTTCAGGAGGCGCTCGCCGAATGGGAAGAGTGCCCGGTCTGCCTGCCAGCGTTTCCAGAAACGTTCACCGTCGCCGGGCAAGCAGCCAGGGAAGCTCGACTGGAAGAGTTTCTTAAGAGTGTCGAAGGCGATTTGCGCCGTCCGCCGCGCAGCAAAGCTGGCCGGAAAGCCTTGCGGGAACGGGTGACCTTAGCGTTTGAACGCTTTGCCAAGGCGGGACTAGACCTGAAGGACGAACATCTTGGCTTGCTGCTGAACGGCGGCTTTTCGACGCTCGGCACGGAGATGGCCCGCGGGGCGCGCCGTTTCGATCCATCCATAAGCCCCGCCGACATATTTCAGGCCACACGGAACGCGTGGACGGCAGGCGGTCTTCAAGTGCTGCTGGGCCGGGAAATGCGGCTGACGCCAGCAATCTTTGCCTATAGCATGCTGTACCCCTACACGGATAACTATCTCGACGACACGGGGGTGCCTTCGGAGGAGAAGATCGAGTTCAGCGCGCGAATCAGGCGGCGTTTGTCCGGGGAATTGATTGCGCCCGTGCGTGAAGGCGAAGCCAGGCTATGGCAGCTATTCGAGCTGATTGAAAGGCAGTATTGTCGCGCCGACTGGCCTCAAGTGTACGCGAGCCTGCTGGCGATTCATCAAGCGCAGGAAAACAGCTTGCGACAGCGGGGATCACCGCCGTCCGTGAACCGGCCCGACATCATTAAACTCAGCTTCGAGAAGGGCGGAGCCTCGGTCCTCGCAGACGCGCATCTGGCTGCGGGGGCACTCTCACGGGAGGAAGCGCAGTTTGTGTTTGGCTGGGGCGCGCTCTTGCAACTGGTGGATGATCTCCAGGACATAAGACAAGACCGCCGTGAAGGCGCGCTCACGATCTTCACCCAGGCTGCCGGGCGCGTTCCGCTGGATGAGCTGACGACACATACCCTGAGTTTCGGGCAGAAGGTTATGCGCCGCATGGACCAGATGCCTGTCCGTTGCCAGGCCTTAAAAGAAATGATTCAGAAGAGCTACATGTCCTTGCTGGTCTGGTCCGCAGGAGAATGTGGGGAGCTGTACACCAGGGACTATCTGGCTGAGCTGGAAACTCACTCACCGTTCCGGTTTGCGTCCGTTGCCGAGCGGCGAAAACAAGTTGCCAAATTGACTGGCCCCTTGACGCGATTGTTTGAGGCGTTCCTGGAGGACGACAAAGACCAGGCTGTGTTCCCGCTTCCTGCCGGGTGGCCAAGTCGGAATTAAAATGGTTGTTGTGAGGGTGGACGTCGCTTGTCGGGATACCACTGCAACATTTCACCGCGAAGTAGAATAGCGCCCTCCAGAAAACGGCGGGCGCAAACGGCGCACCCCTTGTAAACCAAACCCAAAGGGTGCGGCACCCACGGTCCTCCCTCCCGTTAACCTGTTGGCCACCCGCCACCACCCACCTCTTCTTCATCGAATTAACCTATTCAAACAGGTCGAAAGTTATTCCGGCGGACGCTTGAATTATGGGAGACCCAAGACGATTCTCCTGGAGCGGACCGCTACCAACATCACGGCGATGGCATGAACGTGGGACTTCTATTGACGCGAGAATAAACAGAGCCTAGGATTTGATTCAGAGGGTGAGGGGAAAGGGCTACTCTCCCCATGGCGAGCCACCAGGTTCCGCTTGTCTCCGAGACGCTGGGCCACTACCGCATCGTAGAGAAGATCGGCGCTGGCGGCATGGGCGAAGTCTATCGCGCCACTGACGAGCACCTCGCCCGCGACGTCGCCATCAAGGTTCTTCCTCCCGGCACGCTCGCCGATGCCTCTGCGCGCAAGCATTTCCGTTTAGAAGCTCTGGCTCTCTCCAAGCTGAATCACCCCAACATCGCCACCATCTACGATTTCGACACGCAGCAGGGCCTGGATTTCCTGGTGATGGAGTACATCGCGGGCGAAACACTCAACTCCAAGCTGGCCAAGGGTTCGTTGGCGGAAAAAGAGGTGTTGCGCCTCGGTCTGCAACTTTCCGAGGGGCTGGAGGCGGCCCACTCCCAGGGGATTATCCACCGCGATCTGAAGCCGAGTAACCTTCGCCTCACTTCCGATGGCCGGCTGAAGATTCTGGACTTCGGCCTGGCAAAGCTGCGGCGTCCCGTCGCTGAAGGCCTCACCACCGAAAGCACGACCATGGGGAGCCTTGGGGAATCGCAAGCCATGGTTGGGACTCTTCCCTACATGGCCCCGGAACAATTGGTGGGCGGTGCGGTCGATGCCCGCACCGATGTACACGCGGTGGGCTGTGTGCTCTACGAGATGGCCACGGGGCAACGCCCCTTCACCGGTGTGGCTCGCTCCCAAATGGTGGCTGCCATACTTCACAGACCTCCAATTCTGCCCACCGTTGTGAATCCACGATTGTCCTCGGAACTCGAACGCATCATCGGAAAGTGCCTGGAAAAGGAACCCGAGGAACGTTACCAGTCCACGAAGGAACTCTCGATCGATTTGCAGCGGCTGATGCGTGAGACCTATTCGTCGTTCTCGAATACCGGGGCGCATCCGGGGCAATCTACGCGGCGCCCGGTTTCCAAGTGGCTCGGCGTTGCGTTGCTGATGGTCTCCATCCTCTTCCTCGCTGTTCTTGCCGACAAGTTCTGGCCCAAGGGTGTAAAGGGTGGTCCCCCCGGCGCGGCCACCGCTTCCATAGCCGTCCTGCCTTTTGCTGACCTGAGTCCCGACCACGATCAGGAATACTTCTCCGACGGCTTGGCGGAAGAACTCCTCAACCACTTGACCAAAATTCCGAACCTGCGCGTGGCGGCGCGGACCTCTGCTTTTCGTTTCAAAGGGCATAACGAAGACCTGCGCGTCATCGGCCAGCGCCTCAATGTGGCCAACGTCCTCGAAGGCACCGTGCGAAAAGAGGGCAACCGCGTTCGCATCAGTGCCCAACTCATCCGGGCGGATGATGGCTTCAATCTTTGGTCGGAGTCCTATGACCGGGATCTCACAGACGTCTTTGTCGTGCAGGATGATATCGCCAAAGCCGCCACCTCCGCGCTGCAACTCAAGTTGCGCCCGGGCGGCTCCTCATCCCATCAGACACCTCCGGGAACCACCAATCCGCAAACTTACGAAGCTTTCCTGCACGCTCGCTACTTCGCTCACATGAACGACAAGGAATTTGCGCTGCGGGCCCTTGACTACGCGGACAAGGCCATCCAACTCGACGCCAACTACGCCCCCGCTTATGCCCTACGTGCCGCCATCAACTTGCAGGCGGGTGGCATGCTTTGGGTGGATTTTACGGAAGGCATAGAGAAAGCCCGGCGCGACACTGAAAAAGCCATTACCTTGGACCCCAATTTGGCTGACGCGTACATGGTCCTGAGTCAAATTCAAGCCGCGGCCGAATCGAACTGCCGCGAGGCCGAGAGTTCGCTCAATCGTGCGCGCGAACTTGCCCCGGGAGATCCGGACAACCTGGTTCAAGCCGCAATGCTGGCCACGTGCCAGGGCCACTTGGAAGAAGGGATTACACTTTTCAAACAGGAACTTGCCCTCGACCCGCTCCGCCCGTTGGAATATGTATATCTCGCGCAGAACTTGCTGGATCTCGGCCGCTACGACGAAGCCCATCTAGCCCTCGGAAAGGCTTTGGAGCTGAATCCCAACGTGGTCATGGCCCATGAAGTTCGGGGCGAGGTTTACCTTACCCAAGGACGCCCGGTGCAAGCACTTGCCGAAATGGAGAAGGAGCCGGAAGGCTGGCTCCACGATCTCGGCCTGGCCCTCGCTTACCACACGCTCGCACAGCCGCAGGCATCCGACGCAGCCCTGGCTCATCTAATCTCCCAATACCAGAACGATTGCGCCTATCAGATCGCCCAGGTGTATGGCTATCGCGGCGAAGTGGATCAAGCGTTCGCGTGGCTCGACCGCGCCTACGCCCAGCGGGATCCCGGCCTGGAGTGGCTTAAAACCGATTTGAAATTCAGGAGCATTCGTAAAGATCCGCGATTCGCCCAACTCCTTCACAAACTCAATCTCCCCGCCTGACCCTGCACGAAGATTGCCCACGCGCGAGGGTGACGTGTGGGGAAGCGGGGTTGCTTCGTGCTCAGAGGCGGAAGCGCCGAGGGCGCGGGCGCCTGCGACCTCGAGGAGTTTGCCGGAGTGTACATCGTAGAGGTGGCCGTAGACGGGGATGGATTTGGGAACGAGAGGGTGGGTCTCGGGGTCTCTGATGCCCAATGGACTCCAGCGCAACTACAGCCCGAGCAAGGCGCCTACATGCGGCCGGGAGGAGAATTACAGTTTGTGGGTGCGCATTCAGCCGTAAAAGCGGCGGCGAGACGCCCTTCGAATGAACTCAGGGCAAGCCGCACTCCAAGTTGGAGGACGAGCCGGCGCCATTATTTAAACAGCCAGACTACTTAAGGGCGTAGAGATAGCCGTCGGTGCTGCCGACGTAGATCACGTTCTTCACAACCACGGGCGAGGAGAGAATGGAGCCCGCACTCAAGAGTTTGCGCACCGCAATCACCATGTCGTCATAAAAGTTCTGCGACATGATTGCGCCGAAATTCAGTGTGCCATCCGGATTTTGGATTGCTGGGAGGTTCTGTTTTGAGGCGTCGTTTTGAAAGACCCAAACCGGCTTTTGCGCCTTCAGATCGACAGCGGTGAGCTTTCCATCCAGGGTGCCGAAGTAGAGCATGCCATTGGCGATCGCCAGCGAAGCGAAAACCGGGAACTTCGTATCGAGAGAAAACACCTCTGCGCCGGTCTTGGCGTCCACGGCGTGCAGCAACCCGGGAATGGAAGTTCCAAAATAGAGCTTGCCGTCAAACACCGCGGGCGAATTATTCACCCAGGAACCCTTGGTGGAGTAAAACCATTTCTGCTTGCCGGTCTTGGCGTCCAGCGCGTACACATTCGAGTCGCGGCAACCGAAAAAAACAGTGCCCTCAGCGACGGCCGGAGAGGATTGGATGCCAACGTGGTTGTGAATGTCCGCGTCGTCGCCGGTCTTGAAACGCCACTGCTCCTTGCCGGTCGCGGCATCCAAAGCATACAGATAGGTGTCCCAGCTCCCAATGTAGAGTGTGCCGTCAGAAATAGCCGGCGAAGAATGGACTACTTCACCGGTCTTAAACTTCCATTTCAGCTTTCCCGAAGCAGACTCCAGGGCATACACGTTGCCGTCGCCGCTCCCGAAGTACACGGCGGCGTTCCACACGGCGGGGGAAGAGAGAAAGTAATCCCAGGGGTCAGGCATGTTCTCGGCGGCTGGCAGCAAGCCGTGAAGGTGGCGGCCAACAAAACGGTGCTCCCCGGCGGTCTCGAATTTCCACTTTAGCTGGCCGGTTGCCGCGTCGACGGCGTAGAACTTAGCGTCATAGCTGCCGAAGTAGACTGTGCCGCCAGCCACTGCCGGAGAAGATGTTACCGGTGCGTCGGTGGCAAACTTCCACTTTAGAGCGCCAGATTCCTGGTCAATGGCGTAGAGGTTCTGGTCCGTGCTACCCACATAGACCAGCCCGTTCTCAACTGCCGGAGAGGAAATCACGCGGCCGTTGGTTTGAAATTTCCATTTGATGGCGTTGAACTTCGGCACGCCCATAGCGGTGTATACGCCGGTGTGCTCTAAGTTCCCTCGGAACATGGAGGCATTCTCGGCAGCTTGCCCTTGCTCCGGAGAACGATTCAAAAGAAGATACATGTGTTCGAGCTTGAGATCGTCGGACACAGCGCCGCGGTCGTTGGCCGACGTCATTTCCAGGCGCGTGTTCCCTACAAGTCTGACCAGATTGTGTTCGTCAATGCTTTGTGTGACGAAGCGGCGTTGCACCGTACCGTCTGTGCGAACAACGAGGCGCTGCAAACGAGTACAGCTGCGAGTAGACCTAGGAATGGAACCAATATACCTGTTCTTCCCAACATAGACTTAGCTCCTTTCAGCGATCGGCTAGCGGCACGTACTTGTTCAGTGGCTGCGCGTCGGTGTCGGGTAATGGCAGTGTGGCGTCTGGCTCAGTTTTGGGCGGTTCCATCGCCAATAGGCGCGGCAAGAAGACCTTGTAAAAGGCATCTACATACCCATAGCGCTGCACCGAAGGCTCCTGCTCCGGGGTGAGGTTTTCTAGATCCCAGTTCGTGGCTGGAGGTTAGCGCTTGCCGATGCCGTGCGCAACGGCACCGCGCCGTCGGGGTTACTGCGCCGGGCTACAGACACCGCGAAGGCGGCATGGGCGAACGTCGCCTAGAAGACTAACCACGCTCGTGCTATACATTTGACATGCCCAAACCAACCCAACGATGGCTGCTTTTCAAATGCGTCGGTCTTGAGTTCACGCCACTCTCGAAGCCCTTCAAAACGCGACAACTTGCAGAGAAAGCACGCTCGAAATACCCGGAGCGTGAGCGCAAGACGATTGGGCTAGGTGTGATTCGGAGCAAATCTTAGCGCGCCCGCGATGCGGGGTGCCGTGCGATTCGCTCTTGATCGCTGACTTGATGTTCAAATTGCCAAAAAGCTTCAAACTTGGATCTGATGAACTTCAAAGAATTGAGAAAGTCATAGATAGCTTCTTGCGCAGAGGAAAACAGGAAAACCCTCCAACATTTGTTGTCATGATCTGAGACGGCACTTCACTTCATCATTCACTGGGTATTATTCGCACGCAGACCAAGGATGTTTTTCCCGGAACGTAGTTTTCCACAGTAGTTTGCAGTAGAGCCTGGAAGTAAGGAGGAACGGATTTGTGATCTGGGGAGAGGTCTAGTAAGGCTTGATGTAGTTCGGCTAGACGCTCGGGGTTAGTCACATATTCCATTGCTGCCTGTGAACCCTGCGTGTAGATGCCGTAGATGAGCAGAATCCGGTTTTCTTTTCTATCGTTCGGCAGCATGAGCACAAGTGCGTAATCCCGGCTGAGCTGGTTCGTCACGGGATCGAACTCAGGTTTATAGACCGGTTGTTCTCCGGGTCGCGGATTCTTGTTCAGAATCGTGCCGTTCACAAAATGGAACCCTTCGGGGTAGAGAAAGACCCTGCCACTCCAAGTCTGGTTCCCACCTAGCAGGATGGTATTGCCATGCTTGATCTCTTCGAAAGTTACGAGGCGCGATTGGAGCAGTCGCGGAATCTGTCCGGTTTGCGCGAACAATGCGAATAGATTCGCAAGTCCCATGGTTTCGCCGACCGCAGTGAAGTCTGTAGTCGAGGGAACAAAGACAAACTGTTTGAGTTCGCGGAAGTGAATGGTGTCCCGGAATTCGGGCAGTTCATCTTTGGGTATTACGTGACCACGGGAAACGGTTTGCGGGCTGTCGCCACCGTGTGCCGCGCGCAGCAGCGGATGGTTTGGAATCACGATGATCGGAGCTTCCTCGGGAGGCAGAAACGGCCTCCAGAACCATTCCAAGTTCTCCGGCAGGGCGGGGAGAGGGCGCTGTGCTGATTCGCTGCTTCGCGACCTTTCGTGGGCCAAAAGAACAGCAAGTACGAGGCACACTGCAGACAAGCCCACAACGAGGACCATAGCGAGGGGCACACGTTTCGGTGGCAGCGGAGAGGTGGGTGGTTCTGGCGCAACCACTTGCTCCCCCGGCGCCACTTTGATAAACGAGGGCACGTAATGGCCGGCAGATAATTCAACACGCAATAAGCCGTTCCGGCCTTCCTCCTCGTAATAATTCTTGAGTGCGCGACGAATATCGTGTGCTTGCACGCGCACGATAGGATCCTCTTGCGGATTGAAATCAGGACCTCGACCGTAAACCTCTACCCCGATCAAATATTCGTTGAGTTTGTCACCATTGCCAAGGAAGGTCTGTTCTGCCACGAACTCCAGGAACCGGCTTTTCTTCGGAGAATTTGAAAAGTATTTGCTCAGCAGGACTCGATGTAATTCCTCCCTCTTCTCGAACAGGGAGATAGTCCCCGTCGTGGGATTGTCCCGGCTAGCCATGGCACACTCGATGACCCCGTCGCGCTGTTACTATGTACGGGATTAGGCACACATCCTTGTCACGAAACTAGCACCACGTTCACATGAGGTCAATCCAGGAATGACGGGGGCGGCGTTTACGGTTAAGTGTGACGTTAACGGAGGTTAAAAACGAAGCGACTCGGCACCTACCGACCACTCCGATTCGAGGTAATAACCGTCCTTTTACGCCGCAACAAGGTGGAGCATGTGCGGTGGATAGGGTTTTCCCGATAGAAGAATCGGCCTAGGGACTCTCCGTCCCGCGCGCGGTGGGGTCAACCATCCATTTCTGACCTGGTTCGCACCGAAATTCGCCAGTTTGCTGTCCCGCTAACCCAAACTAACCGTAGTTATAACCGGCATTACCTTGAACACCTCTGGCGTGCTCGCTATAAGCAGACACCATGCATGGACTGAGCCTGCAATCCGAGAGAGCCCGGTCTCCCTGCGTGTAAGAACACGCAGGTAGGCAACTGCAATTCGTCTCCGCGAATACGACTGGATCTACGGAGGGACGGAACATGCTCGCGGCGTGGACAAAAGCGTGGTTGTGCGCTGTGGCTTTATCTGCAACTGGTGGCGCTAGGGCGCAGGCGGAGGATCTGAACTTGGTGGTTACACGGCAGGTAGACGAACCGATTCTCACGGTCTCTTCACCCGGCGCCGAGGGAAATAAGTACGGCTTCGAAGGCGGCAGGGTGCTAAAGCTCAATGGGACTTATCACCTTTTTACCTCGGAGATGGTCGGGGATCCACATTGGGTGAAGATGCGGCTGGCACATTGGACCAGCCGGGACCGCTTGAACTGGAAACGTGGTTCGACCTTGTTTGAGTCCAGCGGAGACTACACAGGTAAGGATCCTCGCGCTGCGCTATGGTCCCCGATGCCTATCTATGATGAGACAGAAGAACGCTGGAACCTGTTCTATGTGGCTTATCAATGTGCCCCCGACACCTCGAAGGACTGGTTGACAAATCACGAGGGCAGGATCTGGCGCGCCGTTTCACGGGTCAGCGGCCTGGACGGCATTGATGGACCGTACAAAGATGTCGGCATTGTCTTGCAACGAGGGAAAGACTCGGACCCTTGGGAAGGCCTTCAAGGAACGGATTCGTTTTTCCCGTACCGGGTGGGAAAGCGGTGGTACGCGTTTTACGGAACAGCTCACA
>Ga0116107_1001753_pt1 | contig 12286 bp, 12 predicted proteins | sample June2015DPH_6_10_FD_88969 | JGI IMG/M metagenome (GOLD analysis project Ga0116107, IMG submission 88969) | Peatland microbial communities from SPRUCE experiment site at the Marcell Experimental Forest, Minnesota, USA - June2015DPH_6_100 | ecosystem: Environmental > Terrestrial > Soil > Wetlands... | reverse complement strand
GGAGTTTTATGTCAAAAAAGAGGGCGCTGAGTATGTGACGGCTACCAACTTCAGGGACTACTATATCTGGCAAATGTTTCCATCCTTCAAATTGATTAAGCCTTTTGTGGCCCTGTCCACATTTAAAATCGCTCTGAATGCGATCCCCATGATGTTGGATAAGCGTAAAAACAATATGGCAACAACCGAGCAAGGTGGCATGCCTGCAATCTTTTATGGTGATATTATTGATTGGACGTTGAAAACTCTGAAGAACGATTACCCAAGAATGGCTATTTTATATATCACTGTGAATAAGCCGGAATCGAACATAGAATCTTTGTTGAAATTGTCAGCTGGTAAGTATGATCTGGATATTATAAATATGAGGCCTATATTTGCCAATTATTACCTAACCCACTGTCAGCCGGTCAACGGTTTCGACAATACTATACCGGGGGAGGGACATTTAAACGAAATAGGGCACGCCATAGTTGCCAATTGCCTGGCTGATTATTTCATGAAAAAGGTGTTCAGGTGATATTTTGCAGCATCGAATATATCAGTTTCTTTATCCTTATTCTGTTGGCAGTCATTGTTACAAGGCCGAATACAGCAAAGAAACTTATCCTTTTGGGTCTGCGGTTGGATTCATCCTACCAGCGGCAACTCAGCGCAATAATGACGTGGCTTGGTATGGTCAACCGCATACGCAGAATCTACCTACCAACACTTGTTGTTCACGGAGCTGCGGATCCACTCGTCCCGTATGGAAACGGCCTATATCTGAGCACCATGATTAGAGGCGCAAAACTCCTTACCTATACCAACGTCGGGCGCCTGCTCCCTATCGAAGCATCAGAGCGATTCAATCAGGACGTCATGGAGTTTTTAGGTTAGCTGCCGGCAAGAGTTTACGCTATGTGCAACTCCCAGACGTCGGCATTCATTCGGTCGAAGATGGAGAATGAGCCGTTCCGAGTAACGCCAGCATGCTTTTCCCGCCCACGTGTCCAATTTGGTGATACTGAGTGACAGGCAGCAGCTGCCGAGTGATCGTTGCTTTTCGCAAAACCTTAGAACCCCGCATTTCACAGGCGTGGAGCACTTTTCATTTGGGGGTGACCATGACCACTGGCCGTGGAAACTTGACTTCATCAGTTCTGGCAGGCAAGCATGCTCAGGTTATTATTTGTTTGCCAAAATCGCCCCTGAGCGTGGTACCATTCGAGCAAAAGATTGAACGTCGATTTCTGCAACCAATCGCGATTCCATTCTTGTGCATTGCAAAAAAAAGTGGGCAGTGGACGGAACCAATTTTGACTCCTGGCATCTGTTAAACCGGAGGGAGAAACGCGGGGAGCATTTGTCAATTGGCGGAAAGAGCAGATTGGCTGGGTTTGCAATCACCTCTTATTCTCGACCGGTGGCTCTTTCCCCGGCTTTTTTTCCGGGCTCGAGAACAGGTCGGAAAAGGAGTCCCATGGCGTGAGAGGTGGGAGGGTTTTCTGTGCAAATGCCGATAGATCCTTACCCATATCCAGCCACTTTCTGAATTGTTCGTCCAAGGCAGCCCTGTAGGACAGGTAATTCCTAATAGTCAATTCCAGGTATTTTTCGAAGAACTCACTCAAAACATCTTGGCCATACCGGATGACCAGGTGAAGGAGGGTCACCGGCAAAAGAGGGTTTTTATTTTTTGCCTCTTCCATGATGATCTGAGTGAGAATAAAGGCCGTTACGTCCTCCTGGGTCTTGGCATCGATGATTTCAACCTGGCGGCCGTTTTTAATCACATCGGACACTTGGTCGAGGGTGACGTAAGCGCTCTTTTCAGTGTCGTAGAGCCGTCTGTTCGCATATTTTTTGAATAGTACCTTTTGGGCCATTAACGCTTCCCATCATTTAGGATCGGGGATTAACGTACCGCAGCAAGACACCAGGATCATTATAGCCTGAGAATCTGGAAAGGAAACACAAAAATATTGTGCGGCGCACAATATTTCCTTGACAATTCCTCCCCCCGCAGCTATAGTAGACTCACATTAGGTCAAAGGCTTTATCGTTCGTTCAGACTTATACCAAAGACCAAGGAGGTTTTACAAAGATGGACCCGCTAAAACTCACAAAACAGATGATCGATTTCAACAAGGCCAGCTTCGACAACACCTTCACCGCCATGGTTTTGCTGCAAGAGCAAACAGAAAAAATGGTGAATGCTTTTATGGAGCAGGCCACGTGGCTTCCCGGCGAGGGGAAAAAGGCCCTTAACGAATGGGTCGAAACAGTCAAGAAAGGCCGCGAGGATTTCAAGAAAGTCGTAGACCAGGGTTTTGGCAAGGTTGAAGACTACTTTGCTCAAGCAGGCAAAAAAAGCTAAGGGGGAAAGCTGCAAATGAGGCCTTCAGCAGCTCTTGGGAACCACACAAGCAAGGGGATGGATGTGCAGCCATCCCGGAGGAGTGATCCAAATGGAACAGAAACAGATAATCAAACAAATGATTCAGCACAATAAAAACGTTTTTGAAGCCACGTTTAACAGCATGGCCATGCTTCAGGACCAGATGGAAAATGCGACGAACATGTTTCTGGAACAATCCGCGTGGCTTCCTGCGGAAGGAAAAAAGGTCGTTGAGGAATGGTTTAAGGCTTACAAGAAGGGCCGCGAGACCTTTAAAAGCGTTGCAGGCGAGGGCTTCAAGAAGGTGGAGACATTCTTTGCCGATATCATCAAAGATTGATTCATATACATCCGGGAAAATGTCTGGTCTCCCCTCTCGATGTTGATTGTTTCGAAGGGAGAGGCCCAGCAATGCCGGTCTAAGGCCTTAAACTTTCCGCGATATATTTTGAAATCAGCTTGGGAGAACCATCGTGAATAATCTTTTCGCTTCTTTCAATGATTCATTTGAGATGTCGAAGGATTTCCTCGAAAGACTGTCCAAAGCACCGTCGAAAACGTTGGAGGTATCCCTGAACCTGCTCAAAGGCGTCCAGATGTTTTGGAATGGAGTTTTTAAGTACACGAACGAATTCATGGACCCTTCATGGAATGCGCTCAATGCCTTCGATAACGTAGAGGGTGAAAAATTCCGGCACATGCCTCCTTGGGAAACCATCCGGGACTATGCAGAACTCTTGCAGTTCAACGTCGAGCTGGCTTCAAGGGCGCTCAACAGCACCTTGACGCAGATGAATGACTACCAGCTCCTGCAGGTGAGGGATGCCCTCATGGCGACCCTCAATACGCTCTTTGACTGTGAGGGGGAAGACATCGCGGGATTTGCGGCAAGAAAGGCCCAGATAATGGATCTTGTGGTTTATTTATACCCCAAGGCCATTCGGGAGATAGGATCGGAATATGGGCTGCACTTCGATAAAGGCGGCTATAGAAAACTGGCTGAAACCGACCGGTATGAGCTCTACCAGGTCTTGCCTTCGGACCCTGGGGTCAGTGTGAGAAAAGATGGAAAACCCATCATTATCGTTCCGCCCTCTGTTCTGGGTGCAAACATCCTTGCCTTTTTGCCGGGGGAGAACAAGAGTTACGTGCACTGTTTCGCAAACCAGGGAATACCAACCTACCTTCGCGTCGTGAAGGACATTGCAACCACCGAGGCCGTGCAGCTCATGACCCCGGAGGACGACACTCTTGACACGCGTTTCTTTTGTGAGCGGGTAATGGCGAAGCACGGGAGACCGGTTACGCTGAACGGGTACTGTCAAGGTGGATACATGACCACAGTGGCTCTCCTTTCCGGCGAACTGGACGGTCTGGTCGATGCTTACATCACCTGTGTCGCCCCTCTGGACGGTTCCCGGAGCATAGCCTTGGTTGAATATATGAAACATCTGCCGCCCAGGTTCATGGATTTGGGGCATTCTATAAAAACTCTGGCAAACGGTAATCAGGTGATCGATGGCAAAATCCTAAGCTGGGTCTATAAGCTGAAGAGCATCGAAAAGGAGGCCCCCATAGTCACCTTTTACCGGGATCTCATGATGTTTGACAGGCCCGGGCAACCGCCAGAAATCAGTAAGACAGCGGCTGCCATCAACCATTGGATGCTCTATGACAGAAGGGATCTTCCCCTGGGTATCACACAAATGAGTTTCAAGAGCTACACAACCCCGGTCGACAAGGATGGAACGCTCCCTGTGAGGGTGTTCGACCGGCCGCTCAACTTCAAACGTATCAAAGAGAAGGGTGTCCAGTGGCTCATCTGCATTGCGGAAAAGGATGATCTGGTGGACGAAGCCGCCACCCTTGTGCCACTCGAGTGGGTAGACGCCGAGGTGAGCGTTTTCCCCAAAGGGCATACGGCGATGGCCACATCGTGGTCCATGCCTCTATCTGAGTGTGCTATTAATAAAAATTTCCACTATAAGTGCCATATACCGTCTTCACGTTCCGATGGGAACTTTCGAGGACCGGTCCGGTTCCAACTGGACTTGGAAGAAGCCCACTTGCAGGCCAATTGAAAAGGATAATTCTATGGACAGCCAATTTCTAGAATTGTGGGGGAAGTCTTTTCTGAATGCCGCCAAAGGCCAGAAAGCTCTGGAAGATATGACGGCCTGGATGCGCCAGGGTTTTACGGGTTTTGAGGAGATGACCGCTCTTTTTCAGAAGACCTACGGGTTGGATCAGGTGGCCAAAGAAAGCCCGGATTACTTCGAGATGTGGAAAAAGGCGCAGGAAGATTTCAAGAACTCCTTTACGGATTATTTGACCCTCTTGGGAGTTGTGTCTAGCGACGAGCACATGGCGCTGGTCAAAAAATACGAAGAGCTTAAGGAAAAGGTCGCATCGCAGGAGGAGACCATTAAACACCTTCAAATGCTCTTATCTCAGGCGAAGACCGAAGAGGTGGCCGGCCAGTTGGAAAACCTTGTTCAAAAGCAGGCCGAACAGTTTCAAAAAATCATGGAAAGCTTTGGGGAAAGCTTCAAAAAGGGTTCAACCGAGCCCAAGAGAAAGAATAAATGATTTAATCAGGAGTGGTTTTGTAGTGCTACCCGAAAGTCGAGACACTTTATCGAGGAATTAGGTTTAGTTTTTTGAAATTTCGCGCCGCTTCTCTGCGTCAGCCAAGGCCCCTCATGGAGTCTTGCCGTTTTGGCCTGCTTCGCACCGGCAGCCGCTGCGCATCTGCACGCGGGCAGCTATGGGGCCTTCGTAATAACGATTCCAGTACATCTCTTTGCCGGAGGGGCGCCTGTTTTCAGGCAGCTCCTCGGGTTCCGATATTTAACGTAAATTTTTGTCTGGGGAGTGGCCGAAGCGCCAAGCACAGCGACACTCACAGGACTGAAAAGGGCATCCATCTAGTACGTTGTCAACAAAGTTATCACATGTTGCAAGGAATCGTCACCCCGGCGAAGGCCGGGGTCCAGTGCTTTTAACCACCTGAAAAAACGCTGGATTCCGGCCTTCTCCGGAATGACGGGCTGTAGGCCCTTACCTATCGGAACTTAGTTGACGTTGCACTAGTGTATGGCGTCAGCGCCCGCCATGATTCAGCTCCCCTTGCGCTTTTGGCTAAAAATAGCTGCGGTGGCTCCATATCTCTTGCTTGAGGTCCTTCATGTCGTTCTCGAGCATGAGATACATGGAGGCATTCTGTATTGCTATCCCACCCAAATGAGCCAGAGCGGTGAGCAATCTTATTTCATCCCCGGTAAACTCCCTTGGCGTTGCAGTGTAGAGCCGCAACGCGCCGATTATTTCCTCTTTGGTCTGAATGGGAATCGAGAGGAGGCAAACAATGCCTTCTCGCTTCTTTTCTTCTTTGTGCTTCACTCTTGGGTCTGTCGAGACATCTTCGATCAGGACCGGCTTTCCCTCGAGGGTTTCCTGGATGCTTCCCTCAATAAACAAGGGTCCCCTGCTCAGATAGGTTTCACTCAAGCCGCAGCTCGCCACGCATTCAAGCGCTCTTGTTTTTTCATCGATAAGAAGAACAGCGGCGCCCTTTATCTTCAGGGTTTCAGCCACGTTGGCCGTCAAGTTGTGCAAAACCTCCTTTACATTGAGACTTGAGTTGATGCTGACAGCCAGGTCCAGGAACAGCCCCGTATTGTGCCTGATCTGTTCGATCAAACCGGCATTCTCGATGGCCATACCCCCCTGCTCAGCCAGGGCGGATCCGAAATCGATCTCCTGCTGAGAAAAATGCCTCGGGCTACCCGTAAAAAGAGCAAGACCACCCATGACCTTCCCTTTAACCTTGACGGGCACCACCAGAAGCGAAGCCAGTCCTTCAGCCTTTTTCATGTCATGGCCGTCCAGCCTGTCGTCGGCAGTGCAATCATAAGAGAAGAAATATCCTTCTTTCTCGAGGGTGGGCACCAATTTCAGCGGTTGTGTCAGCCCCTTTTTTGTGTAGGTCTCTGATAAACCCTTATGCGCTACTGCCCTGAATCTCTCCCTTTCTTTATCGTGAAGAAAAAGCAAGGCAGCTTTCACGCTCATGGTTTCAATGGCGGTGTTAATGATCAGGTCGAGCAGTTGATCCTTTTCGAGAGTAGTTCCGAAGGCCCTGCTGACTTTACAGATGGCATCGAAGTAACCGTTCTTGTCTCCGGATCTCATGATCTACTCCCTGCGGCAACTACTTTTTGCGTCCGTTTTGGTGAAGGTCGACTTTTGGGACCGGTTTCTTTTTTCGGCTCAGCTTTGGCTGGGCGGGCGGCAAAATCTTTCCTTTCAACTCCGTCTCTTTCTTTCAGCCACCGGGCGATTTTGGGCGCCAGTTCTTTTTGGCATTTGGAGCTTACATAAATTCCAATGTGGCCTGTCTCAATGCACATATTTTCCGTGTCTTTGCTGCCAACCCTGCTCGTCAGAGGCTCACACATCTCGGGAGGAACCAAATGGTCGAACCGGCCATAGATGTTCAGAACAGGCATGGTGATGTTCTGAAGGTCAACCCGCTTGCCTCTCAATTCCATCTTGCTTTGGATGAGTAGATTTTTCTTGTAACAATCGTTGATAAACTCCCGCATGACTTCTCCAGGAACGTCGGGGCTGTCAAAGATCCATTTCTCCATGCGGATGAAGTTTTCCACAAACATCCTGTCGTCCACGTTTTCAAAATAGCCGACGTACTTGTCGATCATCAGCCGGGCAGGGTTGAGCAGCAGGAAGCACATATTCAGCATGTCCCCCGGCATATTGCCATGGGTGTCCGCGATGAGATCGGCGTCGATTGCCTTCGCCCAGATGTTAAGAAGGCCTTTATCGGTGTCGAAGTTGCTCGGGCTCACCGTGGTGATCAGGTTCTTGACCTTTTCGGGGTGCAGGGCGGAATACATGGTGCAAAAGCTCCCCCCCATGCAGATTCCCATCAGGTTGATTTTAGGCGCCTCGTGCCTGTGGCGGACAAAATCGACGATGTTATCCAGATACCCGTTGACGTGGTCGTCGATTCCCTGGTAGCGGTCCTTGCGCGTGGGATACCCCCAGTCGATCATGTATAGGTCGATTCCCTCTTTGAGCAAGTTCTCGACCACGCTCTTTCCCGGCTGGAGATCGAGAACGGTCTCTCGATTGATCAGGGCGTAAACCATCAGCAAGGGTGTTTTCACTCGAGTTTCGGCCAAGGGAAAGTAGTGTTTGAGCTTGACACGATCCTCTTCGTACACGATTTCGTGCGGGGTGGAGGCAATCTTCGTATCAAGCGGTCCCAACAGGACCTCCTTTGACTTGAGGATGTGTTTCTGCGATTTTCCCACATCCTCGGCCATCTTAGCCAGAATAAGGTCTACCGAAATTTTAGGCTGATTCATGCGAGGCCTCCCTTGCGGTCAATGACTCTAACTTCTCAAATTTTTTGGCCAGTTCCTTGACCGTTTTCTTCAGTCCATAGAACTCCTTGTAAAGCTCATCCACATCCCTGTTCGTCGCAACCGGGAGAAACTGCAGCATATCTGTAAGCACCTTCTCCCGGGCCGCCTTGTACTCTTCCGTGACATTCACTGTCCTTCCCAGGATCTTGATGTATTCCGGCGACTTGAAAAGAGTCATGTAGTGCCCTTCAAGTATTTTTATCCACATGTTGTAGTAATCTTTAAAGTTTTCGGATAGCTTCCCCTCTTTAACCTGCTCATCGATCTTTTCCTGAATCACCCGCAATGATTTTTCCACCGGGAGACCGAGCAGATGGAGAAATTCGGCCATGGCTACCTGAGACTGGTTGAACTTGTCTATTGCCTCATTTGCTCTTTCCTGATTAAAGCGGGTCAAGCCTAACGGGGGCGCCTTCAATAAGGGCTGAATCTCTTTTTCATAGAATTCCGCCCAGCCCTTGAACGTATCGGCTTCAAGCCCTTCAAAGCTGTAAGCCTTAGCTTCTTCTCCAAGCTTACCAACGCCTTTCAGCCACATCTGATAAAGCTGGAAATAGCCGTCCCACGTGGTGCGGGTCATTCTCATCGCAGATTCGGGCAGAGCGTTAGACCCCTTAAGAATCAATTCCAGGATTTGGGGAGAGCTCAGAGCCGAAGACGAAGTCTGCCAGGTTTTGAGCAATGCCTGCCACCCTTCCTCCAGCTTGCCGTGATAGCTTGCAGAGGATGGCTGTGAGCCTTCGGAAACATTGGAATCGCTGGCAGGCCGGGTTTTGGCTGCCGACAGCCAAAGATCGGCGGTGGATTTTATCCAGTCGGCAAACCAATCGGGGCTTCCCTTTTCTTTGTCGTCATGATCCATGTTTTACCTCCCACTTTCCGGTAAATTGAATCCCTATAATCATGTCTCTTCCCCTTACTTGTGAGCTTGAGATGGGAAAGCTCCGCCCTTGTCTTCATCAACCGGAGCAGGATGCGTGGCAAGGGATTTGGGCAGAAACAAAAGGTCGATCTCGTGGAACTCACGACGGAACGATGCTCCTCTCCATCTCTCCGTCCTGCCGAAAGCTCGACGTTTAGAACTACGATCTGTACGGACAACGCAAGGAATCTACTAAAGCTGAACCTGATGCTCTCTTCATTATCGCTTTGGAATTGATCAATCACTCCCCTCGAACTTGAAGGAGAGCTTCACGCGCGCGCGATATTCTACAATCTTCCCGTTCTCGATCCGCACGTCCAGTTGGTCCACTTCAGCAATTCTCAGGTCTCTCAGACTCTTGGTTGAAGTTTCAATGACCTCTTTTGCCGCTTCTTCCCAGGATTTTGGACTGGTTCCGACGAGTTCTACGATCTTGTAAACGGACATGGCAATCCTCCTTTGGTTATAGCCACCGCAGAAAACAGGAAAAGGGGTTTCTCCTATCCTCTTACCAATCACAAAATTGATTTCACCGCGTAGCCGTGGAACCAAGCAGGTCGTAGTGCACGCTTTGCTTATCCCGTTAGTGTTAGAGTAATCATCAAGCCACATATTGCAATTGAAGTTGAATGGGTATTGAGTGCGGCCGGAAAGTTTACCGGATTGGGCGGTTTGGAACTTTACCAGTGGCGGCCGGAAACAAACAAATACGTCCTCAGAAGCTTCACGAATTCAATTGATAACGCGCTGAAATACGGCGGAGAGAGCCTTATGAGGATTTCGATCGGATACGATGACTCGGAAAGCCTCCACATTTTTTCGGTGACCGACAATGGCAAGGGGCTTAAAAAGCAGGATTCAGATAAGATTTTCGGGCAGTTCCAGAGGCATGAAACATCCAAAGGAGTGGAAGGTGAGGGGCCGGGACTAACCATAGTAAAAGAAATAGCCGAACAACACGACGGAAAGGCATGGATTGGACCGGCAGCAGGAAAGGGAACCGCTTTCTATGTATCGGTTTCAAAAAAGTTATAACACCGCAATGCTCACAACTTACCACTCTTCAAAGTGCTGCACATGACCCTGCTCCCTCGCAGGAGCCTTCGGCAATCGTTTAAGCCTGTGTCAGGCGTACAAAGCGCGCAAACGGGCGCTCGGTTGAGCCCGAATTTCCGGCGCCGATAAACGGACAGGGGTGATTTTCGGCTGACGACTGCTCCGACCAGGTTACGATGTCCTGAAATGCTCCCATCTACCCCATAAACAAATGGGGTCAAATACCGGCTGAAATAGGGTAGTTACCCCATAGCAATTTATATGGCTTATGGTATTTAATCCCGGATTATGCGTGAGCATGCCTGAGAATTACACTGCATTTGTCCCAACTATATGATATTATGTCGCAAATTCGTCAGAGGGAGGAAAAACTTCATGCGCGTGGTTGGTGACAAGCAGAGGGAGACCATCAGGCCGGATTTCGACAGATCTTAGCATTGATTTTCAGGGAGCAAAGATCACCACTGATGCCGGCTTTCTCCTGATAAGAGAGATGGATCAGCGCTTCGACATCCTCGGCGGTGCAGAGTCTATGATTGACGATCCGAGATCGCCTCGACATACGGATCATTCCTTGCTTCAACTGCTGCGCCAGCGAGTCTATCAGGTCGCCGCAGGCTATGAGGATTACAATGACGCAGATCGCCTGAGGGTGGACCCGGCGCTCCGGTTGGCCTTGGGCAAAGAGCATGAAAATGGGGCAGGCCAATCCGCACTGTCTCGCTTTGAGAACAACATCCTCGCGACGGGTGAGGGTCTAAAGGCCCTCGAAAATGCGCTCAGCCGATCAGCCGAAACCCTCCTTCGGCGTAGAAACAAACGGCGGCTCATCATCGATGTTGATTCCACTGAAGACCCTGTCCACGGAAAGCAAGAGGGCGCAGCCTTTAACGGCTACTTCGACCAGATCTGCTACCATCCTCTGTTTTGCTTGACCAACAAAGGTGATCTTTTGAGCGCAAGACTGAGACCCGGAAACGCGCATTCAGCCGATGGCGTCTTGGACCTTATCCCTCCTCTGGTTGACCGCTACCGGTCTTGGTTCAAGCAGTTCTGGCTGCGGGGCGATGCTGCATTTGGCGGTCCAGACCTCTACGAGTTCTGCGAAGCGAAGCGCATCGCTTACTTCATTCGGCTTCCCAGCAACAGCAACCTCAAGAAGCTCATCGCACCCCATTTGAAGCGGCCTGCCTGCCGTCCTCCAAAGGGCGGAGTGCAGGTGAGGGTGGTCGAATTTCATTACCAGGCGGAGAAATGGAATAAAGCCCGAAGGTTGTCTGTAAAATCGAATGGCACATGGGTGAACTCTTCCCCCGCGTTGGATTTATTGTGACCAACTCGCATCTCGAAGCGGAGAGAGTAATTACGATTTACAATGGCCGTGCTGAGATTGAAAACCGGATCAAAGAAGGAAAGAACACCCTCCGCTGGGACAAGACGAACCTCGCGGAGCGTGGAGTTTGAGGCTAATCAAGCAAGGCTTCTTGTCGGATGTCTCGCCTACAATCTGCTTCACATGATTCGGGATGCAGCGTTCTGGGGCGAGAACCTGAAACCGTCCATAGAGTCGATCATCAGGCGGCTTGTAAAGGTTGGGGCCAGGGTGGTCTATCATACCTCGCGGAGCGTAGAGTACTTGCATGTTGCGTCGGCTTTTTCCCTCGCCCGCTATTATCGCATCTTATTCGCCTGAGCCTCCCCAACACCATGAGTGGCGTGAAGCGAGCTATTAACTGCGTGGATGGTGGTATGTCCTCAAATTGCCCAAATTGGTCTGGTCGGCATTCCAAAAGCTTTTTCGGATGGAATCCGTGCTGGAAATGCAGTTCGGCATCCGCTGGTGACCACTTTGAGGAATTATTCAGGGTCAAAAGATTTTTTTGGTTGACCCGTGAACAATTCCCAAGAATTCGGAGGAGATTTCAATGAACAAAGCCAATGTTTTTTCTAAAAGAAGTATGGTGGCCGGTTTGGCCGTTGCCTGGAAAAAGATAATGAACAGGAAGACGGCTATTCGGACCGGGTTATTGGCATCGGTTATATTCATTTTTGCTTTTGGGATGTTTCCCGGGCCGGCCAAAGCGGCTCCCTTTTCCATCCCTTTGGAAAACCTGACGGGGCTGGATCCAACGCAGTATACGATATATGTGCTTGGTTACAGCACGACCTCTGGGATGATGCTCAATCCGGACGGGACCTTCCAGCAAATCCCTCCGGGGAATGGGATAATACCCAGCTATGCGGTCGGGTCCGGCCCCGGCATGCTGAGCAAGATCACTGTCGATGGGAGTGTCTCACTTCCAGGAGCCAGGATATACTTTTTCGTTGCTACTGCGAAAACGCCGGCTCCTTCCCTGCCATATTCGAACGGCGGGATAAATGTGACCCAGCCCGCGAATCCGCCCAATTCGAATTATCCCCCCTTTGGTTTTATCGAACTCACCATGAACCCTTCATATTCCACGACGCCCGTCATCG
>Ga0116107_1001748_pt1 | contig 12307 bp, 16 predicted proteins | sample June2015DPH_6_10_FD_88969 | JGI IMG/M metagenome (GOLD analysis project Ga0116107, IMG submission 88969) | Peatland microbial communities from SPRUCE experiment site at the Marcell Experimental Forest, Minnesota, USA - June2015DPH_6_100 | ecosystem: Environmental > Terrestrial > Soil > Wetlands... | reverse complement strand
TATTTATCTTTTCTTTTATGGTTCGAGAAAAAATCAATCTTTTATTTTATAAATTTATTTTCTACTAAAAAGGCTCTTCCTTTGTGTTTTAAAGAATATTCTGCGTGAATATTCTTTAAAATATAATCTTTCCTTACAAGCTCATCTAGATTATATTTCAATAACGTTAAGTCAATAGTCATTAAAGTGTTTAAGCTTTCGGCAGAAACACGAGGACTTCTCTTTTTTTCACAAGATGATAAACTCATGAGAATTTCCGTTTGAATTTTATCAATATTTTCAGACGGTGTCTCTTCTATTGCCGTTACCTCTGATTGTTTTTTGTTGTGGATATTCTGATAAAATTTACTTTCTTCTTCAAATTGTATCTGATACTTTTGTATTGCACCATCAAAATCTCCAGTCTTTAGCCAATCAGATTTCTTTTCAATATCAAAATCACAGCCAGCAGTTTTTAAACGTGATACTAATTTATGTTTATCTTCCGGTTTATTGCTAATTTTGACCATATTTTTCCCTGCAATATCGCTGAATGGGCGAATATTGCCAAGTGCAACTAAAATAGTTCTATCTGGTTCCCTGCCAAAAGCCATACCTGCTTCAAACAAAACATTCGGTCTTGATTGTGGCGTAAATTCTTTTTCATAAGAAAGATCGTCTGACTTTAATAAACTGGAACATAGTTTAGCAATATCATCTCCCGTAAAAAGAACAATTACTGCTCGGGCATTATTGAATGCATGATCTAATATCTCACCAATATGTGGCGTACCTTTCTTTGTTAATGATATGGCTTCAGCCCATTCAATGGGCTCTAAACTCAAAGAACGTAAAAAGGTGAACATTGCAATTCTTGCATCTTCATTTCTTCCGTGAACAACAAACACTTTCTTTTTAGATTTGACTATTGCTCCATCTTTCCCTTTCTGATCATTTGGTATATCTATTATTACATCCTCATCTTTCCAGAAATTTTGAATCGTTTCTTCATAAATTTTTAATTGTAATATACACCTATTGATATGCTCCTTATAGTCCCGTAATTCCTTCGCATAATCTGTTTCGTCGTCTAGAAAAGTAATCGGTGAATGTACGTTAACTTCCTTTTGAAACTTTTTTGATTCTGTTTCCGAGAATAACTCAGTTAATAAGTGTTTTGTGCCGTTATAAGCAAACGTGTACTCTTCATTAAAACGATTATCATATGTCGTTTCAGTCAAGACATTTTGAAATAATGAAATTTGTTTTTCTATTAATTGAATAGCCTTCGCCTTTTGAATATTCATTTCATTCACTTTGTGTTTATTAATAATATCAAATGTCGTTGGGTTTTCATTTTGGCTAATAGCATTCTCCATTTTACGAAGGCCATTATGGGTTAATCTGACAAGTGCCGGAAAGCCACGCAACCTTTGCTCAACTTTTATAAGATCATCTCCCTCCAAATATTCTGCAATTGCGCTTACGACATCTTCCTCCCCGTCTTTTATGCCTATCTGGTGAGCTACTTCAGCTCCGTTAACTGAAACACTGGTATTGCCATTTGATAACTCGTAAATCTTTTTAAGAAAGGTTATTCGCAAATGCTGTTTTTTCTCCAGAGCTTCATTCATTGAATATCCATCTCATAAAATCTTAAGTCAATTGTGAACAAATATTTATCTTCCTTTATTATTAATAGCCAACAACTTATTACGTATTAATTACATGTCGTGCGAGCACTTATTCTTTCATTCCACTATACTTATCTGAATGCTCCTTATGCTTTATCCAATTTTCAGTATAGGTTTTAGCTAATCCCTTTGATTTTTAATTATAATGCGTCTGTCAATCTCTTTGTCACTATGCGAATGGCACAGTCCGCATACCAAATACCCTTTCTTTGCGTAAGTTTCTATTTCAGATGTTTGCAGGGCAAGGCCTAGCCAAACATCACCGGGTTTAAGCATGTAGGGTAAGCGTTGAGATGTGCTTGGATTATTAACAATCATAGATATACTAGGCTTGTGAAAAAGCATCTTTATGTAGTTCTCGTAATACTGAAAAACTAAATTTGTGATGGTTGTTGGTCTAGCTCCTATGTTTATTGCTTCAGCTGAAATATACTTGTTACCCTCTCTTGTTACATCGCCAATAACGATTTTGTTCGGACTAACTTTAAATCTTACATGTGGTCCAGAGGTTTTCCATTTATAAATGTCCCAAATTAGCACTAAAGTGGCTACTATTGCTCCCCACAAAGCGATAATATCCATTCCTGTTAATTTAACATTAATGACTGGCATTGTTCAATCCTCTGATAATTAGAACAACATTCAATATGCTAACTTTGCTTTTTCAATTTTTTTGTGAAATTGACTCAGATACGAGCAAAAACATACTCTTGTTTATTTTTAATATCAATAATTTTATCACTAATAATATTAACTTTTAGCGACAATGCAGTTTCATAATTAACATTCAAAACACAAGGCACAAATTCGGCTTGCGATAACATGCTGAGATTAAATGGAATATTACGGGAATATTAAGTTATCAGTAAAAGTTAATATTAACTGGCAATAATTGAGATCAAAGCTTTTCTCGAACGGGGGCCATCAAATTCACAAAAAAATATTGATTGCCATGTTCCTAAAACCAGACGGCCTTTTTCAATGATGACTAATTCTGACGCGCCAACTAGAGATGATTTGACATGCGCTGCGGAATTTCCTTCCGCATGTCGGTAATTAGCAGAAAAAGGAACAGCTCTATCCAACGCTGCAAGAATATCGCGCGGCACATCAGGATCGGCATTTTCGTTGATAGTAATTGCCGCAGTTGTATGGGGGGAAAAAATAATACATAAGCCTTTGGATATTTTTTCGCTATCGATTACAGCTTGAACTAAAGCTGTAATGTCTATCATCTCTATTCGTGAATTTGTTTGAAGATTGACTTCATGCATATATTTATTATCAAAAAATTAACGAGTGAATATCATATTAAATTATTATTTATTATGTAGCATGAAATTATTAAAGAGGGAAATAAGATTTTAAAGAAAAAATATAAAAAATCCGATTCCCGCTCCAGCGGAATTGTTTGTTTCACCTACAAAGTGTGCGTGTGATGATATTGATAGAGCTAAAGATTACCCTTTAAAAGGTTCAACGCTCGCATAACCGGCTGGCAATGGAGCGCAGCGGAATTACCAGTCCGTGTTGATGCGGTGGTTGGGCCTTTTTTATGACTTTATGGACGTCCCTATTGTTCTTCCTTATTCCCCTCGTTTCGTCCGTTTTCCGGACATCGACTTTCCAAACTGGACATCTAGACCACGAAGCAATACCCACGTTCCATTATGGACTCCAGATTTTATGGCGCGCAGATTGATGCCGTTTCCAAGCTTGAGCGTTCGGATTGGGTTTAAGTAAAAATATGCATTAAATGTCTTGATTGGGGCGTTACGATAGTCGACCAAATTCCATCCACCGAACGCAAAAGTTTCTTTGTCAGCACTCTGGAGCACACCACAGTCTGTACGCGCGGATGGATAGATCAGAGCGTTTACCTTGTTGGTGCGCAAGTAACGACCAATCGATTCGGTCAAGGAATTTCCCCCTGGATATGGATCTAATAACGCAGGCAACCACCTTAAAAACTCATCACCTTTGGCAGACTTTCCGACTATGGATCGCAGTTCCCTATCCTCAAGTACGACGATATGTCCCGACTTCTTTGTGAATACTTCTTCCAATGAACCACAGAACTCACACATCCTCTCGGCGGCCAAGCTTTCCGCTAACCACGTCTGAGATGCGGTTTCTCTAAGATCGAGTACGGATTCGATAGTCACTTCGCTTACGACGTATGGCACCTCGATCATCACGGCATTACGGCCTCGACAAATCTCAGCCTTTCCCGCCGGATTCCGGTTGAATAGCTTACTCAGATCGGTAGCTGGATTCAGACTTGCGACGTCAAAGATACAAAGCAGAGTCTTCGATATGGGAAGGGTTGATAGGTCAAATTTTCTAAATATGTCAAGACCCGCCCGCCCTTGGTCATAGCCTAGATCAAAAATATACAGCCCGTTTTCTGGCGGCGAATAGGCCGATAGCTCATCGATTAAGGCGCGCCCATCGTTCCCACTTGCCGATTCGCACACAGTGAAGTACCGGCCAGCTGGAAGGTCGTGAAAACCCGCAAAACGACGATCATGCTGTTCTTGGTAATCGAACTTGATGAGCGGCAGTCTGACCTCCCATTCATGGCGCTTTTCTGGGGCGAGCGAAGCATACGACCAAAGATTGGAGAACGCCGTTCGTAGAGCTGCTGCTTCAACATAGTCGTACTTGGTTATGTCCACTTGCTTCAGCCATCCATGGAACGTGGTGAGTGGAGCACCAGTGTTTTGATATTGACTAGCCATCACGAGTTCCCTACGCCCAACAATGAATATACCCGCCGGATATTTTCCGAAATTTGTTGCAATCCTACCCTATTACGTACGGAATGAAAAGTAAAAACACACTATAATATCAAGCATAATGAAATATTGACGTTGGGTATTTCACGATAATAAAGACCAAAAGTCTGGTGGGTATATCATAGGAAATTTGTCCAACGACTATCGGATTGACCGTAACATGACCTTAACAATTTTAAAATATAGTTAATGATTATCATTTGAAATCTTGCATTTTTGTTGAAGCTGACGTTTTGTGGATAATAGGAAGTAAGAATGATGCTACTAATCCACGTAGTCTATCTTTTCTTGATTTCTTTTTGGTAAATTTCAGTCAGTTTCTTATTTGCCTCTGCAAGTTTCTGTTGTTCTTCTTCAATTTTTTCATTTATAATTCTAATCGCTTCTTCTCTTGAACATTTGTTAAGGTCAATTCCTAGCCTATTTAGTTGTTTGATAAATATTTTGTCAACCATATGTTCTTTATAAGTTCCATTAAAATATCTTTCTTGGGAATAACGTAGCGATCGGCTGGATTGATTTATTTATACGCTTTTTCGTGCAACCCATTGTGTATGTTCTCTTGAGAAAGCTGATTCACTATTCATTACAAATTCAGACAAATGAGATTCATCCTTTACCGAAACAGCTTCGCCCTTTATTAATACAATTTCATGAGCAGCCAATGTGAAACTTGCGTGGAGTTCATTGTGTTTTTTTGCCTGAACCCACGTTAATACAGCACTTGCCGCTGCAGCTACGACCGCTATGGGTAAAGAGGCTGTTGGTTCTTTGATTCTATATAGAAGCATGATTATCGCTATGGAATGAAATAATATCGATACAGCAAACCATTGTTTTGCACGACGCTTGTTTAATTGCGACTTTTTTGAATAGCAAATAGATTGATTATCAATTCTATCACTTTTGTAAATATCAAGTCTATCCTGCCATGGCAGAATGCGAATAAAAACCATTTTATTTGAAATTGCCTCTCCCAAGTCAGGAGTCCATTTTAGGCAACCTGACAATGAGCGATTTTCATGAAGGATTTCTTTCAAATCCGACAATAATTCTCTATGTGCTTGTTCTTCGCTCATTGCCTTATCATATGGTTCGGCTTTCATCATCCAGCGCCATGTTCGCGTTTTAACAGATTCTGCAACTGCTCTACCGTTATACCAAATGTCATCTGGCTTTTTCACTTTAATCCAAATAAGAATTCCCAGCGTTATTAGGAATAATGCAACTGATACAATTGCCCCATACACTTCTTGTGGCCAATTAAAAGAAATAAATGCTGCTGCAACAAGTAAAATCAAGTAAAGGCGAAGCGCATTAAAGTAGTTATTTTGAGCTTCTAATGATGCACTATCTGCAGCATTGTATAATGCGGGGAAATCACTTTCTTCCATTTTCATTTAATCAATATCCTAATTGTTTATAGACACTATCTTTGTAAGAATAGTTATCGTTATCTTTATGCATTGAATAATGTTCAATTGCATGAGCAATAATCACCGGTGAAAAAGGGACAAAAATTGCACCGATGTCTCGTATTATTGGTGGGCATGTATTTCGATCAATCGATCTTGAACCATCGAGGTTAACACCAATGATCGTGCAACCCTTTTCAATTGCAACTTCTGCCTCCCATCTTACATATTTATACTTGCTTTTTGTGTCCTGACCTATGAGTAAAAGATATTTTCCGGCTAAATTTATCCTTTCGCGACATTTACGCTTAATATAGTCTTCATTTTCGGAATTGATTTCATCCTGTAATTGGCAGTCGGAAAAGTTGAAATCGATATTTTTGTTTGCCTTCCAAGCTTGCATCAGCCGATAGTAATGTATATCTGTACTACTAAATCCAACGAATGTTCTTGGTAATCCCATAATGCCCTCCTTTTGGCGTATAATATTGTTTACATGGATTGGTGCTAATACTGCAAACGTCCATCGATTACTGGTAACCTAGCATGAAATTAAGAAAATAAAAATAAGGACTTCAGGAAGTAATGTTTATATATTAAATATGGATTTATAATTCATGTAATAGTTAAGATTTGAAATCAAGGATAGGTTTTTAATGTTATCAAAAAACATGATAATCTATTTGAAATTAACTCGTTAACAAGATTCTATTAATATTAATTTTTGAGTGAAAGTTAATATTAAACTATCCTATTATTTTTTAAATACCTCCGAGGGCTGGCGGCATGTCAGCCTGCAAGCATACCACCGCTTCGCCCTTGGAGGATCCCAGCCTGTGGCTCTCAGGTGGGATAACGGAGGAGGTGTTAAATTCTGTGGGGGATTGACCTGTTTCCCTTGCGTTCATCTCGATCCCTTTCTTTTGCTTCCTCTGCCTTGAGCTGTTGGACTTTTTTCGCCACCAGTTCATTTACGCGTGATTCACTCAAAATTCGTTTCCCTGCAATGGCTTTTTCCCTGTCAGTTTGTGGCGGAAAGACATCATAAAATTCTTGGACGGGAAGCGGATCAGGCAACTTAGATAGCATGAGCATTTTAACGGCGCACTGGTTTATTTCTCCGGCTCGCCGCTTTATAAAGTTATATATCTGTTCGCTGTCCGCTTCATCCTCTCGTAAAGATGGATCATTTTTAAAAGCATATTCCCGACGCGCCTCAATTAACCAATCCTTACTGACAATGTCGTCCGGGCTTAAAGCTGCGGCCTGAATATAGGCAAGATTACCTTGTATCTTGTCTCTCCGGTATCGTGGATCAATTCCACGTAGCAGTTGCCGAATTTCCTGAAAGCGCAATTCTTGCAGCATCGCCTTCGTCGGGTCTGATGGCACTTCTGGCTCTGTCTGCCTTAATATTTTATTTTTCGTTGCTTCGATATTTTCCCTTACCGAAGTGACGTGCTTTTTCAAGAAAGTCATTGCCGCCCTTCTGCCAGCCAGTATTTTTTCTGCGCGCTTCGCTTCCGCAATTTCTGGCTTGAAATCACTATAATCAGTTTCCAACACCTGATTTATTTGCTGTTTTAGCTGTGTAAGACCAATGGATGATTCGGTCATCAGCTCATCGGCGTGCTTTCGTAACCATAAATAATCGTCAGCTGTGTTAAGCTGGTCTAGGTAGCCAAATTCTTTCTCAATCTTGTGCGTTGTTCCTGCTTTTGAATATTTATCGATTGCCATGTTTATTTTCCCTCCTTTTTACTTTTCCGTGACCTATGCGGATGCTGCCGATTCCATTGTTCCATTTCTTGTTTGACATATTCTTCCTTGGTGCCGTTCTGTTTGATATAATTCATATCAAATGTTTCCATTGTCATTCCCGGTGGCTGCCCGATAGATAAATCAATTTGTCTGCCAAACTCGTAAGCCTTGCCAAACCATTCCTTCATGTCGAGCATTGCTGGCATCTTCTTTATTTTATCAATCCGCGACTGAAAATCTTTCTTTGACATCTTCAGTTCTCCTCGGCTCTTCGTTCAAGTTCCTTTAATTGAGCGGCCAAATCTACCTGCTCGAATATCTGCAACATCACAGTAGCACCATAAAAGATTTTGCCCGCCACCATTGGATTGACTTCACCTCTCCTCAATTCGTTAATCGTTACACTCATAAGACGTTTCAAGTCCTCTGCATTCCTTAAGAATATTTTATACTTTTTCTTAGGGGGAGGGTCTCCATGCTTTCTCTTGTCAACATTGGCTTTAACCCCTTTTTGAACTTTTTTATTCGCTGTTTTGTTGCCATTTTTGATAGCATTCATTTAATTTTTTCATCTCTTTTCCCCAGAAAAGTTTTTTTCATTTTCTTGTAATGGTTAAAAACCATGACGTCACTCCAGCGGTTTCCTCGTTTCATTCGGGAGTCCTTATTCAATTCTTCAGCTATTGCCCGAAAAGATAAGCGCGGAATCTTTGTATCTCTAAAAAATATAATCCGTTCCAGAATAAGTTTCTGAGCTTTTGTGCTGCCGTAAGGTTTTTGTCCTGCTTTCATTTTTTACCTCAATTCCTTTGTCGATAAATAAAAAATCCCGGCAAAATAATTTTTCAATTATCCCCCCGGGATGCGTTTTTTGTCACCGACAATTAACTAATTTTTAGACTGCTTCTTTTTCTGCCCTCCGTTAGCTTGCATTAATTATAGCTTATTTAGTAAACGGTACAAAGATATTTTTTGTGTTTTCAAATTTTTTTCAGGCCAGCTTTTACAGTCTGGCGGCGGTGGAATTACGCGACACTTCGATGAGGCCATTCAGCTTTCGCTTTCCATAAGCCTTTATAAAAGGAAATTTTTTAAAGAGGCAGTGATGCTTTGCGAAGCGAAGCATCATCTTCTTTTATTTATAAAAGAAGAAATAAAAAAGCCTAAAGAGTAGTTCTATAACTACACCGGGGTTTTCAGGGGGAGGTAGCCTAGTTTTCAGGGGGAGGTATATAAAATAATTTATAGCTGTTTGTGGCATTTTAAAATGTCTTTATTGAAGTCAATTCTACCAGCTTTTCTTTTATTTCTTTATCCAAAAACATCCAGAGAATATAAAATATATGACCGGTCTTCCATTTTGGATTATTTGGATGGCGAGCAACTTCATAATTGATTAGCTTGGCAGCGAAAAGCTCTTTCAAACCTTTGCAAATTGTATCTTTGGATAGACCAGTAGCTTTCACGATTGGCTTGTAGGTAAATTTACAGGTTCCATATTCTTTATTGTCTACCACAAAATTGGCTCTCCGACTTAAAAAAAGAAATGTCTTGATGGCTGAAGTGTGAAGCCTTAGCAATTTATAAAATACATGATCAGGAATTTTTGCCCAACGGTTAATGATCTCATCTTCGCAATTCTCTAAATTTTTACATTCAAGGCAATCTTTTGAAGGACATTCAGCGTTATCGGTAAAATTATATTTTATTTTCTCCCTGTCAATTTTTATTGTTGGTGTTTTTCTAATCCCTTGCTCGGTTTCCATTGTTCATACTCCCCTCAAGTATTCCCTGTTCAAAGGAATCAGCGGAAAGGTGGTAGGGTGCCAGCCTTGTCGGGTGATCTGCCCTATCCGCTGACTTTACTCATACACTCCTTAAAAAATCTTCAGCAGGCGGTTTATGTCCTTGAGGCTTGATCATTTTCATTAATTTAAAAGGGATTACATTAGATAAAACTAGATTTGTGTTATATAAATAAGGCAAAAACCTGTTTCGATTTTTTCTTCACCAACAGCTTTTTGGACAGCCAATGTAACGTCTATCATCTCAACGCGGGAATTGGTCTGAAGAGATATCTCTTTCATGGATTACCCTTCGTTGATTGAACAGTTGCTTTGATATCCGTGTAAATATCTTTTGTGATCTGTTCCGAAATTACCCGCATGGCCTCGCTCGCGGCCTGGCAATATCCCCGGGGAGATGATTCTTGCAGCGGCTCTTCCCGAACGTATTTTTTTTGAAACATCATTCTTTTTCCGGTTTCTCTTTCCCGTGTGTCTTGCAATGAAATGATAATGCTGACCAGAGCTGTTTTATTGCTTCTATCCTCACGCAGATAGAATTCATCAATGCTGCCCGAAATTATGAATTGACCGTCTTGTGTTTCATAACGGGAAAAAACCGCACTGAAAAGTCCGCTGCCTCTCATATCGCGCACAAGACTATCGGCAATCATATCCGCCGGATTTACTGCCCATCTGGAATAATTGAAATAATCAAAACTATAGGTATTATTGCGAAAGATCATATTGTCGGAATTATAGGCGGCGGCACCAGAGAAACGGTTGAATTTAATAGATATATTGAGCTTGTCGAATTTATCCCAAGACGGCGATGAATAACTCAACAAGTAATTTTTTGTCTCATATTGCGGATTGCCGTTACCTGCGCATCCGGTAATCATAAATGATAAAACAATCACTACAAAACAAAATACTTGTATTTTTTTTTGGCATGGTGTCCGTGTTAATAACTGTTTCATTGATTAACTCCTCACGTTATTCCATGGCTTTTCGTGGTGGCGCAGGTTTTGAGAAAATGAGATCCGACGGGTGTTTCTTCAAATCATCGGAAAGTTTTTCAAGATTTTCCGAAGTAACCCGCAAATGTTCCGATGTATCCTGCAATTCATTGGTGATGACTTTTGTTTTATGGTCTATATCTTCGAGTAAAATATCCGCTCGGGATGATTTTTCTTTCAGGTTCAAAACTTCGATTTCTTTTTTTGCCCGTCCGATCAACTGGCGGGCATCCGATAAAACTCCCATTGTTTCATTCAAAGCTTTGTCTAACTTGCCTTCAGACATTGTCTTGTTGATTTTCACAATCGCCTGATTCAGATTGGCGGATGTAGATTCCAGATTAGTCAGAATATTGTTAATTTTCTTACTTTCCGCAAAGTTTTCTATGGCCCGGGCCGTGTTTTTCAGTTGATCGGAAATTCCCTTAAAATCGATTCCTTTGACATTATGCATAATAATGTCTGAATCTGCCAGAAAACGGCTGACTTCAGACCGGCGTGAAGGAATAACCGGATATCTTGGTTTGAAGGTAATTTTAGGAGAATTGGCCAGTTCTCCGGCATTGATCCGATCCAGTTCAATGAAGACAATTCCGGTAATGCCGGCCGTCTTCAACGCGGCGATAGTCTGTTTTGGCAAATCACCTTCCAACTCTATTTTCATAATGACTTCTATAAGACGATAATCCGGCGCCACATCAATACTCTGGACTTTGCCAATATCAACACCGCGGTATTTAATCGCCGAATCAACTTGCAATCCCCGGACGGATTCATCAAAATAAACCGAATACAGAGAACCCTTCATAAATACTCTGGACGCGCCAACCCAAATTATAATCACCGCGCAAATCAGCACACCTATAATCACGAAAAGACCAATCAGAAATTTTGAACTTTTAACTGACATAAAACCTCTGTTCGGCAGGAGCAGCAGGTATCTGCCGCAGAAAGAAACTCATCACCCGCGGATCTGTCGTATTCTTTTTTAAATCAAGCGGCTTGCCTTCGGCAATGATGCCTTTGGCTTCTTTATCCAACATTAACACCCTATGGGCTATTTTGTAAATAGATTCCAGTTCGTGAGTTACGATGACCATCGTTGTTCCCAACGCTTCGTTTGTTTTGATAATCAAATCATCGAGTTCGACGGCAGTAACCGGATCAAGTCCGGCAGATAATTCGTCAAAAAAAAGCACATGCGGGTCCAATGCCATAGCCCGGGCAATGCCGGCTCTTTTTCTCATCCCCCCGGAAAGTTCGGACGGATTATAATTTTCATAACCAGCCAGATCGACCATACCTAATTTCATTTTAATAATTGCGTCGATAGCGGCAGGATCAAGATCGGTATATTCCTGCAGCGGCAGTTCAATGTTTTCTTTTATCGTCATTGAACTGAACAAAGCGCCGGACTGAAAAAGCACTCCAATATTTTGCCTATACAGATTAAGTTCTTTTTCATCCGCGCTGACAATGTCTGACCCCTGATACAAAACCTGACCAGCATAAGGCCTTTGCAGCCCTATCATGATTTTCAACAGGGTCGATTTGCCACACCCACTTGCGCCTACAATCACCAGTATCTCTCCCTTATATACCTGAAAGTTTACATTTTCAAACACAACATTGTCACCAAAACGGGCGGTCAGGTCTTTAGCAGCAATAATGGGGATTTTTTCTTTTTTATCCAAAATCTTCTCCCTGAAGCATTATTATATATAATAGAACATTATGGCAAAGATTGAATCAGCCACCACGATCAGAAAAATCGCCGCAACAACGGCGGAAGTAGTGAATTTACCGACATCCTGAGCGCCTGAACGCACTTGAAATCCTTTGTGGCAACCGATTGAC
>Ga0116107_1001744_pt1 | contig 12312 bp, 8 predicted proteins | sample June2015DPH_6_10_FD_88969 | JGI IMG/M metagenome (GOLD analysis project Ga0116107, IMG submission 88969) | Peatland microbial communities from SPRUCE experiment site at the Marcell Experimental Forest, Minnesota, USA - June2015DPH_6_100 | ecosystem: Environmental > Terrestrial > Soil > Wetlands >... | reverse complement strand
GACTATGGCGAAGCAGGTAATTCCAGAAGCGCGGCTGCAAAGCGCTTCGCCTTCTCGACGTACTCCCCGCTTTCCACGTCGTTAGCCGCAACGTCAAGCACCGCCGCCGCCTTTTTTCCGGAAAGTATTTCCATGCTTTCGAGCATCTTTGCACTGCTCTCGCTGCGTGGGTTTCCGTGCGTGCAAAAGAAGGCGACGCTGGTGAACTTGTCTTTGTTTTGTGCAAGATACGTTCGTATCGGGCTGGACATTTTCCCCGCCCACACAGGACTGCCGATGACTACCACATCATAGGACGCGGCGTTGTTCGTCGTTTGCGCGATTTTCGCATGGACCCGCAGGAATGCCTGCATCGCCAACCTCCCCATGCCCTTGGCTTTCGTGTCGGACACGATCGCTTCAATGTCGGCGTTGAGGCTTTCAGCAAGCGCTTCGGCGACCTTTTTCGTGTTTCCCGTTCGCGAGTAATAGGCTACGAGTGTTTTCATCGCTGTGCGTTACGCCGTACCCGCTTAATAGCATGACGGGTCACCCTGGAGGCAGGATCGGTCGCCGTAGCATGGGTAAGCGCTTAATTTGGTGCAACACGAACGAATTAAGTAGCTGGTGAAAAATCCTCTTTTGTTAGCTCCTGTGGGAGCGATTGACGTCTTTCATCAAAGGTTCGTGGGTCTAAGTCGACCGTTTTTCGTCCGTCAAGGTGCAGGCCAGTTTGTTGCAAACCGATCAATTCGTCACCTATGGCGGTCTTCACGGCCGGTGATGCCTAACGCAAAGCGCTATCAACGCGTGCGGTGCTGCAAAAAGCCGCGCTCCTATCATTTACAGTTGATACTATGATGACGGCGGCAATCGTCTTGGCAGCTGGCATCTGAACGCAGGGGGCAAAATAAGCTCCGCTTGCGCCTGAACGACAGTACCTTAATGGACGACGTGTTGACCGCAATAGCAGTTGCTGGGCACGAAAAGGTCGTAGTGCTGGGACATAAGCCTGAGGAACTCGTCGAGCATTCAGACGCATAAAGTGCGTTTTGACGAAAAGAAGACGAGCGCGCGTGAAAAGGCGGTCAAGTGCGGGGCGCAAACCCTTGCTGCCGAGCGTTGGGTGGACGTCGCGCCAGTCTCCTGCCTATCTAATTGTCACACCCCGCAGCACTGCAAAGGCGGTCAAACGAGAGTAGCCCTCCGCACGTTGACGGATTTGATGTGTTGTAAGGGCGAAGTTAAAATAGTTGATCTGAGAACATTCACTCGAACCAAAAGATAAGTGGATGTGAGCTCTACTAAAACTGGCCTTCTCAGCCCTACCGAATGGATCACCATGAGAAACCACGGAGCTAGCACGATGGCAATTGCCCGAGATCATCTTGTGGCTCTGCTAATCGCGTACGGCATCGAAGATAAAACCATTCTTAACAACGCTGACATCAGCGCCGAACGTCTTATTTTCGAATTAAATCGCCGCAAGATCACGGTGCCTGAACCTTTTTTCAAAGCCTTAGCGGATGCCCTCCACCTCACATTTATCCCAGAGGAGCAAATCCTAAGTAAGAGTTACTTGGCCCCAGGGTTGCCGTATGCGGTAATGAAAGAGAATTTGATGTTTTTGCTGAAGCTCTCGCGCGAGGGGGCGGAATTCGTCACAGCAAACCCCCTCAATACCACTTTTTTTGCAAAGCTCGAAAATATTTTTAGAGTGCCCATTACGATACACGTGACGTCAATCGATGCTATCGAAGAGGCCATTGATCAAGGGTACACCGAGCTACACGCAGCACGAGCACTTGAGGAACTACGAGAACGAGCACCCGATGAATCTGCATACCGCGTCCTATACCCTTGGCAGCAATATGGTATCATCATCGTCTTAGTCGGCTTTCTTCTGTTGTTCATAGGAAACTATCCAGCGTCACTTATTCTACTTTTTGCCGTGATAAACGTCGTATATTTTGGGCTAAATCTGTTCAAGTTTTACGTGTCGTTCTTCGGATTCCAAGGCTCACGATCAGAGGTCACCATACGAACTGAAGACATTGAGAAGCTTGATGACGCTGTATTGCCTGTGTTCACCATATTTGTGCCGGTGTATCACGAAACAAAGATGCTCCCGCACTTAATCAGGAACCTACATCGGTTAGATTACCCTAAAGATAAACTCAATATTAAGATCTTGATGGAGGAAAAGGACGACGAAACCCTCGCCGCAGCCCGCAGATTGGGTCTATTTGGCGAGCCAGAGACGATCATGGAGTCCATGAGCGCCGACGAGTACCGCGAGTTTCTCAGGCCATTTGAACCGATCATTGTTCCAGATGCTGATATACACACAAAACCCCGAGCCTGCAATTATGGCCTGCAAAGGGCACGAGGCGAATTCTGTGTTATATTTGATGCTGAAGACGATCCCGATCCCGATCAATTAAAGAAAGCCGTGCTGGCCTTTTCTCACGTTGATCCTGATTGTGTGTGCCTGCAATCTCGCTTGAACTTCTATAATCCAAAGGATAATGTGCTCACGCGCTGGTTCACGTTGGAATACTCATATTGGTTTGATTTCTATCTTCACGGGATAGATCGAATCGGGGGGCCGATCCCGCTCGGAGGGACAAGCAACCACTTTAGAACCAAGGCGCTCCGTGACTTAGGTGGATGGGATCCCTATAACGTGACAGAAGATGCCGATCTCGGCATACGGATCGCACGAAAGAAGCTCAGAACGTCCATGCTCAATAGTTATACCTATGAAGAGGCGAACACAAAGTGGTGGAACTGGATCCGACAGCGATCGCGCTGGATTAAGGGGTATATTCAGACATATCTCGTACACATGCGCTATCCAGGTGAGTTACGTGCAGACTTAGGGTGGCGCAAATTTGCGCTCTTTCAACTCGTGCTGGGCAATAGCATTTTTGTCGTCCTTATTAATCCTATACTATGGGTGACGACAGCTCTCGCGTTCTTGATTCCAGGCATCTTTCCCTTCTTGTTGTTTTATCCACTGGCGTACGTATGTCTCTTCAATTTGGTCGTCGGTAATGCTTTTTTTATTATCACACAGGTGATTGCTACTGTAAAAGAACGGAAGTACTCCCTCATTCCATTTGCGCTGCTTGTCCCCATCTATTGGGCCATGATCAGCATAGCGGCTTGGAAAGGTGCTTTGCAGCTCCTCACAAGACCATTTTACTGGGAGAAGACACAACACGGGATTAGCAAGTCGAACCAGCAAGGACGTCCAGTAGAAGAACCGAGCGTTTTGGCGGGGTGATTGCGGTTGACAGCATCAGAAGGCAAAGAATGACTTCAATCGTCGTCGTTGAAGATGAAGCCATTGTTGCCACAGATGTAGCGCAGCGCCTTAAGCGCCGCGGTTATGACGTTTCGGCCGTGGCCGCAACTGGTGAAGCCGCGCTGCGCACAGTTGAGAAGCTGCATCCAGATCTCGTTCTCATGGACGTACCGCTAAAAGGGGAAAAAGATGGGATAGAAACGGCTCACGAAATCGAAGATCAGTTTGAAATCCCGGTAGTCTTCTTGACGGGTCAGGCAGACGGGCCCACCCAGGAGCGAGTCAGGAACACCTGTATCACTTCCGCGTAAATGCCCGATCCTGAGGACGTCTCTTGCACGACATTTCCGAGCGTCAGTCGCGCCTCGGTTGTGCCGACGCCGCAAACGGTCCGCCCTTGCACGGATGCTATCGGATAAAAGCCGTAGTACCAGTCGGCTGGCTCTAACACAAGGCGCGCTGCCCCACCGCTGCTCGTTTTCAAGCAGTAAGGAACGGTCGTCCGGATAGTGACGGGAGTTTGCGAGAGGCTCTGCCACTGTTGCGGCGTTATCTTTCCGGCGAGGCGGAACTGGATGCCAACAGAGGCGACGCTCGTCTCGTAGTAAACGCTAGATGCCTGCCACGCTAGATTCGCCGAGAGCACGTTGGAGACCGACCTCTCCACGTGGGTCCCGGTTCCGGCCTCTATAAAGCCAAGTGACTCGTGGTAGTTGTACTGCCAACCGCTCCACAGTGCGTTTGCCAACGTGCACGGTGTAGTAGGCGAACGGTGAGGTCTTGACGGTGTTCGTTTGTCGCTGCGGCTGGGCCGATATTGGTGCGGCCGATACGCAGACTGCGCTACATACGGTCAGCGCCAGGATAGAGATCATTAGAAAGGCATAAATTGGCGCTTCATACGTTTTCACCTCATTTTCGTTTGATGGTGGTACGCTTATCGATACCGCCGTTGTTAAATGTGCTAGTTTACGCGTCTACAATAAGCGTTGTTAACCCCGAGAAGCTTTGCAGTAGCCTATGAGGTAGGCCGCTCATCACTCATTTAGGGTTGCGCTCACAACCTTCAAAAGCTCACCAGGATCGACTGGTTTCAGAAGATAGGCGTTGGCTTGCAAAATCAGAGATCTCAGAGCGCCGTGCAGAGTTGCATGGCCGGTGACCATGATCGTTCTCATCTTGGGGTCGATTTCCCGCAACTGCTCGAGCAGCTGAGTGCCATCCATATCGGGGAGCTTGATATCTAAAAGCGCGAGATCGTGCGAGCCACTAGTGCACTTCTCAATCGCCTCGTGACCTGTTTCTGCAGTTTCCACGTCGTACCCGTGCTCACTTAAGATTTGCATAAAGCCGCTCAGTGTGTCTCGGTCATCGTCGACTACCAATATGGTCAGTTTTCCCACCAATTTACCTCCTCGTTATGCTTGTCTTGCTCCCGCTTGGGGAACACTCCTACAGGACCACGCTGTGTGATGATGCGACATGATACTCAAACAATTCTTGCCCCCACGCAATCGCGTCTTTATTTTGGCTTGTTAGCGCGTAGGAATAATCAAATGTGCCGTCCAAACGATGGAGCGCTAGCGCCATGAACGCATCAGCAACGACCAGGACGAGTTTGGGATTCTCTCTGATCTCATAAAGTGCAAGGCGTTCGCTGCATGCCTTGCTCAAAGGTTCACGACCGATCTCGTCAATCAAATGGCGCGATACCTCGTCGGTGAGCACGAGCTCCACGTGTTGTTGGCGAGCAAACTGCTGAAGCGCTAGCTGGCCAATGTCTTGAATGTAGAACGGAGAGACCATTCTTACGACTTTACTGTCTCGAAACAGGTCGACAAAATGGCGCAAAGCTTTAAAAACATCAGTGGGGGTGCCTGCGATAAGTCCAGCGTCGCGTAACGACCCTATAGTGTCAAATAGGTGATCGGGGATCCCATCCATGTCGTGCTCGGACCAGAATGCTTCATTCTTCATTAGCACTGCCATTGCACCTTGAAAATCAATGACTTTGCGTGCAGCGCTCCTACCGATAGGGGTCACCAAGTAGTTTCTCTTTGAATCTCGGCGAATGAAATGACTCTTTTGGAGCTCTCGCAACGCGTGTATGATCGCGGGAGGCGAGAGCTTGAGCTCGTCGCGCAGCTCGTGAAGCGATTTCATCCCCTCATTCATCAAGAGGAGGATGTCTTTTCGTTGGTCAGAACAAACAGCTAGACGGAGGGCTTTGTCAACGTCTGGGTTGTTATCTTTCATTTGCGTGTGTCACTACCTCCCGACGACCCGAAAGCATTTAGCCTTTGTTATCGCGAGACGCTCTGCCTCTTAGCGCACGAACGAACTGTTCTGCTATTAGGGAAGATTCCAAAGAGAGTGGCTGAGTCCCGTTACCGTTATTTATTCTTACTTCATCTCTCTAACGTCGTAGCGTTAACCGATAATCAAGGTGTTACGCGAGCTTGACGACTGACCTTTCTGGTAGCTATCTGCGGATAAAAAACACCACGCTGTGGCATCGGCCTCTCAAACAGAAGAAGCTCAGTGCAATAAGCAAATGGGGCTTGTCATAACGTCCTTTTAAACGTAGATGCAAAAAATGTCGGCACTCAAAGCAGCTTGCCGCGCACCTCTCAGGACTCGATTCGGCGCGGCATCTGCGTGCCACCACTCTCAGTGTGAGCTTATTAGCTCAACCACAACACACACAGGGGAGAAGCAACGCAGCAAAGATATATCCTCTTTCTGCGCACTTTGAAGGGGAAGCATCGACATGATACGGATAATACTCGGTGTAGATGATTCAACTAGTGGCCAGGACACCCAGAACCTATTGCAGCGAATGAGCTACGACGTCCTGACAGTGAGCATCGACGAAGTGACTGAGCGCGCAGATGAGTTACAACCCGACATTATCCTCATGGATGTCAGGTTAGACGGAGAGGAGGACGGGATCGAAGTTGCACAACAAATCAACAGTCGCTACGACATTCCCCTCATCTTTATCACTGCCAACGCTGACGAGGCCACGGTGCGGCGGGCTATTACGGCTGAACCCGACGGTATTCTCATAAAGCCACTTGATGCGCTTGAGCTGACGGCCACGATTGAAATGGCGATGCACAGGCACGGCACGGGAGCAAGGGCGCGCGAGAGCGATCGCCGTATCCGTGAGCTCACCGAATCGCTTTCAGAGGTGATATTTGAAACAGATATGGTGGGAAATATCACGTTTGTTAACCGAGCCGGACTGAAAGAGTTCGGCTACAAACGGGAGCAGGTCGAAGCAGGAATCACGCTCTATGACCTAGTTCCCCCCGACAAACACGAAGAAATGCGCGAATCCATTGCTCAGGCGGGAATTGATGAACCTTCGGAGTGGATAGAGGTCCCGGGGTTGCGGCGCGATGGTAGTACATTCCCGGTCTCCGTACGTGCTTCAGTGATCGTACGAGAGGGTGTTCCGGCAGGGATACGCGGAATCGCCTTGAACATTACTGAGCGCAAGCGTGCCGAGCGAAAACTGGAAGAGAGCGAACGACGTATTCGTGAACTCACCGACGCGCTGCCAGAAATCATATTTGAGACAGACGCGAATGGCATCCTCACCTTCGCAAACGCAGTCGCGTTTACTCGGTACGGCTATACAAAAGGAGAACTCGAAGGGAAAATGAACTTGCTTGACTTTGTTGCACACTTTGACCGAGAGAGGGCGCGAGAGACTATTCGTAAAAGAATACAGGGGGAAGACAGGTGGTGGGCCGAATACGATCTTATAAAGAAAGACGGGAGCATTGCTCCCTTTGACGTCCGTACAATGCCGATCGTTCGCGATGGCGTTTATGAGGGGCTCCGCGGCATTGCCATTGATATCACCGACCGGAAGCGTGCTCAAGCGGCTTTGATAGGGAGTGAACGACGCATCCAGGAGATCACCGACGCGCTTCCGGTCGTCGTGTATGAAACCAACATAACTGGTCACATGACCTTCGCAAATGCCACGGTCTTTGACCTGTTCGGCTACACGAAAGAAGAGCTCGAGGCAGGAGTGTCCATTTTTCAACTGATCGCGCCAGCCGATAGGAAGCGAGCACGCGCGGTGTTTCGCCGGAGAATGAGTCTGGAAGACGTTGGCAGGGTGGAGTACGCCGGACTGCGGAAGGACAAGAGCTCGCTCCCCATTTCAATCCGTGCTGCTACAATGATGCGGGATGGCGTAGTCATCGGGCAGCGCGGTGTCATACTTGATATTTCTGAACTGAGTGAGGCGCAACAAGAGCTACGACAGCACGCAACGATGTTTAATGCGGCGCACGATGCCATCATGACCTTGGACCCAGCAGGGACCATAACGTACTGGAACCGTGGCGCCGAGCGCCTGTATGGGTGGACAACGCAAGAGGCCGAAGGTCAAAACGCGAACGCGCTGTTGCGCACACGGTTCCCTGAATCGCGCGAAGCGCTGTGGCCTAAGCTTATGGAGAGCGGATTGTGGGAAGGAGAGCTGATCCATGTAACGCGCGATGGTGTTCCGGTCACGGCTGCGAGCAGCTGGACCCTGATGAAGGACGAGAAGGGCAATGCGTCCGCTATTCTCGAAATAAGCAGTGACATTACTGAGCGCAAGAAAGCGGAGTTGGCACTCGCGGAATCTGAAGCGACGTTGCGCATCACCTTCGCAACTATGGCAGACGGAATAGTGATCACGGAGTTGGACGAGAAGGTTACCGATTGCAATGAAGCCATCTTACGTCTGACCCAGCGATCGAGGGAAGAGATACTGGGAAAGCCGTTCGAGGATCTCCTCGCTCCTGAGTTTCGGTCTGTGATCGCCGATGCCTGTAAGCTCCTCGTCGGATCTGTCGTCGTCTTTACCGTGCCTGGTAGTGAGAAAAAAGGAAGCATCCGAGCTGACTCGCAATTGCTCCGGAAAAATGGAGAACGTGTTGACATAGAAACAAATATCTCCTTAGTTGAAAATACCGCGGGGCAACCGGCTGCGTTTCTCATAGTCGCGCGAGACGTCACTGAGCGCAAGCAAATGGAGGCCCAGCTCGCCACTTCTCTCGCTGATCTCAAGCGATCCAACGCTGAACTAGAACAGTTTGCGTACGTCACGTCACACGACCTGCAAGAACCGCTCCGAATGATAACGAGCTACGTGCAAATAATTGAGGAGGACTACAAAGGAAAACTTGACGCTGACGCTGACCAATACATTGCATTTACCGTCGATGGCGCGAAACGAATGCAAACGCTCATCGACGACCTTTTGGCGTATTCGCGTGTGGGCACGCGGGGAGAGCCGTTCATACCAACCAGCATGAACAGCGTACTCTCCAAAGCGACTGCGAATCTTGAAGTCGCGATAGAAGAGAGCCACGCAGTTGTCACGCACGATCAATTGCCAACGGTGCTCGGAGACGAATCCCAGCTTATTCAGCTTTTCCAGAACCTGTTAGGTAATGCGATAAAGTTTAGGGGCGATGATGCCCCGATGATTCACGTTGGCGTAGAGGAAACGAAAGACGGCTGGGTGTTTTCGGTGCGCGACAACGGGATCGGCATCGACATGAAATACGCAGAACGGATTTTTACCGTATTTCAGCGCCTCCACGCGCGCGAGGAGTACCCGGGAACAGGGATAGGGCTCGCCGTCGTTAAGAAGATAGTTGAACGTCACGGGGGACGTATCTGGGTGGAATCAGAGCCAGCAAAAGGCTCGACGTTTTACTTCACGCTTCCAAAGGGGGGATAGTGCGGTATGACCGACAAAAATAGTGTGAATTACATAGAAATCTTGTTGGTGGAGGACAATCAAGCCGACGTTGTTCTGACCAAGCGCGCTCTCAAGTCCGGCAAAGTGCTCCACAACCTGCACGTCGCAAATGACGGAGAAGCCGCACTTGCCTATTTGCACGACGTCGAATATGGGAAGGCTCCACGCCCAGATCTGGTCTTGCTCGACCTTAACCTGCCTAAGGTGAACGGTCGTGAAGTGCTCGCAAAGATCAAATCCAACGAGGCGCTTGCGAGCATACCGGTCGTCGTATTGACGACGTCCAAAGCTGACGAGGACGTCTTGATAGCATACGAATTGCACGCCAACAGCTTCATTACCAAGCCGGTTGACTGGCCACAATTCATGAACGTGATACAGCATATCGAAGAGTACTGGTTCACGGTCGTGAAGCTCCCGCTTCGGGAAGACTGAGCATGTACGCACGTGATCGAGCACTTAACGTCCTCCTCGTCGAGGACAACCCTGGCGATGCTCACCTCATAAAACGGCTCCTGACTAAGTCATCCGCGACAAAGCACACGCTTGATGCCGTGAATCGTCTCAATGCCGGGATAGAACGGTGCGATCAGGGGAGTTTTGACGTAGTGTTGCTCGATCTGGGTCTACCTGACAGCCAGGGCTTCGCCACCGTCGCGACGATGCGCGCAGCAGTGCCGCACGTGCCGATCATCATCCTGACCGGTCTCGACGATCTGGAATTGGCGGTACACGCGGTGCGTGAGGGCGCGCAGGATTATCTCGTGAAAGGCACGTCGACGGTAGACACCCTGGAACGCGCTATGTACTACGCCATCGAGCGCAAAAACCTTGAAGAGCAGCTCACGCAGTACTCTGAGCACCTTCAAGAGCTGGTAGAGCAAAAAACGGCTGAACTTAAGCGAGCGGAACGCCTGGCGGCTATCGGGCAAATGGCGGCAATGGTCGGACACGATCTCCGCAGCCCTTTGCAGGCCATTCTTAACACTATTTACCTCGAGAAAAAACAGGTCGACTCGCTAGAGGGGTCCCTCGCGCCTAGTAAGGTTCTTAAGGCGCAGCAGCTCCACGACGGTTTAGATAAGATAGACGAACACGTTGCTTACATGAGCTCGATGGTAACCGATCTGCTCGACTTTGCTCGGACGCCGAACCCGAAAATCACGCGCACGAGCACAGAACAACTCGTCAACGATGCCCTACGTCGTGTTGTCGCGCCCAATAGTGTTGCGATCGAGAAGAGGCTTGATCCTCGTCTGCCCAACCTCGATGTCGATCCGCTCCTTATGCAGCGCGCACTGACAAACATCATTGGCAATGCGTTGCAGGCAATGCCCGACGGCGGCACTCTTAGCATAAAGACCACGAAAAGCGGAGAGAGCGCCTCTATAAGTGTAGCTGATACGGGAACAGGCATACCTCCGGAAAACATAAGTAAGCTTTTCGAGCCGTTGTTCACCACAAAATACCGAGGTGTGGGGCTCGGCTTAGCCATCGTGAAGTCTATGATTGAAGCTCACGGCGGGACCATTACTGTTGAGAGTGACGTCGGCCGAGGTTCGACGTTCCGCATCGCCCTACCGCGTAGTAGCTTAGAGACGCGAGTGCACGAGCAACCGGTTGGCAAGCAGGGTTGATCGAAAAGGGATGCGCAGAGGGCGCCAGTTCGGTAATTCTGTTCTGAAAACGTTGACTAAGCTCGCGAGTGGTTATTACGGTATCTTCTTTGGATTCAAGAATCCTCGATCCTAGCCTGTTTTTTTTAGATAGTGCAACAGTCCGAAGGTTCTTACTGTGCGATCTTTGGACAACACAAGTCACGCCGTACCCCCTTCGCGGTGGAACTCGATCAGCTATCTAATTTCGTCGACAAGGACAAACTCAGATCTTGTTGAGAACCTTCTGCCAATGATCTAGACAGCAAGATGCTTTGCACGACAAAAAAAGCAAATCGATGACATAGCGCACCCGCCCAGAACGGCACCGGTTCATTGGATCGAAAAAGAGACGGGAATCCTTTCGTACTCGCACGAATACGATCAACAGGCGATGCAGCAACAAAACGCAACGCATATGTACGCGCATAGAGGGATATATACAACTTGTCTGAGCTGGTTCGCGCCAAGCTCTCCGATCAGGCAATACAACGTAAGTCGCAGCGAGAATACAAACGGCAAGCCTTATGGGGACTATAAGGTCCTCATTGGATATCAGTGGGATTCTTGGCTAATAACGGCAGGCGGGTGATACTATCCAAAAGAATACCGTGCTCATTGTTGACGATGATCAGACCATCCTCGAAAGCACCAAAGCCATCCTCGAGAGCGCAGGCTACGCTGTACAAACAGCAGAAACCTCACGCGATGCCATTCACAAGGTAAAAAGTGACTGGTTTGACATCGCGCTCTTAGACATAGACCTTCCTGATATGCAGGGCACCGAGCTGCTTGAGCGTCTCCAAGAGATCAAGCCGGGGATGATCAAGATCATGGTGACTGGGTCCGCGAGCTTAGAGAACGCCATTCAATCTGTAAATTTGGAAGCAAAAGCTTACATTGTTAAGCCTTTTAATCCTGACGATTTGTTACAGGTAATTGAGGAGAAGCTAAAAGAACGACGTGCCGCTGAAAGACTCGATGAGGATAAAGTGACGGACTTTATAGAAGAACGACTCCAGAAGCTAGAAACGTTGGAGAGAAGCGTGAAAGGAACCAATCTGGAAGTTGAAGAGGCAGGTAAGATCGTACTGCACAACGGCTTGTCCCGCACGCCGACGTCCACAGACGCAGCCGTAAAAGCTTTCGAAACGCCGACGTCCACGGGTGGAGCCGTAAAAGCTATCGAAACTAAAGATCTCGTCAAACGGTTTGAAGACGTTGAAACGATGAATGGAACCAATCTGGAAACTGAAGAAGGGGATAAGATCGTACTGCACAACGGCATGCCCTTCTCGCCGACATCCACGGAGGGAGCAGCAGCGAAAGCTATCGACACGCCGACGCCCTCGGTTGGAGCAGCAGCAAACGCTATCGAAACGACGAAAACCGACGCGCAGGCGATTGAAGTCTCTCATCTGGTCAAGCAATTCGGAGCCTTCACCGCCGTCAACGATATTAGTTTCTCGGTGGCGGTCGGGGAGACCTTCGGGTTTTTAGGCCCTAACGGGGCAGGCAAGACGACCACGATCCGCATGCTCACCGGGATCTCACCTCCGACCTCTGGAATGGCGACCATCTTCGGCCACGAT
>Ga0116107_1001739_pt1 | contig 12322 bp, 7 predicted proteins | sample June2015DPH_6_10_FD_88969 | JGI IMG/M metagenome (GOLD analysis project Ga0116107, IMG submission 88969) | Peatland microbial communities from SPRUCE experiment site at the Marcell Experimental Forest, Minnesota, USA - June2015DPH_6_100 | ecosystem: Environmental > Terrestrial > Soil > Wetlands >... | reverse complement strand
GAGATCGACGCCTTGGAGTGTGGGCATTCCGCTTCACGCGGGATCGCTGGGCGGTCCCCTTATCTCTGGACCCGGTGTTTGGTCAGCGTGCGCGAACCGTTTCCCGAGTCGACCATGATCGTATCATCCGCTAAAAAGAAGGTCAATTCACGCCCGCTGGTGGTGCCTTGTTCCGGGTCAAAAAGCGTGGGTTTTCCTCCGCTCAACACGAATTTTTGGTCCGCAGCGGTGTACACGCCCTTCTCCGCCGTGCCCCGTCGGTCCCCTTGCTCCACAATCACGCCACCGGTACCGACCGCCCGGCTGATCTGTGACGCTCTCCCGTTGCCGTCCCCGCGAGTGAAGAAAAGATCCAGGACCGGCCCTCGCATGCGCTGGTCTTCCGATTGCACCACCACATTTTTCTCCAGGTGCGCGCGGCTGTCCGCGTCCCAATAGGTGAGCGTCCCGCTGCTGACATGCCACAGCCCGGGTTTCTTGTTTGGCGCGGGTGCCGTCACCGCTTGTTGAAAGACGCCGCGAACGTTGCCCACCGCGTTCATAACTCGCGTCCCACGCAACAACTCGATGGAATCCGCCTCCAGTACTGACGGCCCCTGCCATAGCCGCGCATGGCCCGCATACAGCGCGCGCCCCGTCTTCGAATTGCCCTGCAAGTGATCAGCGGTAATACTCGCGGGCAGCGAGCTGAGGTGCATCGTGCCGCTCTGCCCTGAGAATTCCGTCGAGCGCACGCCGCCTTCCGCCTCGACATCCCCCGTTGCCTGCCAAAACGTGATCTTTGGCGCCCGCGTCTCGCTGCCGGCGTCCCGCACCACGGCCTGACCGGTCAGCACCGCGGTCTGCACTGCCCTGGCGAACTCCCCTTGCTGCGCCTCGGCCGTGCGGTCACCCTCCCTCAGGTGTACGCTTCCCTGCAAATTCATCTGCGACCATTCCCCAGTCGGCTCCAACTTTACAGTTCCTCGCGAGGCAGTGGCCGTTTGTGTGGGCCGCCCCTTCAACTCTCGCTCCGTCTGAACCGATCCCGTGGCCGTCACTAGCTGCGCTTTCCCCGAAGCGCCATAGTCCATCGCCAGCTTGTCCGCTTCCAGTTTCGAATGCGCCCCCGCCGCATCGACCCATTCAAACGTACCTTGTTCGAGTGTCTCGGCACGCTGCAGGTGGCCCGTTTGCCCCTCTTGTCCGCCTTGAAAGGCCATTTGCAGGGCATTCGTCTTTAAGTTCCGCGATGTTCCCGCCTTGGCATCCTGCGTTTGCAGCAGCACGTTGCCTCGCAGCGTCAGCAACTTCGCGCGATTCACCCGTGGCCACATCTCCAGTTCACCGCGTTCGGCCCGAAGCGTTTCCGTTGGTGAACTTCCCTGGACGTTCCCTTCCGCCTCGATCGACTGGATCCAGCGCTCCGGCGTCAGATTGCACGTTAGCTTCTCTGCCTTCAGGCTGTCTTTGCCTTGAGCGCCATGTGAGGTCACCTCCGGTAGTTCGCCGTGTTCTCCGGGCGTCGCCACCAGCCTCTGCGCGCGGTTTTGCGCGTCCAGTATAAGTACCAGCTCCCCGGCGGTAAGTTGCTGCGCCTCCGTCGTGGCCGTTACCGGCCCCTGCATTACTACGGTCCGGGAGTTTTTCCCAAACTCCAGACTGTTTCCGCGCACGGCAACCTCGCGTAGCGTTACGACCTGCGCCTTCGCTCCGGCCACCGGGGCCGTGGTCTGCAAGTTCAAACGTGCATCCTTCACCAGCCGCAGCACGCCTTCTTCGGAGAAGTAGACTGCGCCTAGCCCCTCGCCGCTCCCATCCGGGAATGAAAACTTTACGGGAGCCACGGTTTGCGCCCGGCCCGTGGCTCGTTCAAAGGTTACCCCGCTGGTTTCCACTCTCACGACCCTTGGGGCGCTGGAAGTTTCCCCCCGGGCACGCTCGGCGGCCACGGCGCTCTGCAGCTCCATCAACACTTCGCCGCTGCATTGAATGGCCCCGTCGCCTTTGGAGTAATTGCAGCTATGCGTGTGGATCACGTCGTTACGGTTGCCTGCTTTCCCGAACACGGTAATCTTCACGTCTTCCAGCAGACTGATGTTCTGGCCTTTGAAGTCCGTTGACTTGGAGGCTTGCAGCGCAAAAATGGTGCGATCCCCGTCCACCTTTGAAAAGGTCAGCCCAATCGATTGACGCTCCTTGTCCTCCGGCAAGGATGGCGGAGCATTCTTCTTCTCTACGTGGGCTACCCACTGCCGCTGGAGGTAGATTCCGAAGGTGATTCCCGCCAGTCCGAGCGCCACCACGGCGGACCACCGCGCATAGCGCGCCGCTTCGCTTCTCTTCATGTTTTCAGTTAATCAGAATTTCCAGGGTGTGTATAGCCACGCGCTTCTAAACCGGCGGCTCTCCGGAATGCCTTTATCTTCTGGTCATGGGGGGGAACACGTCATTCCGAGCGGAGTCTGCGAAGCGAGAAATCTCTCTTCTCTTCGTCTTATCCCGCGGCCTCGCTCGAGGTCGGCAAAATGCCCACGTTTGCCGCGGCCACATTGTCGCGGTTGGTGTTCTTTACCAGGTACATCGCCTCATCGGCCAGGTGCAACAATCCTTCTTTAGTTCTCGCATCGATGGGGTAAGCTGCCACGCCCACGCTCGGCGTGATGTGCGTATTTAATCCGTCTTTCGTCAGCCACACCGTCTCGCGAATCAATTTGTGCAGCCTGCGCGCCACGTTGATGGCATTCTCCTTCGACGTTTGTGGCAGCAGGATCACGAACTCGTCCCCGCCGTAGCGGAACGCGAAATCGATCAGCCGGCAGTTGGTCTTCAGCGCCTCCCCAATTTCCGCCAGCAGCCGCGATCCCACCAGGTGGCCGTGCGTGTCGTTCACCAGCTTGAAGTGGTCCAGGTCAATGAACACGATGGAAAACTCGTAGTTGTAGCGCTGCGACCGGTAAATCTCCGTATCCAGGATGAAGCCCATATGCCGCGCGTTGTACAACGACGTGCAATCGTCTTTGATCGTCAGTTCGTGAATGCGCTTCACGTGACGCGCATTTTCCAAAGCGATGGCCGCAAAATCCGAGAGCGCTTCCAGTAGCTTCAGATCCTTGGGGTCAAATCCATCGGGTCCCACGCAATTGATCAGTTCGATCACGCCCAGGCAGGTCTCGCGGAACTTCACCGGCACGGCCACGATCGAGCGCGTCTCCATCTTCGTCTTTTCATCCACTTTCCCGAAGAACCGCGTATCTTTGGCGGTGTCCGGCACAATCACCACTTCGCCGTGCTGCGCCACCCAGCCCGCAATTCCCTGCCCCAGCTTGATGCGCACATCCTTCAGCGCCTGCGAAGCCTTCCCGACAGCCAGCTCAAAATAGAGTTCCTGCTTCGCTTCATCCAGCAGCAGCAGCGACCAGTTGTCCGGCCTCAGGAATTCGTCGATCTTCTCCATGATCGTCCGCAGCACTTGATCGAGCTGCAGCGAAGACGTCAGCGCTTTGCCCAATTCCTGGAACACGGCCACTTCGCCCGCTTCGCGCTTTTCCGCGGGCAGGCCGGTATTCCGGCGCCGTTCGACCGTCGGGAACTGCTTGATTTCCTCGAGGCTCACTGGGGCACGTCTCTCTAGTTTAATTCCCTGTTCGCAGGCATCATAATTGTATGAATCCCTGCGAGTTTAGACACCTATTCCCGCAATTATCCCTGTATCAGCCAATCTGCGCCAGTATAGGCGCGTCCGAAAAACTCGCGCAACACACTCGTGGTACAGGCGTTGCCATCTTGCCATCCCAGGCGATCAGAGGGGGATCTCACGCGCTCCCATTTCAATGATCCGGCACCCCGGACTGAATGGGGACCGGCCCTCCTCTCTTATACCGAACCCCTGCCCATTCTCAGCATCTAAGCTTCCCCCGAGCGAGAGGAAGACTGCAAGGCCCCACGACGCAGCGCGCGCTCTTTCATGAAAGCAAAGAAGACGGGCACGAGGATGAGGACGTGGATGGTGGAGGTAACCATGCCGCCGACGATTGGCGCTGCAATCGGCTTCATCACATCCGAACCGATACCGTTCTCCCACAGGATGGGCATGAGACTGGCGAGAACCGCCGTGACGGTCATCAGTTTTGGCCGCAATCGTTGGACTGCTCCTTCAATGACTGCGGCTTCGATGTCTTCATGCTTGAGCGGAACCCCGGAAGCGAGTCGCTTGTCGAGCGATTCGTGGAGATAGACAACCATAACGACGCCAGTTTCCACGGCAATTCCAAACAGCGCAATGTAGCCGACCCAAACGGCGACGCTGAAGTTGTATCCCAGCCAGTACTGAAGAATGAGTCCTCCGGTCATCGCATAAAAGGTCGGAAAGATGAGCACGGCAGCTTCGGTTGCCGAATGAAAGACCATGTAGAGGAGCAGGAAGATTACAAAGAATACGATGGGCACGATGATCTTCAGGCGCGATTTTGCGCGCAGTTCGAATTCGTATTCGCCGGACCATTTGTACGTATAACCGGGCGGCAGCTTGAGTTTCTCGCGCAGCAGGCGGTCCGCTTTCGCAACGAATCCACCGTAGTCCTTGGTCGCCAGGTCCAGGTAGACATAGCCCGTGAGCAGTCCATCCTCATCGCGGATCATGGCGGGGCCACGGCTGAAATAGACTTTGGCAACTTCCGCGATCGGAATTTGCGCCCCGGTGGGCGTGGAAATCACAACGCGCTTGAGTTCTTCCATGTCGTCGCGAAAGTCCCGGCTGTAGCGCACATTGACGGGATAGCGTTGACGCCCCTCCACATTTTCGGCGATGTTTTCGCCGCCAATACCGGAGGTTACGGCGCGGTGGACATCTCCCACGGTCAGGCCATAGCGTGCTGCTTCGAGGCGATTCACTTCGACATTGATGTAGAAGCCCTCGGCGACACGTTCGGCAAATACGGAACGCAGTTCTGGAATGTTCCCCAATATCTGCTGTAATTGCGCCCCTGCCTGTTGAATCACCTCCACGTTGGGGCCTTGAATCTTCAGGCCTACGGGCGTCTTGATGCCGGTCAACTCCATGTCGAGCCTGTTCTGCACGGGCATGGTCCAGGTGTTGGTCAGGCCGGGGAATTGGAGCTTTTCGTCCATCTCGCGGATCAATTTTTCGTAGGTCATCCCCGGACGCCACTCTTCGCGCGGTTTGAGCATGATGGTGGTGTCGTACATGTCCAGGGGAGCGTTATCGGTAGGGCTGTCGGAGCGGCCCACGGCGCCAAAGACACTTTCCACCTCGGGGAAGGATTTAATGATGCGGTCCTGCTCCTGAAGAAGCGTGGAAGACTGCGTAATGGAGATGCCCGGAAGAGCGGTCGGCATGTACAGAGAAGAGCCCTCATACAGCGGCGGCATGAACTGGCTGCCTATGCGCCAAGCGAGAGGAAAGGTGACCAGCAGAAAGATGAGGTTGAGTAGAAGCGTCGTTTTCCGGTAGTGCAAGCAGAAGCGGAGTACGGGCAGATACAAAGCCTGTGTCCACCGGGAAAAGGGATTCTCGGATTCGAGCCGAAGATGGCCACGGATAAAAATGACCATTAGAACGGGAACGAGCGTGATGGCAAGAATGGATGAAAAGGCCACCGAGAGTGTTTTTGTCCAAGCCAGCGGGCGAAACATTCTCCCTTCTTGCGCTTCGAGCAGAAAAACAGGCAAGAAAGACACGAGAATGACCAAAAGGGAAAAAAAGATCGCTGGGCCCACCTGTTTCGCGGCGCCAAGGAGAATGATTTTTCTCTCCCTGCCCGAAACTTCCTTTCCCGAATACGCCGCGGACGCCATGCGTTCCGACAAGTGTCGATAGCCGTTTTCCACCATGACAATGGCAGCATCGATCAGGACGCCGATGGCAAGCGCCAAACCACCCAAGGACATGATGTTCGAGCTGACGTGCAGGAAATACATGGGGATGAAGGAAGCGACGACAGCAATCGGTAGAGTGAGGATGGGAATGAGCGCAGAGCGGAAATGAAATAGGAAAGCAATGGTCACAAAGCTAACGATGGCCACTTCCAAAAGGAGATCTCGCTGGAGCGTTTCGATGGAGGCATGAATCAGCCCGGAGCGGTCGTATCCGGAAACGATCTCGACACCAGCCGGAAGTGCGGGCTTGATCTCGGCAAGCCTTTTCTTAACACCATCAATGACCTTGAGGGCGTTCATGCCGTCGCGCATCACAATGATTCCACCGACAACCTCGCCTTCTCCGTTCCATTCAACGACTCCTTCCCGAATGTCGGGGCCAAAGGCGACGGTGCCGAGGTCACGAACAAGGACCGGTGTGCCGTTCTTCGTTGTCACGGGAACGCTTTCAAGGTCCTGGAGTGAACGCAAGTAACCCAAACCGCGAATCATGTAGCGGGCACCCGCCATCTCCAGGACGCGTCCACCAACTTCGTTCGTGGAGTCGCGAACCCGGTCAATCACCGTGGAAAGAGGAATGTTGTAGGCGCGTAATTTATTGGGATCCAGATTCACCTGATACTGACGGACGAACCCGCCCATGGAAGCGACTTCCGCTACACCAGGAACGGTTTCCAGTTGAAAGCGGAGATACCAGTCCTGAAGGCTGCGTAATTCGGCAAGGCTATGACGGTGAGAACGGTCGATGACGGCATATTCGTAGACCCAGCCTGCTCCCGTGGCATCTGGTCCAATCATGGGTAAAACGTTTTTCGGCAGAACGCCCTGGAGTTGCTGGATGTATTCGAGCACCCGGGACCGCGCCCAATAGAGGTCTGTTCCATCCTCGAAGACAACGAAAATGTAAGAATCGCCGAACATGGTTTGCGCGCGCACGGCCTTCACGTGAGGAGCGGCGAGTAGCGTGGAGACGATGGGATAGGTCACCTGGTCTTCGATGATGTTGGGAGGTTGACCTTCCCAGGGGACGTGAACGATTACCTGCACGTCGGAGATATCCGGCAGGGCATCGAGGGGAATGTTTTTGAGCGACCAGATTCCGGCGAGCAATAACAGGAGAGTTCCCGTAAAAACCAGGAAGCGATTGTTCGCGCACCAGTCAATAATGCGGGAGATCATGGCTACATGCCTCCTTGCGCTTGCAAGCTGAGCTGCTTCGTTGCGAGGACTGCCCGGTTCTTACTGGCTGTGACGGTGACCTTCCACGTTCCTCCGCTTTCGAGGATTGCTTGTCCCTCATACATGCCGCCGGCTTTTTCACTTAGAGGAGTAACGACGTTCATAGCGGCCATTCCCATCTCCGGCATGCCAGCCATGTAGCTGCGAACGCTGACCTGAGCGCCCGTAACTGGTGAGCCATCGGTAGCGGACAATTTGACGCGATAAAGATTGGCGCCTTTACGCGGAGTTTGTGGTTCAGTCGAGAAATCGATTTGCACCGCCGCTTGGGCGGTTGAACTGCTTTTTGTCTCCGTTGCAGGCGCACCAGACGGCGGAGCGCCATACGAGCCAATCGCAGCTTGAAGCTGGCTTTCCGAATCGATCAGAAAGTTCGCGGAAGTAACAATGCGTTCCCCCGCTCGCAGCCCCTTCAGAACGATGTACTCTTCCCCGGCTTGAGGGCCGAGTTGGACCTCACGCGGTTCGAGGTAACCGCTGCCACGATCCACGAAAACAATCTGCCGCGTTCCCGATTGCAACACTCCGCTCACCGGAATCGCCAATTGCTTCCCCAAATTCACGTCCACGCTTACATTTACAAACATCCCGGGAGAAAGGGTGAGTTGCGAATTTGAGAAAACCAAACGGGCACGAGCGGTGCGCGTGGTCATATCCACATCCGGGTAGATGAAATCCACTTTTCCCTGGAATACGCGGCCTGGATAGGAATCCACGGTAAGAGATGCGGATGAACCCACCTTGATGCGGCCCAAGTCATTCTGGAAAACTTGAGCAAGAACCCAAACCGTTGAGAGGTCAGCGACGGTGTAGAGCCGCGTATCCGGCTGAACCATCAAGTTCGGTAGAGCGTTCCGTTCAGTGATGTAGCCGGAAACGGGCGAGTAGATTTCCAAGGTCTCTTCGACTTGGCCCGTGGTTTCCAGACGGGCAATCTCCTGTTGGGGAATGTCCCATTGCGCCAGGCGTTCCCGAGCCGATTCGACCAAAGAAGCAACTCCTGTTGCAACACCGGGCACTGTACTTTGCGAGAGGTTTTGGGCATTTTGCTTGGCAAGAAGGTATTCGCGCTCCGCAGCGACGAGCTCCGGGCTGTGGATGGTAAACAACGGCTGGCCTTTCCGCACGTATTGGTAAGTGGCATCTGCAAAGACTTTCTCGATGTGGCCGGAAATGCGCGTCTGCACGTAAGAAACGCGGCGTTCGTCAATCGCGACCGTCCCCGTTGTGCGAATGGTGTCCTTCAGGTCCTTCCGTTGGACTACTCCGAACTTCACACCAATCGATTGCAGGCGTTCGGGCGAAAGTTGGATGGGAGAGAGCGGTGTCTCCGCAGAAGGCGGCGGCTCGGGAGGATTGTTCATTTCCTGCTGAGGTGCGGGATTGGAAGCGGGTGTGACGGCGCTTTTCTGCGTTGCGGGATGATGTGACCGCCACCAGAAACCCGCAAGCACTCCGACCAGAACCAGGTTCGCGACGAGCACGATGATAAATGCGATTCGATAGTTTTTCATGGAACGATTCCTTTGCGCTGCTGTTCAGCGCAGCGTTACTCCAGTCACTTCTTCCATCTGTGCCAAGGCGGTTTCGTGTTCGGAAAGCGTCTGCCAGTATTCTTCGTCGAGCTTCAGGACATCGAGGAAGGACGCCAGCAAGGCCTGAAAGTCCTGGCGATTGGATTGATACGCGGCCATGCCGGCTTGCAGTTCGGCCCGCGCTTGGGGGATTAGGCCTTGGCGATAAATCTTCAGCAGTTCTGCTGATTTTTCCGCGCTAAGAAACTGCTGGCGAAGCTGAAAGGCCGTCTGCTGCGATTGCATTTCATATTCACTCTTTGCGCGATCCCGGTCGGACTCGGCTTGGGCTAATTCCGGGCGCTGGCGGCGGCTGCGATAAATCGGAATGCGCATGCCGACGGTGAATTGGTAGTAGGCGCGGTACTGCGATGGGTCCGTTCGCTGCCACATGCCTTGCACATTGAAATCGGGATAAAAGTCCTTCTTCGCGAGGTCGACTTGCAATCCCTGGCGCTCCACCATCTTCTGCATTCCGGCGAGGTCCGGATTGTTGGCCTTCGCCTCGGCGAGGAGCTGGTCGAAGTTGTAGGCAGGCGTGCTTTCGGAGAGCTCGACCGTTTCAATGTCCGGAGAAGCTTGTGAGCGGTCCAGGAGATTCTTCATCTCTGCCTGAACTTTTCCGAACTCCAATTGATTCATGTTGATATCTCGAAGCAGCTTGGTGCGTTCGAGTTGTGCCTGGAGAACATCCTGTTGATTCCCCATGCCGCTCCGGTAGCGGGATTCCGCCGCTTGTTCCACCTGCTGCAGGAGTTGTCCATCTTCATCGAGAATCTTCTGCCGCTCGGCCAGGTAGCCCAGTTGGAAATAGGTCATCTTCACGGCCGCCAAAACCGCGCGCCGGACCGATTCCACTTTCTGTTGGGTGGCGTCGGCGTCCTTCTCTGCGATTTCACCGCGAAGCCGCAGCTTGCCCGGGTAGGGAAGGTCCTGCGAAAACCCCACGCCGAAATAAGCGAAGTCGCTGTTGGTGTATCCCGCAAATGGGCGTGGACTACCCACGTTCATCTGTTGCAGGACAACTTGGGGATCCGGCAGAGTTGCAGCCTGCCTCGGAACCTGCTTCGCCGATTCCCAGGTGTGCCGCGCCGCCCGGATTTGAGGATTGTTCTTTTCGGCCTCCGTCAAGAGGTCCGCGAGCTTCGCGGGCTCCCCGGCGGGGGCGTTCTGAGCGCGCACGTTCGATGCTGCAAATACAAGGAGAAAAGCTCCTAAAACCCAAAGAGAAGTGAACTTCATAAACAGTCCTTTCGCGGTACTTGGCCAGGGCCGACTTCGCTCAATGCCTGTAATCAGAGCTTTTGGAGCGGGACGCACAAAGACACTTGTGCATGCAGTGAGCCGCGATCAGGACGGATTCAGATCAGGAAGGTACAGAAAAGGGATTGAAGGGAGGGTGGAGAAGGATTTTCGACGACAACCAGGAGTGCGCTCGACGGCCTGGCGGGTAGAACTGCGAGCAGGTTGACGGTCACCGTGACCGTGGTGGCTACCAGGTTAACCTCAGCCGCCTTGTACTGCATTTCCGGGAGTGGAGCTTGCGAGATGGCGCAGCAGGAGTTATTCGAACCGCTGGAGAGTTGCGCCCCTCCCTTGTGGGACTGCATATGGTCGCACGGCGATTGGGTCGTCACCTGCGCGCACTCCGCTGCGCCGGAGGAAAGCATGGCACACACCGAAAGCGGCACCAGTCCAGCGGTAAAGACGCTCAACGCGACTCCGAGGATAAATAGCCTTCGCATCGACTTCCATTCTAGCACGCAGGGTTCCCGCGCGCTCTCCAAACAGGTTCGCGTGTTCCGTCGCCATGCGCTATGACTTACGTCACGCTGCGAGGAACCATGCACCAAGTGAGTCGTGAGAGATGATGAATTGTGTGGCACCTCATTAGTATGGTTATCGGACGAGTGAGCTTGTCTACGACTCAAAACCCACCCCTCGGCATGAAGGAGAAACACGCCGTGTATGTCTCTCGCTCCGCGCTCCACGTTTGACTCTTCCTCCCACGCCACCTATAGTGAGCCCAAGGGACGCTGCGTCACGACTGCGCTTCTTTTGGCCGCGTCTGCCTCCGCTTCCGCCTTCCCGGAATCGAGGCGCTGTTGCGCTCCCCGCGGATAGGTCCAGTCCTCCGTCGCTGTTACACTCTCCTCTACAGGGACACGGCATGGCCAGGGGAAATTTCGGAGAACGTCTGAAGCGTGAGCGCGAGCTTCGCGAAGTCACGATGGAAGAGATTACTGCGGCCACGCGCATTGGCTCTCGCTTCCTGGAAGCCCTGGAAAACGAAGATTGGAGCAAACTCCCGGGCGGCGTGTTCAATCGCGGCTTTGTTCGTTCCATCGCGCGCTACCTCGGCCTCGATGAAGAGGCTCTTCTCGGCGAATACGATCTGGCGCACGGCACTCAGGTTGCTCCCCTCCCCCCTCAACCCGAACAGCGCATGTCCTCCTCAAAGTGGATTCCCTTCCTCCTCTTCATCGGTCTGCTCGTTCTCCTTTTCTGTGCCGTCGCCGGCGGCGTCTACTTCTGGCGCCATTACGGTGCGCGCCGCGCCCAGATCCAATCCATGACTTCCGTCTCGCCCGCCGCAAACACCCCGGTCACATCCGTTTCTAGTCCACCAGCCTCCCAACAGCAGTCAAACACTCCATCCGCCGCGAAAGAGCCACCGCTCGATCTGCTTGTCTCCGCCAGCGCCGCCACCCGGGTGCGCATCCTTGCCGATGGCCGACTGCTCTTTGATGGCGAGTTCCTATCCGGTGAAAGCCGGCACTTCCACGCTACTGGCGAGTTTGAGGTCGCCGCCGCGGACTCCAGCGCGGTGTTGCTGGAATTGAACGGCCAGGCCATGCCGCCGCTCGGTGCCCCGGGAGCGTCGGGTACAATGACCTTAGGTCGCAAAGACCTTAGGCAGGCATCCAGTGGAAACTCTCAGCCCTGAAGTACTGGAAGATTTGCGCCACGGTCGAGCTCCGCGCGAACGCAAGCTGGCCGTCTGCAGCACGGGCGCACACATCCCTCCCGTCGACCGCGTCGAAATCCTCACTGTCCTCGCACAGGATTCCGATGAACTGGTCTCCTCCCGCGCGCAGGAGGCGCTGCTCTCCGATCCCCTTGAAATTTTCGTCGAAGCCATGAACCGCGAGCACCCGCTGCCGGCGCTCTTCACCTATGTCGCCCGAAATTTCGCGGCCAAACCCGGCATCGTGGATGGGCTCGTGGCCAACCAGAAGTGTCCCGGCGAGCAGCTTGCCATTGTTGTGCCGCACTTGACGCCGGCGCATGTCGAAGCGCTTTTTGATGAACTCGATCGCATCACACTCTCCAGCACGCTCGCCGTCGCGCTGGAGCACTATCACGGCCTCACCGCCGACCAGAAAAGCATGCTGCAGGAACTTCGCAGCACCGCCATCGACGAGGGCCGCCTCGCCGATGCCGCTGCCGAAGCCGAGCCCGACCCTGTCAAACGCCAGACTCTGCTCCAGCAGATTAGCCGCATGACGGTTTCCCAGCGCGTGCAATTCGCCATGAAGGGCGGCTCGGAGGCCCGCCGCACCTTGATTCGCGATTCCAACAAAGTCGTTCAGCGCGCCGTGCTGCAATCCCCGCGCCTCACCGATCAGGAG
>Ga0116107_1001728_pt1 | contig 12372 bp, 10 predicted proteins | sample June2015DPH_6_10_FD_88969 | JGI IMG/M metagenome (GOLD analysis project Ga0116107, IMG submission 88969) | Peatland microbial communities from SPRUCE experiment site at the Marcell Experimental Forest, Minnesota, USA - June2015DPH_6_100 | ecosystem: Environmental > Terrestrial > Soil > Wetlands... | reverse complement strand
TTTCGAACTTTCCTTTTTCAGGTATTTCGAACTTTCCTTTTTCAGGTATTTCGAACTTTCCTTTTTCAGGTATTTCGAACTTTCCTTTTTCAGGTATTTCGAACTTTCCTTTTTCAGGTATTTTTTTCTTTTGGATTTTAATATTTTCTTTACCAGAATATGTAAATGATATATCCGTTATATCATAATTTGCCAAGAAAGTTTTTAGCTCCATATCTTCATGTAACAATTTTTCTGTCGCATCTTCGTCAAATTCTTTTCTTGTGACTATGAAAAAACTGACGTTTTGATCCACAATCTTGTATTTTCTTTCGACACACGTTACTCTCAGCTTTTTTCCATATACCGTATCTATTTCGTTTGCTACGCGCCCACTAACACAGTTATTACTTACCTTACCATTATTAGAAATGTTCCCACTTGTGTTAGTGTCATTAGAAATGTTTCTGCTTGTGTTAGTGTCATTAGAAATGTTTCCGCTTGTATTACTGTCATTAGAACTGTTCCCACTTGTGTTAGTGTCATTCGTATCCATGTACAATCTTTTCTCCTTCTTAATCTGACAAACTCTTATCTTAAACCAATTCGTGTCTTTTTAGAGCTCCAAATACCAGTACCTGTTCTTGTATGTTGTTTACCAAGTGTCACTCTTTCCAATATGTGACTTACAAATTCTTTTGATACAGATACTGAACGAAATATTACGTTATGTTCACTCATATAATCGTCTGTCAAAGAAACAAGTTCCAACATAGTATTTTCTATAAGATCATCTTCTATAGATACGTCTAGAATCTTTTCTAAATCTTCTATTGTGTAATCTTTCTTACCTAATAATTTCACCATGATAAGTGTTGCGAGATGCCACTTGACATTGGTTTTGTATGGCTCTCCGAAATCTGAACTATGTAAATACCAGTCTATCTTCTTCATGTTTATAATACAAAACAAGAAAATCTTATAGTTCGACAATCCAAACATGCGGTTATAGTCTCTGTCGTTCTTTGTAAGAGACAAAGGGTTTTTTCTCGATCTATGAGGCTCGCGATATACAATGGACATAATAGCCTGTGACAGGTATCCAATACTAATTATCTTATCTGCAGGCTTTCTCATATTTTTATAATAGTTTTTGCGGCGGTCATAAAACCAACCGTTGTTCAATAGATACGACTCAATATTACGTTGGACGATATCATTTGCTCTTAGAGCGGTTTTTGGGATTGGATTCTGAGAATTAGCAAATTTTATTATATTGTCTCTTATATCAGTGTCACTAGTCGTGAGAATCTTGATACCTATCTTTCTTTGATCTTTACCTCCTGCATTTTTTAAGTACTTATGTATGACATATGTAGATTGGAGACCATTAACAATTTGTACATCGTCCAAAGTGATAACATTTCCTGCTATTCTAGGATTTTTTGCTAGAATAGATACACCATTGTTGTACCACCAGAAATCTGCCCTATCTTTAGAATCCAAGGTTTGGAACATCCCATTATTTACTTCTGATGACCTTTGAAAATCTCTAATATTAGCATCGAATATATATCTACGCAAGTTTCCTTCCTTATCAGTGATAAATTTCTCATAGTCAGTCAAGCTGGTTAACAAAAAATAAGAATCTTCATCAGACATAATTTTGTCATATTTTAATTCTAAGGTATAGCTCTTTTCCTTATGCGACAAAGTGATGAGTTCTCCAGGACCAACTAGTCGTGAGTCGACTTTTGCTATCGGCATATATTCCATTATTACTTTTTTGAAATCTTCTAGTCTTTGTAAAATAAGATCAGATGGTGTTATATCTTTACTAACCAGCACAATATTTATCGTTAGTTCATGAGGGACTAATTTCAGATATGCATCTCTAAAAACTTTTATATCCGACGTGTTGCTACCAAAATCAAATATATATTTTATGATCTTTGAAACATAGTCAAGATATTCTTCTGTATAATCTGGCTTAGCCAGAATTAAGAAACTTGTCATACTAGGTTTTTTGATATCGTTTAGATCGTCATATTCTTCCAGCAATTCATCGTTGACAAAATTAAAAAATCCTATCTCATATTTATCTCCAACTTTTCCATTGAATATTTCATCATATGAGAGGTCATAACTCTTTAGAACTTGTTCGAATGAAAATAATTCAAAATTTTCTTCATATGACAATCCAGGAATTTTCATCTGCTCAAGTATGCTTTCAAGAATTATTAGATCATTTTTCGACATGTATCCTCAACTTTTTTCTTTCCAATTATTTTTTCGTTCCTATTTTTCATTTTATCCAAATTTTTACATTCTCTATGTCATCATCATATACATATCCAAATATGCCATTCACTCCAGCTATAAGCCAAACTGAAGGATTGTTCTTCATTGTATCTATGTCCCATGAGGATGGAGTTCCTGGATAAAATGGATGAGTATGATAAACTCCCACTATTTCACTTCCATTTTTTTCTGCATCACTCCATGCATCATAAAACTCTTGCGGATCAAGTTCAAAACTTGCCTCAGTACGTCTTATACTGGTAATGGGAATTACTTTTTCAACATTTGTCATAGTCCCATTTATAGTCCCATTTATAGTCCAATTTATAGTTCCAACAATCACTCCACAAGCCTCATATGGCTTATTGATTTCTAACTGTATCTGAATAAAGTCAAGATCTTGTTGCGATATGGTTAATTCTTCGGTCATTAGGTATGACACCGTCTATTCCAACACGATTTTGTATCTACAAGACTCATCCAGTTCCATTTCTATTACAGTATTTCCTAAACTATTATTTCTAGTATCAGTCACCTTTCCAGATAACACTTTGTCACCAATCGCTATTACTATCGAATCTCCAATTTCTATGCCGTATCCCATTTAATTATCTCCGTATTTTATTACATTGAATATCTGATTTCTGTGCAGATGAAGTATAATTAACCGTCTTTATCTAGATCATAAAAAGCCTCTGACAATTTTTCAACAAGTTCTTTGCTCTCTATTTTTCCTTGGTTATACAGTTCCAAAATAGGATTAATCCTTTCGTTAACTCTTTTCTCTTGAATTTTAAGATCGTTTACAAACTTTTCTTTTTCCTTATTTGCAAATTCTTCTAGATCTTCAGTCGCAATTTTGCATTTTTTTTTGATTTCCATCGGACAAATATCACACGGTTTGTTCTCTCTCAACTTTTTTAATTTGTCAAATGTTTCTCTATCTACCCATACCACTTCTTCTCCATTGAATGTCGATACCCAAGACGGAGGTCCTCCCTTATCTTGTGGAGCAACAATCAACGTAGGGTCTACGAGACGGCAAGCATTTTCTTTACTCATATTTGATCCTCTTTACTTATTATACTCATCAATTATTTGTTTGTTATAAACTGTTCTTATCATCTAATTTTCCAACCTATTTCATTTTAATACTCCTTGTGGCAAATATTGATTTCATTTTAATACTCCTTGTGGCAAATATTGGCATCAATATCAGGATATTCTTCATAAAATTCGGCTACAATTTTATCTACTATTTTATCTTCTTCTCTTGTAGTCCACCCTCCGTTGACTTCTGAGACCCAATAGCTGCGTCCAACAATTTCATTACAATTGACACATACCCAGAAGCCTGTAGATCCACCTTCACGTCTATTTTTATCCCATTTAACAGTCTTATGCCTACAGTCTCCAAATACCATCCCTGGAAGTTTGGACTTCAGTAATTCTTTTTGCATTTCACGATATTTGTCATATTTATCTACACAACTTTCTGCAGCCCTTACTATTTCACAGTGTCTTCTTTCAAGTTCTGCAACTTTGTCCTTTGCAGTCTTCATATCAAAGGTATTTTTTGGCACAACGGAAATATTCCCTTTGCTCATATTTCCTTCTCTCATTTCTGCTCCATTCATTCTTTTCCATTCTTCGATTAATATCTTTTCGCAATCGTCACACAGCACATAGTTGGAATTGATCCTTTTATCCATGTGTCTCCCATCTTTACCGTTGACATACGCCTCGCAACAACAGTCTGGGTAGCCAGATATTTTCCCAAGTATCCTTTCTAAATCCTTTATCTCATCGGTAAATACGACATCTTTAGGATAAGAAGGAGAACCGTAGTATATTTTAGATAATATGGATCTTAATCTAACAAGAAGGTTCCATAACTCTGAATATTGTTCGCACGTAAATATATGGCTACTTCTGCAAATAGGACACAATGGGGAGTTTTTCTTTATTTTCTTCATTTCTTGTATGAAGGTAGAGACCTACTATACTCTCTTACATTGTCACTTGTGCCATATTTCTTAATATATTTTTCTACCTCTCCTGAGCCACCAATATCATGTACGATCGCGACACTCATCATATCTAATAAATCTTTATAGTTGCTTAGTCTTCCGTATGCACCGTTAGATACCTTGGCAATTTGGCTAAAAGCGTTCCCAGCATCATGATCTCCTCCAACAAGAAAAGCAAATACAGGTTTTCCTTGTTTTCCAAGCATTTTTGCCTGCTCTCTGGCAGCATTTAACGAATGCGGAGGGGCATCTCCTATAAGCACTACTCTCGTCACTTTCTCTTTTTCTTTGTAAGCAAGCTCTAATGCGTCTTCTACAGCCTCTGGGTCATCTCCTCCCCCGTTACACACGATCCTGCTTATGAAATCAATAAGTGGCGTAGCTTCACTATGCCACCCAGATTGTTCGAAAAGTCTATCTGCATCACAATAGTCCCGATATGCAACACATTTTAATTTTACATTTCCCACTTTGGTTATTCTATTAACCATCTCACTCATGATTTCTCTAGTCTCGCTCCAGAAGCGTTTCATTGATCCTGTAGCATCAAATAAAAAAATAGTCGAGGATTCTCCCTTTACAGGCGAATAACCTATTCCATTATCACCGCTCCTGGTTGCCTTTTGTTCCTTTGATTCCTTTATTTCTTTTTTTATAGATTCAAGTTTTTTTAATATGTCGCTTTCTACTGTCATGCGCAGCCTCCTCTTTTTCTATCATTGGTCAGTCTTATGACTCATATCTTGTTTCTCGACTTATATCTTATTCCTCACATGTAATACCAATTGACTTTTTTTCTTTTATTGACAATTTTTCTATCTTAGATAGATCAAATCTTCGTCTTTCTGCCCATTCTTTGTTTCTTCTATCTGATTGGACATGGATTGTTGGATTGTATTTTATGCGGATTCTGTCGTACTCAGTCTTGTCACCATTTGTCTTTTTGAAATGCTCTAAGAAGGCTTCATAGTAATACTCATCTTCCGTATTTTCAATCTCTCTTTTTAATTCTTCTCTAATATTTAATACCGCTTTATCCGCTTCAGTACTGATAAATAACACATCTCCAGGTTTTGTCATTTTCAATTCTTCTATCTCTTGAATAAAGATCTCTTTTTTCAATTTTTCCTTTATAAACAGTTTGAAAGGTTTTTTCTTCACAGCATCTTCCAATTCGCTCCATGTCTTTTCTAGTTCATCTCTTGCCTTCTTTATTTCTATCTGCTGCGTCTCCATGTCTTTTATTTTACACGTGGTATCATCTTGTATTTTCTGTAGTCCTTTGTGTTGTTTTTTCAATTCTTTCTGCTGTCTCTGTGTTTCATAATTTTGTCTTTCCAACTCTTCATTTTGAACTATCAAATCTTCCTTTTTTCTTCTCAACTCTTCATCGTATTGACTTAACCGTTCTCTTTCAACACGAAAGAATTTCTGCTGTTCCTCAAATTGAGATCTTTTCATATCTAACGCTTTCTGAGCGTCGCTTAAGTCTTCCCATTCTTGTCTCACGTTTATATGTGAAGACCATCTACCAATGGCTATACTCACAATACTACCAGGTATCGCTATGAGCAAATATATAGATGACGTATTTTGCAGCGGTAAAGTCGAATATGTAAACACATATGGCAAAATTGTCCAGAAAAAGAGCCAAAATATTCCAAAAAGTTGAATCTTCAACCCTTCTCTTATCCTATCTTCTACGTTGCAAGACCTCATGCGTTTTACCCCGGAATAGAGTAAAATACATGTTCCTGGCATATTTATCAGTAAAGACGCCAGAAAAAGGACAGCACCTCTATTGCCATTATACTTGAGTACAAAAAATGAATCAATAACAACAGACATGACCAAAACTGATACAAACCATACAAAACCAAATTTGATAAGTACTTTCCCTTCTTGAGTCAAGAAATTCACCTCTTCCTAGGTTTCATTATGAACATACGTTGATACCATAGTTACTTTGACATCAATGCTCTGTCTTTATCCGCCTTGTCTTTCATGGCCATCAGAGCTTTGTTTGATATTCTTGTAGGGCTATCAATATCTGCCTCTACAACCTTTCCTGTACTTAATATCTTTGCAAAAACTTGAAGTGTATTGTCCATGGCATATCTAAATGTTACCTCAACTTTTTCTGTACCTTTAGGAGCAGGTGGGATCTCAGAAACTATAAGCTCTCCTAGATAATGATTATCTGCCGCCTTTTCCTTTTCTCCTTCATACACCATGACATGTGCAGTAGACTGATTTTCTTCGCAGGTAGAATAAGTTTCCTCGCCTGCTGCCGGAAGGTGAGAGTCTTTTTCTATTATAATGGAGAACATGCCAGGCTCTCCGTTAATTATTGCATCTACACCTAGCGCGTGGGAAGCAACAATCTCTCCAGGTCCCATAAGGTTCAATATCTTCTTGCGTTTTTCTTTTTCTTCTTCAGTCTTTGGCTCAAACAATATTGTTGCATAGATAGCAGCCCCTCTTGCTATTGCCAGATCTGGGTCGAACAGCAGTATTTTCTTATCAGGAAACAGTTCTTTTATTGCGCTGTTTACAGCAGGAATTCTTGAACAACCACCAACCATTACTATTTTGTCTAGTTCATCAATATCTACTCCTGCATTCTTGTATGTTCTTTGGACTATCTCTACTGTTTTCTCAACAAGATCCTTTGTTAACTCGTTAAACTTTTCTCTTGTCAATGTCTTCTTTATGTCCAATCGCCTATCTGGGACAATGAAGGGAATATGTATCTCAGTGCTTGTACTGCTTGAGAGAGCATTTTTGGCAATCTCAGCCTTTTCTGCAATTCTTTGCATAGCCTCCTTGTCTTCTCTCAAGTCTACATCATTATCTGTTTTAAATTCTTCCACAAGGTAGTTTATTATTCTGTTATCAAAATCATTCCCTCCCAACAATCTTTCACCATCATTTGTCACTACATTGAAAATTCCCTCTACTATCTTTAATATTGTGACATCAAAAGTCCCTCCTCCAAGATCAAATACAAGAATCTTCCCTTCTTCGAGATGCCTATCCAGGCCAAATGCCACAGCCGCACAATCTGGTTCATTCTTTATTTCTATTGATCCATCATTCCATCCTGCAATTATTGCAGCATTTCTTGTTGCCTTTCGTTCACCGTCTCTGAAATATGCTGGTACAGATATTACAACGTTCTCAACCACCTCTCCGAGAGAGTCTTCAGCATCTTTCTTTAGTTTCATTAAAATTCTTGCAGATATCTCTTCTGGAGTATATTCTTCTCCGCGTATGCTGAGCTTGAAATCTTTTCCCATCATTCTTTTTATAGAATTGATGGTATTGTCTGGATTTATGACTGCCTGATTTTTTGCTATGGTTCCTACTATTAGTTCAACATTTCCATCTTCCTTTTCTCTCCATGTTACTACTGACGGAGTAGAAGTGTCTCCTTCTTTGTTATTTATTACTTTTGGCGTTCCGTCTATATCTACATAAGCCATCGCTGAGTATGTAGTCCCTAAATCTATTCCTATTGTTCTGACCATTTAATCACCTTTTTTCTTGATATTCGGTGTTATATACCCTTTATTATTTTCATCTTTTTTCTTGATATTCGGTGTTATATACCCTTTATTATTTTCATCTTTTTTATTTTGTTCATCATTATCTGCCTTTCCAAAAATCTTAGTTTTGATGTACTCAATTATGTCTTGAACGCCTGTTTTATTAGCTTCAACTTGAGTCTTAATGTCTGTTTTATTAGCTTCAACTTGAGTCTTAATGTCTGTTTTATTAGCTTCAACTTGAGTCTTAATGTCTGTTTTATTAGCTTCAACTTGAGTCTTAATGTTTGCTTTATTAGCTTCAACTTGAGTCTTAATGTTTGCTTTAGTGTCCAATTTTGTATCTACTTTAGCATCTACTTCTGCGTTGTCTTCAACCTTAATATCACTCTTTGACACTACCACATCAGCATAATTTATCACCTTTCCGGATTTGAACATACAGCCTATTTTCTTGATATCAACTATCTTATTCCCAGAGAATTTATCAGTCTCTATTGTTTTTATTGCACAACATTTTTTATCATCAAAATTGTCTCCAATAGACGGATTAATAATATCAACACCCTCATTTTTGATAATGTTATATATGTCCTCTTTTATCTTGCTTATGTCACCTACTGTATAATTTGCATTCTTGTCTCTATATTTGCTTAGTTCATCTATACCGTAAAGAGTACTCATCAAACTTTTTATTACTCTTTCGTTGGCACGTTCTTTGGATTCTATTTTTTCTTTTTCCGTTCTTTGTTTAAATCCTTGCAAATCATTGTGCAACTTCTCGTTGTCTGACCTATACTTATTAGCTACCATTGCTGTTCTTTCAGCTATACCCTTTGCACCAATATCTATACTTATCTTTAGCTCGTCCATAATTACTTTCAAATCATCTATATTTCCATTGAGTTTTTTGGCAAAATCAGTGGTATAGTCTGGTGCGGAATTGTCTTTGCACATTTCTTCTCTTTCTTCTATTATCATATTAGAACACTCTATTTCCTTTCTCATATATGATATATCGGTTTCTTTCTCACTAATATTTGAAAGCACGCCAACTGTCAACAAAAGTAGACACGTTACATATAGCAAGATTAGAACATAAAAATTTGGATAATTCCAACCATTCGGATATGATGCAAAAAGCAATATTGCAAATACCAAAGATGCCACTAATTCTATTATTAGAATCTCACTCTTTCCGACAAAATTTTCGTCTGTCCATTCGTCATAGTTTCCATTGGTATCTTTAATGTGATTTCCATCTGTTCCTATGGTGTAATTTTCATGGGCATCTTTAATGTAATTTTCATCTGTTCCTTGAACGTAACTCCCAACTGTTCCTATGGTGTAATTTTCAATGGTCTCTTCTGGCATCATACATGTTGGCAATTTTTGAGGTCGTAACAAAATACCTATTCCAGCAAGTATAAAAGGGACTCCTATCTCGATCATTGTCACTACATATACCTCATTGTCAGAAATTGAGGCAAAGTCTAGTCGCCAAACAGTTGATAGTATTACAGATGTAATACATAAAACGGCACCTATTATGAACATTCCGGCACCTAACCGGTTTATTCTCCATAAGTTTTTTACTGTAGTTACAGGATTGTTAGTCATAATTTCTTCCTCGTTTTGATACGTAAAATTATCATATCTAATTTGTACCTCAATCTTGCACAAATTCTATTCCTAGGTCGTTACAAATATTTTTTCTATTTTCCATTAACCAAGTATTAACCACTATGTTATTTTCTTCTCTAAACTCTAGGGAATATAATATCTTTTCTATAAATTCTCTTAGCTGTTCTTCACTCATATTTGAAACAGTTTTCATAAATTTTTCTGTATCCATATAGCACGACTTATACTCGTCGTTTTCCATCCTAGTTAATAGCTCATATAATATCTCATTTTGGATGAGAGGATACGCCATGTATGTCCCAATCTGACCTAGACTGATAAAAAAGTCTTTACTCCTCTTATTTTTTGCCAATAGTTCTATTGCTGCCAATAATTCTCTTGCTCTTTCAGGAATATTTTCTTCACTGTCCGAATTTTCTCTTTTTTCCTTTCTTTGTTCTTCTCTATGTCTAAGAATCATATTAGCAGATCTTTCTAATCCTATATAAGAACTATAACCGACTACCCCCAACTCTATCAAAACTTTCAAACTATCTACATCTTTTCCATTGAAAATAACTATATTGTTCTCAATGTAATACTCTTTCTCATCGTTACAAAAATATACAAATATATTAGTTCCATCTTCAGTTTTGATACAATATATATCTATACCTTCTAAATTTAATTTGTTAAAGTCAACCCTTTCCTTTAGCCTAATTTCTTTATCTGGAATCCTGTCCAAAGAACCATGGTCTGCAGATATTTCCTCAATATTTTGTAGCAAATTCTTCAAGAATGTCCTATCTTTTAATTTTCCATCATTTTCCAACAATATTCTTTCTTCTTTTCTAATATTTTTCAATTTCGATATAGCGTCATTTGGAGTGTCGAATAAAATTTCGACATTGAATAAACTTTCAGGATTATCTACCATTAGATGTAGATCTTTTTGACACGTAGTTCCTATGAGAGCTTCTCCTATCAATATCTGCTCTACAGTACTACGATTAACATTGTACATTTTTCTTATATACTCACTCAAGTGACTGTTCCTTATGGAACCGCATTCCGCTTGTTTGGTTGAAACAAACACACAGTTGTTTCTCAGATAGTCATTTCCTAACTCTCCAGCTTTCCCTATAGAAAAACCTTCAATGTCGACACAAATTTTTTTATTCAAACCTTCGTTCATGTTCAAACATTTTTCATATTTTCTTATTTCAGCCTCGGAGAGAGGACAAGTTTTTTTATTTTCCAAAATCAATTGTTTTGAATCTTTTCTTGGAGTTCTAAATTGACGATATTGTAAAGATATTGTTCTGTCAGCAACAGATAGTCCACTGTCTTCTTCATGTAATTGAATCACTATATCAATTCCTACTTTTTCCATTTATAGACAATCCCATCATTTTTAGATTATCTTCTCCGTATAATATAGAGTTCACATTATCCACCAAAGATTCTATTATATTTTCGCAATATACTTCTTTTATTAATTTCTTTCCACTAATATTCTGTAATTCTCTTATTAGTCTGTTGCTTTTTTCTCCGTTTCCATATGCGAAAGGTATTACCTCTGTAACAAGTCCGGCATTTCTATAGTTAATCAATTTGGCAAAAAAAGCGTCACTACCTGTTCTTCCTTTGTATATAATGTTTTCTAATGAAGATTGGTTCTCTTCACCGTCACTAACTATTATAAGATATGTATATGGAAAGAATATACGACTTTCGTCTAACAAATTATGTCTTCTTCCAGAAACTTCTATTCCTGACCATATTTCATCTAGGAAATAGTTGACAGTATCATAAAGAGGTGTGCCTCCTCCTGTAATTATACCATTTACCTTCTTTATAGCCATATCTCTTGTTGACTCTGTGTATCTCTTTCCAAATGGGATTATATCTTCATGATTCATTCTGAGATCCCCATCAAAAATGATTAGAACAACGTCGATATTACTGTTCACTGGTACCATTTCTAATACTTTTATAACAGCTCTCTTAGCATTCGATAATCTATCTCCATTCATCGAACCAGAATTATCTAGACATATACCAATAACCTTCTTTCTTGATGGACTTACTATAATATCTCCATGACAATGATTACAGTATAATTTTCTATCAGTTCCATGAGAACACACCTCAATCTGATACATTTTTCCATATCTCTGCCCTTCAAGGGAATCAATATTCTCTTTTCTTTCTGTACCTATTTTCAGGTCTTCATCGGTAATTTGTTCAATTTCTTCTTGGGCGCTTATATATAATTCATTGTAAGATACCAAAGGGCCAATACGAAAACCTTCTGTTATTGTAGCTGTCATCTCGCATCTTATTGAAAACTTTCTCCTAGCAGGTATTATTTGTCCGTCCAAGCATATTCTATCAACAGTATATTGTATTCTCGCATTAGGAACAAAACTATCAATATCTATCTCTGTATCTATTACTTTTTCTTCCCTTTTCGCATCTTCCAATAATTTTAATCTTGTCAGTAATGTAGCTGTGATTGGACCACCTATAAAAGCGTACTTAATCAAATTTTTGGCATATTCTTCTATTGCCTTATCTCCACCATCTATATATATCTGTCTCACAACTCTTTCGTCTGTGATAAAAAAGGCACTTACAGTATCTACATCCCTTCCAAACAGGTCTTTAGCTACATTTTTTGCATCGTCCGCTATTGGCAACTGATATCTTGCCAATATCTCATCTTTTACATTAAGCCAATATTTTTTTCTTGTCTCTTTTTCAAGTTTTTCAACATTATGTTTTTCAAGTTTTTCAACATTATGTTTTTCAAGTTTTTCAACATTATGTTTTTCAAGTTTTTCAACATTATGTTTTTCAATTTTTTCAACATTATGTTTTTCAAGTTT
>Ga0116107_1001727_pt1 | contig 12375 bp, 11 predicted proteins | sample June2015DPH_6_10_FD_88969 | JGI IMG/M metagenome (GOLD analysis project Ga0116107, IMG submission 88969) | Peatland microbial communities from SPRUCE experiment site at the Marcell Experimental Forest, Minnesota, USA - June2015DPH_6_100 | ecosystem: Environmental > Terrestrial > Soil > Wetlands... | reverse complement strand
GGCTGTACAGGTAGCTCTGGGCAACCCGGGGGAACTTAGTAGCCACCCTGAGCTGTCCGTACCGGGCAACGAAGCCGGACAGGCCGTTTTCGAAATCCTGCCGCCTGTCAGCCGGCACCGCCACCACGAACCGGCAGGCCCCGGCTTGCAAATCCAGCAGCTCGCAGATCTCCTTGCCCTGCTCCAGGAGCACGTCCTTGCCGGCGATCCCCAGATCAGCCGCCCCGTTTTCCACGAAAGTGGGCACATCGGCAGCGCGGCAGATGAGATAGCGCAACCCGGCCTCCTCATCCACGCTGATCAGGCGCCGCCCACCATCCTCCATGCTGCCCTGCATCAGCCCGGCATCCTGTAAAAGGGAGCGGGCAACGGCGAAGAGACGCCCCTTGGGGAGGGCAAAAGTGATCATTGCCTGGCTCATCCTGGCATCCTGGGGGACATTCCTCGAAGAGGCGTGTCCCCGCTCCTTTAATCAGTTAGTGATTCAATCTTCCACGTCAATATGGGGGATTCCCTTGCGGGACGCATAAGCGATGGCTTCGGCAACCGGAAGGGAGTTCGCGGCGATCTCCACGCTGTAGCCAGACTCCCGCAGGGCCTTGGCCTTTTTGAAAAGCCGGCAGGAATCGGCGCCGATCAGGAAAAAATCAGGCACTCCATCCTCCGGCAGGCCTCTCCTCTCCAGGGCCGCCACGATCCGTTCGATACTCAGGGCAAAGCCGGTAGCCGGGCATGAGAACCCGAACTTGGACAGCAGATCGTCATAGCGGCCACCGCCGCACAGCGGGTAGCCAACCCCGGGGGCATACCCTTCAAACACGATCCCGGTGTAATAACCCAGACCCCTGAGCAGGGTGAGGTCGATGGACAACTGTTCCCGAAAACCGCAACCGGCCAGGATCTGCCACACCTGGCGCAGTCCGGCCAGGCCCTCCCGGGCACGGGGATTGTCGATCCAACCGGCTACCCGGTCCAGGATTTCGATGCCGCCATGTAGGTAGGGCAGGGCTGCCACGATCTCCTGGCCGGCGCCGCAGAGCCGCGCCGAAGCGACTAACTGCTCCCAGGCGACCAGGTCCTTGCGGCTCAGGGCTTCCTTCGCCAACTCCTGCTCGCCTCTTGTCAGGCCTGAGCCCTCCAGGACCCCGGACAAGACGTCGACCTGCCCTACCGCCAGACAGAACTCCCCAATTCCCGACAGCCTCAGGGCCTCGCCCGCCAGGCAGAGGGCCTCCGCGTCCGCTTCCGGGCTGGCGGCGCCCAGGAGCTCAACCCCCGCCTGGTAGTATTCGCGCTGCTGCCCGGCCTGATCATCGCGCCGGAATATGTTAGTAACATAGCAGAACCGCTGGGGAAGCTGCTGGTCCTTGAGCCGGCTGCTTACCAGGCGGGCGATGGGAGTGGTCATATCCGGCCGGAGCAGCATGATCTGCCCACGGTCATCGATAAAGCGGTAAAGCCGGTCACGAAGCAGGGCTTCCATGGCCGGCGCCAGGACTTCATAATATTCGAAGGTGGGTGTGACCACCTCCTGGTAGCCCCAGGAGGCAAACAGGCCCAGTAGCCGGTTCTCCAACTCCCGCTTGCACCGGGCCTCGGCGGGCAGCAGGTCCCTTACCCCGCCGGGCATCAACACTGTACCAGAGTTTTCCATGTTTTTAGCCTCGATACCCTCTTCAGCAAGAATCTCCATCCCGGTTAATAATAACAAGAATCTCCATCCCGGTCAATTGGGATGTGAGAAGTGAGAAAGAAGGCATTGGCAAGCCTCACGCCTCATACATCTCAACCGGTACGAAGCACATCGCCCAACCTATGAAAATAAATGTATAATCACGACCAAATCTCAAATAATAAGTCCCGTGGGGGTAAAATCTGCCTCATTTCTCAACAACCTACGAATCGGTGAACAGCAATACCCAGCAGTGAAATCTGGTCGAAAATTGAGGAGGTTGATGGTTCCATGTACGTTCACAGCATCAATCCTTACGGAACTGGTATGAGCAGCATCTCCCAGAACATCCCCAGCAACTTTAGCTACAACTTCGCCCCAACGGGAGCAGGTGCCTGGCAGGGATTGGTCAACCCGGCGCTCTCAACGTGGAATGCCAGTCTGATGGGGATCAACCCGGCGCTCTCTGCGGTGCATACCGGTCTGACGTCCGGATTCCAGGCGAGTATCAACCCGGCAGTAACAGGCTTCCAGTCCACCTTCAACCCGACGCTGACCTGGGGCGGCATCGCCACCCAGCAGGGCGCCTTTGCGTCTCCTGGCCTGACGCAGCCCCGGGTAGACCTCAGCGAAACCAACAGCGACGTGGTGGTGGCAGCGGAACTGCCGAACATCAACCCGAACAACCTGAACCTAACCGTAACCGATGATTCGATCACCATCAGCGCCAGCACCATGGGAATCGGGGGCGCAATCGGCACCAGCATCTACCGCACCGTCTCCCTGCCGACCGACGTGCGTGCCGAGCACTGCTCCGCATCATACAACAACGGCATTCTGGAAGTCAGGTGCCCCAAAGCGGACCTCGCCACCCGGCGCCGGATCCAGGTTACCAGCTAGCTAACCTAGCCCAAGGCTTAAACCGGTACCAGGTTTTACCCCCACACATGTTTTTTATAGAAAACTTGGCTTGCCCGGCACTAAAGTAATTGGGGAATTTCCATGATACTTTCACATGTATGAACAATGACGCAACCAGCAGAAGCCTTTCATTAGCGCCCGCCAATTCGGAAGCCTTAGTTGCACTTATACTTGTTCCTTAAAAATATTTCTTCAAAACAAGTATCAGGAGGCCAAAAAAATGCCATTCGATTACAACCACCAGTCTACCAATGCCAATCCCGGATCAACCCCGCGTCCAGAAGGCGCCCGGGCAACCGGCGCTGACCAGCAGCAGGAGGCCCCCGCCAGGGAGAATCCGGAGCCGCTGGGATCTGGCGCCTATCCGGGCGCCGTGCCGAGCTTTTTCCCTTATACGCAATACCCTGGCTTGACCTGGCAGCCCAGGGTCGACATCTTTGAAGACCACGACAGCTTCCTGGTCATCGTCGAGGTCCCGGGCGTCAACCCGGAGCAGCTCAATGTGGAAAACACCTCCAATCTGCTGCTGATCAGCGGCCAGAGCTTGCCGGTCATGAGCAGCGGCAGTGAAAACATGATCCGATGTTACCAGGAGCGTCTTTGCGGAGGCTTTACCCGGTCGATCCAACTGCCCCCGCACGCTGACGTTGACCGGGCGAAGGCAACCTGCAAGAACGGCCTGCTGGAGATCGAGGTTCCCAAAAGACAACCATCACCCGGCCCCACCGGTTCTGCAGTTGGCGCCGAGCAACAAACGGAGACCAAGGCCACCAAAAGACGATCCGGCCAGCCCGGTGTCAAGCATTAATCTTGGTCGTTGGCTGGCGCTCAAAAAGCAACTGAACCTTGGCATGAAAGCCCTTCGACGAACTGCGACCAGTTCAGAAAAGGGCTTTTATAGACCCTTGCCCCTAAAAACCTACCCCCTTGTGGGGTGGGATGAAAGGGGCAGCCTTCCGAAAGGCGATCAGTATGTTTACAAACAGTTGTACGTATGGTATAATTGAAACATGTATGGAAGGACAAACCACTGCGTCTACAATATCAACTACCATATCGTGTTCTGTCCGAAGTTTCGGCACAAGATAATCAAAGGCATGGTCGAGGATGTTGTTAAGCAGCTAATCCAGGAAATCTGCAATACCTACGGATATACCCTCATCCAAATGGAATCAATGCCGGATCATCTGCACATATTCCTTTCTGTTTCACCTACCATAGCGCCTACCGAAATTGTCACGAAGCTTAAAAGCATTACCGCCAACAGGGTATTTGCTGTCTTCCCGAACCTCAAAAACCATCATGAGCTTGCGCTCGCACGCAATCATGTAAATCAGGCTCCGCCGCGTCAAGCTGTCTCTGGCAGTGTTTTAACAGCAGTTCTCATGGCATCGGGATCGGGAATCACGCAATAGCCAGCTTTAAGAAGCTTCTTAATCATCAGGTTTATGTGATTCGGTTTGCTTTTCTCAGAGTAGTCTGCTCCCAATTCTTTGTAAGGTGATAGATCTTTCAAAATATTATAGGCAATCGTCAAGAGTGAATGTCCGATGGCAAAGATAGCTTTCTTCTCGCCCATACGCTTGACGAGGCGCCAGTACTTACTGGCTATGTGGCTCCCTCGTTTTCTTGAGGCCGCCCAAGCGCATTCGCAGAGTAAGGCGCGCAGTGCCCTGTTTCCGTGAACAGCCTTGGTACGCCCCTTTTTGCCGGCACTTTCCTTATTTCCAGGGGAGAGACCCGCCCAGGATGAGCAATGTTTAGCCGATGGGAAGACCGACATATCAACCCCGAGTTCGGCAATCACCACTGCAGCGCCATTCTTATTCACGCCGGGGATGGCATCCAGAAGCTCTACCTGTTTCTTGTAAGGGGTAAGGTGGTCGTCGATGCTCTTCTCTATCTTCTGTATCAGTTGCTCTAGGTATTGGAGGTGGCTATAGGAGTAATCGAGCATCTCCCGGGTAGCGATGCCGAGTTCACAGTTTAAAGCATCCAAGATCTCGGGTATCTTCGAGCGCATGCGGCTTTGCACGACCAGTTCCAGTTTTTCGAGGGTGATCACCTCGCCGCTGATCAGGGCGTCCAGGATCGCGCTACCGCTAGCCGAAAAGATATCGCTCATGTAGCTGTCGATCCTGATGTTGTATTTCTTCAAGACCTTGTGGATGCGGTTCTTCTCAGCAGTGGCATCGCTGATCAGTCTCTTACGGTATCTGGTCAGTTCCCGTAGCTCCTCGATATCCTGCGGAGGCACGAAGCTTCCCTCGATCAGACCGGCACGAGTCAGCTGGGCGATCCACCTGGCATCACACTTGTCTGTTTTGCGGCCTGGAACGTTTTTGATGGTTCGAGCATTGGCGAGCAGCAGTTTGAAATTGTATTCCGATCCGGCCAGGATGTGCCACACCGGCTTCCAGTAGATCCCGGTGCTTTCCATGGCGATGTCGGTGATGCCCTGCTCCCCCAACCACTCTGCTAATGCTAAAAGGTCCTGAGTTGATGTGGAGTACTCCCTGATCTCCTCCTGCGGTTTTCGATCGAGGGGGCCAGTCATAGCACAAGCCGTCACAACATCTTTGTGGACATCAATACCCGCAGAGCGTTCTGTTATCGCATCCATGGAAATGCCTCCCAACAAAGAGTATTAGGCAGGATTCTGAGCAACCTGATCATAATAAATTTTCGTCTACGTGCTCAAGGCACAATAGTGTGTACTCAAAAGTTGCCCAGGCCAGTTTTTGAGTCGGAGTCGTTAAGCTCCCGCCAGTAAGAAGTCGGCCTTTGTGCCCTGCCTAAAACAAATACTATACATTAGTCAAAGAAAGTCAAGAACATTTTTTAACGAATCGCTTTTTGGCGGAGCCTTATTTACAGACGAAAGAAGTATTTCTGGGGCAGTGGATTGTGGAGCAGGGGTTACTATATCGGTACTGCCGGAAACGTCAGCGCCGCTACCATCCGTAAATATATCGAAGCCCAGAAATCCCCCCGGAAGGAGGTGAAAATCAAGTGAGCAAGTGCAAAAACAACAGGAAGAAGCAGGCAACATCCAAAAATGTCGATATTCTGGTCGAGAAGTCCCCGCTGCATCTTTCCCCCAAACAGATAGACCTGGTCCGCAGCCTTCAGAGAGAGGCGGCCAAAGCCTGGAACGCTGTCTGCTCCGTCCACCGGGTGATCTACGGAAGGTACCACATCTGGCTGGATGAGTCCGCCATGAAGTCCTTTGTGACAGGCGGGTATGGCATCCACTCCCAATCAGTTCAGGCCATCGTGGAGACCTACTTCGAGTGTTGCGAGCGGACCAGGAAATTACGCGAGGAAGGACAGACCGATTGGCGCTACCCTTACCGCAAGAAATACTTTTTCAGCGTCACCTGGAAGCCGCTCGGCATTACCCACGAAGGAGGCGCGCTGACGCTCTCGAGCGGGCGCGGCAGGGAATCACTGACGCTCGATCTCCCCGCAAGGCTTTCCCAGTCCGTCATCAAACTGGCCCAGATCGTCTGGCACAGGAACGGGTACTGGCTGCATGTAGCGATAGAGAAACCGGCCCTGAAAAAAGTCCAGGGAGGCGCTACCGCAGCCATAGACCCGGGTGAGGTGCACGCCGTAACCATCACCGACGGCGAGCAGGCTTTGGTGGTGAGCGGGAGACTCCTGCGCTCCCTGCAACGCCTCCGCAACAAGACCCTGCGCAAGTTCCAGAGAGCCATTTCCAAGACCAAGAAGGGTTCGCAGAGACGCCGGAAGCTCCTGGACGCCAAGCACCAGTTCCTGAACAACATCGAACTGCAGATGGCGCACGCCATGCACACGATCTCCGCCCAGGTGGCAGCCTGGTGCAGCGAGTACAACATCAGTAAAGCCTGCATCGGCGATCCCTCGGGCGTGCGGGAGAAAGACTGCGGCCGGAAGCACAACCAGCGTATGAGCCAGTGGCCGTTCGGCGAACTGCGCAGGATGCTGGAGTACAAGCTGAAACGCCTCGGCGTCAAACTTGTAAAGATCGAAGAGAGAGGAACCTCCGGCACCTGTCCCAAGTGCGCCGAATACACCAAGCAGGCCGGGCGTATATACAGGTGCGGCCAGTGCGGCTTCACCGGAGCGCACCGGGACGTGATCGGGGCCTCAGGAATCCTGGATAAGTCGGTCAACGGCAGCTTCACCAGAGGTCGCAGCTTACCCGAAAGGGTGGAATACCTGCGCCCTAAAGCGGTTACGCCGAAAAAGGCTGCCTGACACGTATCTACGACGAGTAGTAGATGCCCATGGACCGGGCCAGGGCCGTGGAAACACGGTGCTGTAGCTCACCTAGAGATAGTAAGACTCCGCTGCTGCGGAGCGGTCTCAAACGGTGAGAAGCCCCCAGGCTTGTCCTGGGGGAGGTTCACTCTGTACAAGAGTTCCCGTCCGGATCAGCCTTTTTCGCCCGCGTTCAGTGGATCGTTAGTGGCGCTGGTGTTCCGGAGTTTGCATTTGACGCTCACATCCACCTCCACCTGTGGCAGCCAGGCGGTGTTCCAGTTGTCTTTGACCTGCTTCCACACACCCGGATATTTCCGGTAGAGCCGGTCGCCAAGTCCCAGGAAATCGCTCTGCAGTGATTTGGCCTTGCTTACCGCCCCCAGGACCTCCTGCCGGATGGCCGTTTGCTTCTCCTGCTCCAGCAACTCTATCGTGTCCAGGTTGCCGACCTTAATCTTTTCATTGTCGACGCTTATAACATACCCCTCTTCGCGAATGTTGACGACAAACCGGATCTTGTTTGCTTCGACCACCGGTTTGACGTCGGTGGACTCCCGCTCGATGGCCAGGGACGCCCAGTCGTCCTGGCCGGGCGCCGGAACCACGACCCGTCCGCCGTTCACCTTCCCCTGCACCCAGAGCACGCCCCGGGTCTCACTGGGACCCAAAAAATCGAGCAGTTTTTCATCCCGGAACACTCCCGCTCCTCTAAGGGCAATCACCTTGTTCTCCTCGGCGGCAGAACCCTCGGCTGCGGTCAGGCCGCCGTCCCCACCGTAAGCCCCCCCGGTGGTTGCCTCCCGGAGCGGGGAGATCTCGACGGAGGAGGCGATCGGCTCCATGCCCGGCCTGCTTACATCAGATAATAAATCCCCCAGCACGACCGGATATCGGGTCGCTGAGTGAATTGGCCTGCGCTCCAGAATGATCCTGATCCCGCTGCTCGCCAACTTCTCGGGAGGGGACTGGCCCTTGACCAGGATATCCTGGGCCTTGCCCTTGGCCACCAGGACCCAGATGGAGCGACGCATCTCCTGTCGACGGCTGAAGTAGTCCAGCACCGGTCCCACCCCCTGCCGGGCGAGGTCCTCACCGATGATGATCGCCTGCAACTGTTTGAACTGCGGCAGGCGGGGGCTCAATTCGGCATACCTGGCTACTGCCAGAGCGACGTCCCAGGCCTCGACGCTGGTCACAATGGCCGGCGGGGCGCCGCCCCCTCCCTTTTTGCTCAGGGCGTCCGGGTTTACCACGTAGAAGGTGACCAGCACGTTGCCGCTCCCGGCCTGGTCAACCCCTACGGCATTTATAAAAGCGATGTTTTCGATCTCCATCCGGTCCCAGCACCCGCCGCTGCACACGGCGGCAACAAACAGCAGGAGAATGAGGACAGTGTTTTTAATCTTTGGTCCGGCTGTCACGCTCATTCTGCTCCCCTCCCTGACGGTAATTGCCTTTTTTCCTCACCAGGGACACCGCCCACAACAGGACGAGGATTCCCAAGCTCACTGTCAGGGACATGGCCGGCCAGGTATGCGCCAGAAAATGCCGAATAGCTACGGCATCCGGAAATATCAGGATAGATAGCGCCACCAGCAGCACCCCGGTAGGCAGCACCAGCGGCCGGTAATCTTTCAGGTTGCAGGTTTCGGCCAGGGCGGTGACCGTTCCGTAGAACAACACCATCAGCTTGAGCCCTACCGTAGTCACCCAGATTCCGACCATCAGGGACTCGATCCGCTCGATGAAGCCGCCCAGGTGGACTGTCTTGGCAAACTCGTAAACCGGAAAGACCAGCCGCGCGGTCTCGTGCCCCCCCATCAGGGCAATCGCCCCGGCAACAACAATGATCAGGGAAAAGAACAGGAGCAGGGAAACAACCGGGGGCAGCCAGAGAGCAGCCTGTCTCTTCTTGTTCATGTTGGGGATGAGCATCAAGGCGACAATACCTTCCGTTATAAAGGCCAGCAGCACCATCGAGGTCCTCAGGATTGACGGGAATGAATGCGCCATGACCGGCTGAAGCTGATAAAAGTCCATTTCCGGGAGCGCCATCAGGAAAATCACCAGTCCCGCCGCCAAAGAAATGGGAAAGATCAGCTCGGTCACCCTGGCGATCACCTCCAGCCCCAGATAAACACCGTAGGCTGCCAGCAGCACCAGCAGCGTGTTGAAAACGACCTCAGGTGTGCTGGGCATCACGGCAGTTACTAGAAAGACGCCGAACTCCCTCACCACCACCCCGCTCAGGTACAGGAAAAATACCACGAAGATCAGGGCGACGCCCCTGCCGATCCATGGCCCCAAAAGCTCGATGCTGTATTCCACCAAGTTCTGGTCGGGGAAGCGGAGCCCCAGGAACTGTACGGCGTAGCCAAACGGTAAAACAAGGATAAAAATGATGGCAACGGTGATCCAGGCGTCATGTCCCACTCCCCTGGCCAGGAGGGCGGGTATGAACAGGACAGTCGTGGCCATGATGGTGTTCGTGATCATGAAGGCGGCTTGCCGCGTGGAGATCAGGCCTTTTTCAAGGCTCATTCCGTTCATTCCCTTCCGGTGACTGGTCCTGCGAACCGGGTGCCCTGGGCGGCGGTGGCGCCGGTTGCTGCCCCGCCGGTTGCCGCCGCCGGTCCGGCGAGCGGAACAGGCGCGGGCGCCATACCATCTTCCACCAGGGGGCGCGTATGAATACGTCCTGCCACTCCCCGGGCACCGCCGGGGCGAGCGGGTAGAGGTAGGGAACGCCGAAGGAGCGGAGGGAGGCCAGGTGCAGCAGCAGGAACATCAGCCCCAGGAAGATCCCGACCAGCCCGAACGCCCCGGCCAGGAACAGCATCGGGTAGCGCAGCAGGCGAATGGCAAAGGATGAGGAGTAGTTGGGGATGAGAAAGGAGCTGATGGCCGTTCCCGCCACGATGATCACGATGAAGGGGCTGACGATCCCGGCGGCCACCGCCGCCTGCCCGATCACCACGGCGCCCACGATCCCCATCACCGATCCGAGCGGTTGGGGCATCCGCAGGCCGCCCTCCCGCAGCAGGTCGAAGATCACCTCCATGATCAGCGCCTCCACCACGGCCGGAAAAGGGACACCCTCGCGCTGGGCAGCAATGCTCAGGGCCAGGCTGGAGGGGATCATCTCCTGGTGAAAGGTCGTAATGGCCACATAGAGAGAGGGCAAAGTCAACGTCATGATCAGGGCCAGCCAGCGGAAGGGGCGGATGTACTCCGTACCCTCGTAGTAGTCCTCGGTCGACTGCATGAACTCCGGAAAGACCGCCGGGGCGATCAGAGCGAAGGGAGTGTTGTCCACCACGATCGCCGCCCTCCCGTCCAGCAGGGCGGCGCAAACCTTGTCCGGCCGCTCGGTGCGGTCGAGCAGCACGAAGGGCGTGCGGTAGTCATCCTTGATGTAGTCCTCGATGTACCCGCTTTCCAAGACGCCGTCGATCTCGATATCCTGCACCCGGCGCTTGATCTCAGCCACCGTGGCCGGGTTGACCAGCCCGTCGATGTAGGTGACACAGATGTGGGTCTTGGTATGCAGACCGACCTCGGACATGTCGAACTTCAGCCTGGGGGTCCTGATGCGGCGCCGGATCAGCGACGTGTTGAACCTCAGGGTCTCGGTGAAGCCCTCCCGTGGCCCCCGGACTAGGGACTCGGCCACCGGCTCCTGCACCCCCCGGTTCGGCCATTCCTTGAGGTCAAAGAGCAGCACCTGGGCGGCGCCCTGCACGAACACGGCAACATCCCCATACAGCACCAGGTCGATGATCTCATCCATTTTGTCGGAGGCAGTGAGGTCGGAGGCGGTGGCCAGGTTGTCCCGGATCAGTTGGAAGGCGTTGGTGGGCAGGATCTTCCCGTGCCAATCGGCAAAGGTGCGGAACAGCAACGGGTTGAGGATGTACTCGCTGATGGCGTTCTTGTCCACCATCCCGTCAATGTGAAAGAGCACCAGGCGGACGTCGTTGTCGGTTCCCATAAAGAACTCCCGCACTACCAGATCGCTGGCATTTCCGAAGATCTCCTTGAAGCGGCCGACGTTGACCTCGATGTCGTCGGTCAACGGCTGCTTCATGAGATCGGATGGCCCCAGCATGGACAGCCGTTCCTGGTAGCGGCGCTGCTTGAGATCCTTGGGCTTGAAGGGCTTGCGAAGCTTCTGGAACACGAGTCCGCCCCCATCTTTCTTGATCCGCCTTACTCATTTAGCCAGAGATTAGTCGACTGATGGGATCGAAAACAGCTTTGAAGGCGTCAGTCGGGTTGGGCACCGGGAGGTGCAGCGTCAAGGCAATGGCGAGAGCCAATCCGAGCACCAGCAAAACGAGGTGAGCCGCCAATTCCGGCCACATCTGCCCCCGTATCAGCCTGGGAACCTCGTACCAGGCAATGGCCGCCCCGATCAGGATGATCAGCAGAATATACCAGATCAAGCTGCTTCAGTCCTTCCCACAACCGTATCCCCTTTTTACATGCTGTCATTATTGTCTACCGCAGGAGTGAAAATATGCTAGCCACCCTCGGCTGGCGCGGTGACTTGCAGCCCGGGTTTTTATGTCCGTTCTAGAAATGATAAAGCCCTCCATCCCTGGAAGGCTCGATTTTCCTTGAACTGGGGGGTTTGTCTAGAGAAAGCGGGTGCCGTTGATCACCAGGCCAAAACGGCACTGCAGGTAGTTGGCCGCCCGCCGGCAGAGCAGCATCTTGGAAAGGAAGATCTCGAAGTAGTCGAACACCGACACGATCGCTGAATCGATCTCCAGGTTCATCAATATCTCCCGCTGGTCCGGGTCGATCTGCAAGAATGAGGTAGTCGCCGCATAGTTGACCCGGTCACGGGTGGTAAAGGTGGCGGCATCCTCCTTGCGCACCCGGGAGCGGTGGACGTTGGACTTGTCCGCCAGGATCACCGCCGCCGCCACATTGCTCACCGCATACCCCGATTTTTCCTCATGGTTGCCAATGGCGGCGATCACCGTGGCGATCTCCTCGGCAGGCATGCCCAGTCGCTTCAAGAAATCGAAGGCCAGCAGCGCTCCGCTCAGTCCATGCTGGTACCGGTTCACCACGTTCCCGATGTCGTGCAGGTAGCCGGCGATCTCGGCCAATTGCTGCTCCCGTTCCGGGTATCCCAGGGCGCCCAGAATGTGCACGCTGAGCCGCGCCACGTACAGGGCGTGTTCCTCGTCGTGGGTGATCGCCCCCATCGTCCCCAGGTACTCGTGCACCTTGACCATCAGCATTTCGATCTCGGGATTGTGCTGAATATCGCAGAGGTTTAGCAAGCTAACACTTCCTTTCAAAGTGCCCTGTGGGCGATATCCCGCCGAAAGTGCATCCCCTCAAAAGAAACACGGTCGACTCCCTGGTAAGCGCGACGTACCGCATCCTCGATGGTGTCGCCCAGGGCGGTTACGCCCAACACGCGCCCACCGGCGGTAACCAGACCGCTGCCGGACTTCCTGGTGCCGGCGTGGAAGACCAGGATATCGGAAGGAATCCCGTCCAGCCCGGTGATC
>Ga0116107_1001722_pt1 | contig 12410 bp, 15 predicted proteins | sample June2015DPH_6_10_FD_88969 | JGI IMG/M metagenome (GOLD analysis project Ga0116107, IMG submission 88969) | Peatland microbial communities from SPRUCE experiment site at the Marcell Experimental Forest, Minnesota, USA - June2015DPH_6_100 | ecosystem: Environmental > Terrestrial > Soil > Wetlands... | reverse complement strand
CAATCCGTGAAGCTGACCGGCAAAACCTTCGAGCGCCCGCAAAAGTTCTCGCTCGAAAAACGTTTGCGCGACAGCTTCGGCGTCCACTCTGGCGAAGGCGAATATGAAGTCGTCATCCGGTTCAATGCGCGTGCCGCCGATTATGTCCGCGAAAAGAAATGGCACGAATCGCAACAACTGCGCGAATTGAAGGGCGGGGGAGTGGAATTGCGAATGAAACTATCCAGCCTGATGGAAGTCGAACGGTGGATTTTAAGCTGGGGCGGCGACGCGAAAGTTTTGAAGCCGCGCGAATTGGTTGAGGCCGTCAGGAAATCTGCAGCAGCGATTTTGAAACAGCGCGGGTGATTTCGCGCTTGCCGGGGAATCGCCACGTTCGCACACTCGCGGCGTGGGCACGCTCTACTTCCACTGCGGTCGGATGGCTTTTGTGGGGAAACAACTTGAGTCTGCGTGAATGTAAGCAATAATGCGGCGACGTGAAAACCTTCACAGCAGAAATCAAACAAGGCGATTGTCTGAATGTATTGGCGGATTACTCCGACAATACATTTGATTTGATTGTGACTTCACCGCCTTACGCGGACAGGCGTAAAAACACCTATGGCGGAATCCCGCCTGAGAAATATGTCGAATGGTTTCTTCCGCGCAGTGCGCAGTTTTTAAGAGTGCTCAAACCAACCGGCACGTTCGTTCTTAACATCAAGGAAAAAGCGGAAAACGGAGAACGGCACACGTTTGTCATTGAATTGATTCTAGCACTTCGCAAACAAGGCTGGCTTTGGACGGAAGAATTCATCTGGCACAAAAAGAACTGCTATCCAGGCAAGTGGCCGAATCGTTTTCGTGACGCATGGGAGCGTTGCTTGCAATTCAACAAATCGCGGTATTTCAAAATGAATCAAGAGGCCGTTATGGTCCCGATGGGTGATTGGGCGGAAGCTCGCTTGAAATCTCTTGGCAGGAATGACGTTGTTCGTTTTGATTCTCAAGTTGGTAGTGGCTTCGGAAAAAACATAGCTAATTGGCTGGGGCGCGATAAAGCCTATCCATCAAACGTGCTGCACCTGGCAACGGAATGCGGCAACAAAAGTCACAGCGCAGCTTTTCCCCAGGAGCTGCCGGAGTGGTTCATCAAACTTTTTACCGATGAAGGAGATTTGGTTCTGGACCCATTTGTCGGTTCTGGAACAACGTGTAAGGCGGCTCAGGAATTGAGGCGCAATTCTGTCGGCATTGACACAGTTGGGCAGTATTGTGAAATGGCGCGAGACGAAGTTGTTTCCACAGAATATCAGCTTCTGGAGAAAGGCCCGCAATATGGGAAAAATAACGGAAGACAAAATAAGAAAGTACATTGAGCAAAACATACCGGCTTTCCACCAACGTCGTCTGGAAAGCTTGACCGGGCTGAAGCTCAAAGAAGTGCTGAAAAGAAAGAATCCTTATCTTTTCAGGGCCAAGAATGTAACCACAGCGGCGGACTTGGTAAAAAACATCCTCGATGCTTATCTTTCATCGCAAGAAGAAACGATTTTTGGCGGTTTTCTCGAAGGCTTGGCAATTTTCATTTGTGCAAAAGTTTATGGTGGGCACAAGTCCGCCGCCGAGGGGATTGATCTCGAAGTGGTGAAGGATGGCATCATTTACATCGTGACCATCAAATCCGGTCCAAACTGGGGAAACAGTGGCCAAATTGCCCGGATGGTTGATAATTTCAAAAAGGCCAAACGCATCCTCGCTACCAATACAACCGGCCAAAAAGTCGTGGCGGTGAATGGCTGCTGTTACGGACGCGAAGCCGCACAAGACAAGGGGGATTATTTGAAACTCTGCGGCCAAAATTTCTGGAGTTTCGCTTCGGGCTTGGAAAATCTTTACACGGACATCATCAAACCGCTCGGTCACACCGCCAAAGAGCGGAACGAAGAATTTGATGAGGAATATGGTAAAGTCATCAATCTGTTCACAAAACAATTCATTGATGAATTTTGCCAGCCGGACGGAACAATCCTGTGGGATAAAATCGTAAGATTAACCTCGTCGGCAGATGGGAAATATTAAAACATCCCCCGTTATTATCCGTCTGCCCGCGCATTCAACTTCGCACGGTGAAAGAATTGATGACCGGTAAAGGCATTGAACGATCAGTCAATCTCGCTCTGGACGAAACCTTCAAGAAAGCACCAACATCAAAACGCAAATCAGCGGAAGATCAGGCATTGCCGGGGATATGAAAAAAGGCCTCTAATTTGTCGGTAGTGTCCTAATTTGGATTTTAACCCCGCCGATTAGCATACATTCTAGCCAGAATCTTCTCGTGGTCACATCTATTGGCGGTGCGATTATCTTTGCCAATTTTCCAAAGTGCCGGTGGCTCACCAGATTTCATCAATTCTGTGATTTTATCAATCGCTGACAGCACGCACCCAGCCTTTCCTTGAGGCGAAGCACCGTTGAGACCATAAAGGATGAAAACATAAGCCTTTGACGCAACCAATTGCTTCAAAAACAAAAGCCGATGTGTTACGTCTTTGTCACCAGTCACAACCACATGTCCAAGCGTGGCGACTTCTTTTAGCCAATCCTCGTCTGGTGTGTCGTTTTTGAAAATATCGTCATGCAATACGATCTTGATTCCCGCCGATGCCACGATGTCGCGGAATGTCTTTCCGCCTGAATTTCTATCAATGAAAATTGATTGGTGGAAATTATGCACACAACACGCGGTTGTAACGCAGCGCTTCTTCCACTTCTTCGCTTGTAGCACTATAATCCGATGCGAGGTCTGCCAAGCGTTCGCCGGCATCAAAACGCGCAGCGATTGCGGCGGTGCTTACACCCAAACGCATAATTGTTGGCTGTCCGTATCCAATAACCGGGTTAATCATCACAACTTTTTGCTGTTTTCCGCCTATAACTGGAAAAAATCGGTCAGCATAGCCATCTTCACCATACATCAATTGTTTCAATCCATCGCTGATGACAACGGTATTGACGTGCTGACCCCGTTCCGAAAGTGAAATCAGCTTTTTATCATCTTTAAGATATAGATGTCGTTTATCATAAACAAAGTCCCTGTGCGCCAGAAAATGCGTGTCGCCCCCAATCCCGCGCAGATACTCCATTGCGGCTCGAAAATTCCTCATGGGAATCCCATATCCTTTTCGGACAAGGTGCAGCATGTGGGCTTCCACTAAATCCAAAAAAGTAAGCGCAGCACGCGGATGACTGGAATGTTCAAACATGGGCTTGGCTCTGCGTTTTTCGCCGCCTGAAACATAGGTTCTCCCACGCATCCATGCGCGCAGCGTTCCCTGGTTGCAGCCAACAAAACGAGCCACCTGTGCCAACGGATAAACCGGAAGCAGTTTGTCGGGTATGGGCCGGCCTGCGTTCATGCTTTCATTTTTCGATTGTCGTCGTCGCTTCATTTTAGTTTGATAAACGGGCGAAGTCAAAAGGGTTTTGGCCAATTATATTACAATGTTTATCAATGGTTTATACCTATTGGGGAAAATAAATGTTGCATACGCCAACCGCTTGCTGTATATTAAATACATGAATGAAAAACTAAATCGTGCGGCGCAAATGCTTGGCCGGCTTGGCGGAAAAGCCGGGACGGGCAAAGCCAAAGCTCGCAAGGTTACGAGCAAGCAAGCCCGCGCCGCTGTTATGGTGCGGTGGAACAAAGTGCGGAAAGCCGCACGGAACAAAAAGACTTAATATGGCAAACGAACTGAAAACCGAAAAGAAAATCATGGCCGTGGCGATGCTCGCCGAAGGCAACAGCATCCGCAGCATTGAACGCATGACTGGCGTTCATCGTGATACCATCATGCGTCTAGGCGTGCGTGTTGGTACGGGTTGCCAGCGCATCATGGACGAAAAGCTCCGCAATCTGAATTGCAGCCGTATCGAGGTTGACGAGGTTTGGGGTTTTATCGGGATGAAGCAAAAGACAGTCCATCGTCTGAATATGGCGGGTGAGGGCATCGGCGACATTTGGACATGGATTGCGATTGACCCCGACACAAAACTTGTTCCGACATTCGCCGTCGGCGACCGGGCGCAATACATGGCAAATTGCTTCATTGAAGATTTGGCGAAGCGGCTCAAATCCCGCGTCCAACTTTCCAGCGATGCCTTGAAAGTTTATCCCGCCGCAATTGAGCGTGCCTTTGGCGCAGAAGTGGACTACGGCTCTATTTTCAAAACCTATGGATATACGGAACTTGCGGATCAGCGCCGATATTCCCCGCCGGAAGTGATAAAAGCGGAAAGAATACCAGTGCAAGGCAATCCCCAAATTGACCTGATTTCCACAAGTCACGTTGAAAAACAAAATCACACGCTGCGGATGCATTGCCGCCGCCTGTCCCGGCTCACGAACGCTTTTAGCAAGAAATTGGAGAATTTCAAAGCGGCGGTTGCACTCCATTATTGCTATTACAACTTTGTGAAAAATCACACGGCCATTCGTTGCACGCCAGCGATGGAAGCTGGTGTTGAAAATTCCGCGTGGACAGTCCAGAATCTTGTCGAAATGGCAGAAGAATGAGCAAGCGGATTGAAGATTTACGCACGGCGATTGAAACCATGCATCAATGCAAAGCGATGCATGAGCGGTCTAGCGTCGTTGTGGAGCGGTTCAAAAAAGAAACCGTGTGGGAAGGCGTCGTTGAATCGTTTGCCCTGACAGGACACCCCAAAGCGAAACGCTGTTACGCATGGAGTTATCAGGATAAAGGGGAAACCCAATACGTCAATGTGTTGGAAATTCCGCCGGTTGTTTCACCGAAAACAGCGGTGCAAGTGGCAATCGTGGCAGAAACAAAGGGTATTAAATGAAGCGCGATTCTCAAATTGCGGATTTGCAGATAATCACGGGGGATAATCGGAAGCTCCTACCAGAACTGCCCCCCGAATCTGTCCAGTGCTGCGTTACATCGCCGCCGTATTGGGGATTGCGTGATTATGCACACGAGGCACAAATAGGTGCGGAGCCGTCGCCGGACAAATACGTTTCAAACCTCGTGGAAGTATTCCGAAAAGTCTGGCGAGTGCTACGAAAGGACGGAACTCTTTGGCTAAATGTTGGTGATGGATATGCTCGCAATGGTGGAACTGGTAATCATGGGCCAAACGCGATTGTTGGAAATACAAGAAAGAAGGTAGCTGGTAAGCTGATTCAAAAACGTAATTGCAAAGTGCCGGATTGTTGGGGATTGAAAGACAGGGATTTAATGGGGCTGCCGTGGCGCGTGGCGTTCGCATTGCAAGCGGACGGATGGATTTTGAGGTCTCGAATAACTTGGGTGAAAAAAACCGCGATGCCGGAGAGCGTTAAAAATAGACCGACGAGCGCAACGGAAGAAATTTTTCTGATGTCGAAAGGGATAACGTATTATTACAATTCGGAAGCCGTGCGGGAAACGACAGGCGCAAACTTGCGTAACTTTTGGGTGCTCGGCCCTGATGCAAGCGGCAACGGGCATCCGGCGACGTTTCCGCGAGAACTGGCGCGGCGTTGCATCCTGCTTGGCAGCCGCACCGGAGACACTATTTTAGACCCCTTTGGGGGTTCTGGAACAACGGGCGTTGCCGCCAAAGAAGAAGGCCGTAACGCAATCCTCATTGAATTGAATCCTGAATACTCACAGTTTTCAAAGGAAAGGATACGCCATGCCAGCCAACAAAACTTCAGGCTCTAAAAAACTGATTCTTGATTTTTTCCTCGCAAACATTGGAAAAGTTTTGGAATCAAGGGACATTCAAGCCGCGAGCGGTGGCGCGGTTGAATGGGCGCGGCGGGTTCGCGAGCTTCGCAATGAAGAAGGGTATCAAATCCTTTCGCACAAAGACCGTTCGGACTTAAAACCGAATCAATATCTGCTTGAAACGACGGTAAGAGTTCCGGCTTTTAAGCGTGGAATTTCAAAGGAAACGCGGGCATGGGTGCTTGAACGCAACGGTTACACTTGCCAAATGTGCGGTGTTGCGGCCGGCGATCCAGACCCGATGGGCGGCTCGCGGCCTGTGCGCCTGACAATGGGGCACATAAAGGACAAATCCAAAGGGGGGGACGATACGCCGCAAAATCTTCGCGCCATTTGCACAAACTGTAACGAGGGATTGCAGAATACCGCATTGCCAAAACCAGACAGGATTTATCTTCTTTCGCAAGCTCGCCGCGCAACAATTGACGACCAAAAGGCGTTGCTGGATTGGCTGCTTCAAAAGTTCAAATTGGATGCCAAACCGAAGCAATAATCCAAATTAGGACACTACCAATTTGTCTTGTATCTTCCGGCGGTTTGGCCAATAAACTTACACCACCCAGTTCTCCTTGAATTCGCGTGGGGACTGGCGGACAACCTTAACTGACCGATTCCGTGCATAATCACCTAGTCACGCCGGTGACGGGTTTGGACTTTGGGGCGGATGTTTGGAACCCTGAACTGCCCAGAGGAGATTCTTATACCCGGAGTAGTACCATGAAACCGCCCAAATCAAATTACATCATTCTCACATTCGCATTACTCTCAACCTTCATCACGTTCTACGTGGCTGAACTCTCAGCCGCTCCATTGGGCACGGCGTTCACCTATCAGGGTCGGCTCAACGATGGCACCAACCCTGCCACCGGCCGGTACGACCTGACGTTCAAAGTCTATGACGCGCTGTCCAGCGGAAGTGTCGTGGCCGGGCCGCTCACCAACTCCGCCAGCACCGTGACCAACGGGCTCTTCGCTGTTACGCTGGACTTCGGCACGGGCGTGTTTGACGGCAATGCACGCTGGCTGGAAATCAGCGTGCGTACCAATGGCAATGGCTCATTTACCACTCTTTCGCCGCGCCAGCCGGTTTTGCCCGTGCCTTATGCGCTTTACGCGATGACACCCGCCGGACCAACTGGTCCACAAGGAGCAACGGGGCCACAGGGAGCAACGGGCGCTACGGGTGCAACCGGAGCAACTGGTCCTCAGGGTTCGCCTGGCACCAATGGCGTCGCAAGTCTCAATGGTCTAACTAATGCCGTGACACTTGCCGCGGGCAACAATGTGACTTTGACCACCAACGGAAATACCCTTCAAATATCCTCTTGGTATGCTCTTAACTCTCCCATCCCCGACATTCGATTCTTCTCAACAAGCGGTACGTTTGTTGTGCCAGCAAACGTGACAAAGATAATGGTCGAGTTGTGGGGTGGCGGTGGTGGCGGTGGCAGCGGATATTATGATGACACCAATGCCTTTTCCGGTGGCGGTGGCGGTGCTGGGGGATATGCGTGGAATGTTTTCAACGTAACTCCGAACACCAATTATTCGGTCGTTGTTGGAACTGGAGGCAGTCCCGCTGGTGCGGGTGGGACTAGCAGCTTTGGTAGTTTATTGAGCGCTACCGGCGGTTCTCCCGGTGCGAGCGCAACGATTAGCGGCGGTGGAGCGGGAGGAGTGGGAGGAATTGGCAGTGGCAGTACAATTTTCGCCGTGCAGGGTGGTAAAGGAAAAAACGGAGGACATTATAATATTGAGAATACGAGTGGGAGCGGTGGACAGGTTTGGCGAGGGAATAATGGTCCCGGCCATGGTGGTGACGGTGGTGGGCCCGACGAGGCAGGTTATGGTGGATATCAGGGGTTTGTCTTCGTTTATTATTGACGATCTTGCGCAGGAATAGCTAACCGACGCCATACAATCTGAAACCCTCTAGCCATGAAAACTCGAAACATCGAAAGTCTGCTGTTTGGTTTGATGGTGCTTGCCGGTAGCCAAGCTGCGCTTCAGGCGCAAAGTTACTCCATTGACTGGTATAAAGTCGCCGGGGGCGGCGGCACGAGCACAGGCGGCGTGTATGGCGTCAGCGGCACCATAGGCCAGCCGGATGCCAGCGGCGCGATGACTGGCGGCAATTATTCCGTGACCGGTGGGTTTTGGAGTCTCATCGCCGCCGTGCAAACACCCGGGGCGCCGCTGCTCACCATCACCTGTTCCGGCAACAGTGTGACCGTCTCCTGGCCGTCGCCCTCGACCGGCTGGACGTTGCAACAGAATTCGGATTTGACGACGACCAGTTGGTCAACCAGCAGTGGCATTTCCGACAACGGGACGATCAAGAGCATCACCATCACATCGCCGACGGCAAACCTGTTCTTCCGGTTGCGCAATCCGTAATTTCAATTGCGTTGTGGCGAGCCTGTGGCTCGAAAAATCGGCGCATAGCGCCGACACTACATCACGTGATTTTGAATTTTCCGCGCCGCTTAAAAACTCCCGCCGCCGGCTTCCTGCCGTGGTTTTAAAAATTTTCGCCGGAGTGAAATAAACGCCAGGCTGCCAATGACCAGCACGGTCACCAGAACGGAAAATGGTGCGAGTATGCGGTCCAACGGCAGGGAACCGGGTTTATGAAACTCCAGAGTGCCGGAAAGCGTCGCGACTTGCCCGGGAAACGGCGCGCTGGCCCGAACATCGCCATTGCGGTCCACCAATTGTGAAATGCCGGAACTCGCCACTCGAAAAATCGGGAGTCCATATTCGACCGCGCTAACCGGCGCGACGCGGGCGTGCAATTTGTGTTCCCGCCGGCCCCATTCGGTCACGTCCATCGTCGGCACAATGATGGCCTGTGCGCCCTGCCGGACCAGTTCGTCGGTCACTCGGGTGTAGCTCAAATCGTAGCAGACACAAAGGCCAATCCTTCCCCAGGGCGAGTTCCACAGCCTTTGCTCCCGCGCGGGGAGGCCGTCCTTGAAGAACTGGATGGGGACGCTTTTGCCCTGTTTGAAAACGATCTCCCCGTTGGTGCTGATTACAAATGCTGTATCGTAATAATTCCCATCAGTTGCCGGATCTTCGCCCCCCACGACGAGGTAGTGTTGATGCTCGCGGCACCAGGCCCGAATCCGTTCCGGTATGGATTCGGTGAAGGTGTATTCGCTTAGAACAAACAGTTCCGCCCGAGGAAACTGTTTTTCGAGCCGGTTCAAAGCGAGGATGACCTGGTTTTCCGTGGGGAATTCCATTTGAACCCCGGCGACCTGGACCCGGGTTTGGGGTTGGTTTGAATCCGCCGGGGCGGGAGGCAGCCGGGACAGAATGACCAGGGTCAAAACGACAATGGCGGCTGCATAAAGCTTTCGCCGGGCGGTCACGAGAATCGCCGCCCCGGCGGCGAGCAGGAACCCTTCGCCATAAACGCCAAAGATATGGTACGGGAGCAACCGCCAGTCGGAAAACGCGTAACCGACATTCAACCAGGAAAACCGCAGGTAATACAACTCGCTGCGGAAATACTCCAGGCCGGTCCAGAGAAATGGGACCAGCATGGCCGCCACAGCCGGTTTGAAGCTGGCGAAACAGAGCCGTGCCAGCAAAACGAACAGCGCGAGCCAAAACGCCAGTATCAGCCAGAGCAAAATCGCCGCCGCCTTGAAAATTTCGTAGAAGCACCAAAGGTGGACGGAATAAATCAGCATTCCCACCGCCAGCCCCAGGTAAAACGCGGTGCGCGCTGTTCCAAACCTTGCCAGTGCCACCAGCCCGTAGAGAAAACCGAACATCAGAAAACCGCTCCAGGAAAGGAAATAAGCCAGCGTGAACGCAACTGCGGCGCCGAGCGCAAGCCCAACGGATTTCAATAATCCCGAGGGTTTGGTTCCAATCTCTTCGGCCATTGCACAGAAACTTAGGGAAAGGACCGCCGGGCCTCAACATGTTTTCTCAAAATGGGAGTTGTCGGCGGTTCGACTGCAAGGCTCGACGTGCAAATCGGCATCCGACGGTCTTACAACTCCTGCGACTGTCGCGCCATCCAATCCAAAACCTGCGTCGCCGCTTCCTTTGGCGCGGTGCTGAGGACGTTGTGGTCGGCGCGGCGGATGATTTTGTAATCGCGCAAGGCCGGACAATTTTTCCTGAGCCAGCGCCGGACGAACGGCCAGGGCACGATGGGATCGAGAATTCCACTCAAGCCAAACACTGGCAGGCTGGTCTGGCCGGCAATCGGGCGCGGATCGTTTTGGGCGATCAAATGCAGACGATGCTGCGCGGCGCGGCGGTCCAGTTCCGTCCGGCGGACAACGAATTCGTCAATGGTCGCCAGCGTCTCGGGTGAACGGCGATACCGGAAACGCGCGATTTTGGCGTAGCCGAAAACGATTCGCACGAACAACGACGTGGATATCCGGCCGGTGAGTTTTTCCGCCAGCCGCACCGCCCAACGCATGGGATGTTTCACGAAACCGCCCGCCAGAATCACGCCTTGCGCCGGAAACTTCCCGCGCGCGACCATCGCCCACAAAACCTGCGAGCCATACGATTCACCGAGCAGCCAGCCGCGGCTGATGCCATTGTGCGCCAACGCGGCTTCGATGGTCGCCGCGTAATCGTCCAGCGACCATGTGAGCGTGCGCGGGTAGGTGATTTCGACGAAGCGCACCCGGCTACCAATGGCCGTGCGAAAGCTGCCGATGAGCGTCCAATCGCCATGCAAGCCGGGCAGATAAATCAGCGTGGGCAGCGAAGCTTCGCCGTGGATGCGCAGTTGAAGTTCCTCTGCCATCGTTATGGTGATTATCCATAAGCCAGAGCCAATAATTCAATGAAGAAAAATGGCAGCGGCTTGATTGGGCGCAACTCGACACCTGTCCTTAATTGTGGACTGGAAAGTCCCCAAAACCCGCAGACAAGAATGTCTGCGCCACGTAGCGCAGGCTTTCCAGCCTGCGGGTTCTGGCATCTTTCCAGATGCCAGTCCTCGCCGGTCTGCCTCGATTTCGTCAATCGTATTGGACCAAGGTGATCAACCCTTCCGGATTGGCGACCTCCAGGCCTTTAAGGAAGACAATGTGTTGATATCCGAGATTCCGCAGGCCAACCACCCAGGATGTGCCGCGGTCGCGAAATTGGTCGCCGATTTTTTCCTCGGTGTAATTTTCAAGAATGACCACGGCGGTCTGATGTTGGGGCAATGCCACCGCGCGGGCCAGAAGCTGGTCATTGCCTTCCCTGGCCGAGGTGGTCGGTTGCAGCATCTGGCAGGTCTGGTCGTCCCAGGATTGAATGACCAGTGCGGTATTGTCGGTGTTGTGAAACGCCCGCGACGGGGTCGCACAGGAGGTTGCGATGATGGCCAAAGCCACAAGGGCCAATAAGGTGCTAAGGTTAAATGATTTCATATGTTCCTGCTGGTTGTTGATGCGTCAATTTGATTTGCACTCTTTTTATCACCGAGCAATACGCAATTGCAATGCCATTGGTTGCGGGCCGAGGCAATGGTGCGCAACCGGACACCCGCAACAACAACTGAATCGGGCCGACTCCTTCTCCTCCCCCAAAGGAGGAGAGGGGCGGGGAGAGGAGGCGCGTTTTTAAATTCAAATCCCCTCGCCCCGACCCTCTCCCCGTTTGGACGGGGAGAGGGAGTTATTTTATCTTCGGGAAAAATTCCGCCGCGGTTTTGCACGTCGCCGCGCTCAAGTCTTCGAGCGAACAGCCCTTTACCTGGGCAACGGTTTCGGAAATTTCCTTCACATAAGCCGGTTCGCAGCGTTGGCCGCGATACGGCACGGGCGCGAGATACGGACAATCGGTTTCCAGCATGAACTGGCCGGGCGGCGTGGCGGCGACGGTGTCACGGACGTTTTGTCCGTTCTTGAACGTGACGATGCCGGTGAAGCTGACGAGCGAGCCGATTTCCAGAACGCGGCGCATCCGGTCGGCGCTCTCGCCGAAGCAATGAAACACACCGCGCACCTTGCCGGCGAACGGCTTGAGTTGGGCGAAAGTGTCGTCAAAGGAGTCGCGCTGGTGAATCACGCAGTTCAGTCCGGCTTCGATGGCGACTTCGAGCTGCTGTTGGAAAATCTGCGCCTGCCTTTGCTTGTAGCGCGCGTCGTCGTCGGCAGTGTGGCCGGTCTTTCCACCCGGCAAGCGGTGATAGTCCAGACCCGTTTCACCGATGGCGACGACTTTCGGATGCTTCACCAGTTTGCGCAGTGGTTCGCGAATATCGTCCGGCGCTTGATGGGCGTTTGATGGATGCCAGCCGACGGCGGCAAAAACGCACGCAAAACGTTCGGCCAGTTTGATTGCATGCGCGCTGCTTTCGAGATCGGTGCCGATGGAAATAATCTTGGTGATGCCGGCAGCCTGGGCGCGGGCAATGACGTCCGTCAAATCCTTTGCGTAGTCCGGGTAATCAAGATGCGCGTGGGTGTCGTAAAAAATGGCCATGGAAATAATTAACCACGAAATACACGAAATACACGAAAAATTGGCAGTAGATCAAATTGATGAAAGATGGTGGGGTGGATGGATGGAGAGAAATCACTAATTCCTAAATCCGAATGACTAAAGAATGCCCAGGTAAAACCCCCAAGCCCTAAATCATAATGACTAAAGAAT
>Ga0116107_1001721_pt1 | contig 12414 bp, 10 predicted proteins | sample June2015DPH_6_10_FD_88969 | JGI IMG/M metagenome (GOLD analysis project Ga0116107, IMG submission 88969) | Peatland microbial communities from SPRUCE experiment site at the Marcell Experimental Forest, Minnesota, USA - June2015DPH_6_100 | ecosystem: Environmental > Terrestrial > Soil > Wetlands... | reverse complement strand
TCCCGGAGCGCGGTCTGCGATGCCAGGGAGATAGAGCCCTGGTAATCCCTGACTTCGAGCGCGGCCTTCTCTACATCGATCACCTGCCAGAACAACACGGCATCCACATTGACGGGACCGTATCTTTTGTCAGGGTCTGCTCGGCCGTGAACGAAGTAGTGATGACCCGGAGATCGATCATGTACGCGACCCGACTCAGGAACGGGACAATAATAAATAACCCGGGACCACGGATTCCGATAAATTTTCCGAGGAAGAGGATCACTGCCCGTTCCCACTGGTTCGCAATCTTTATCGCCATGGCGAGGAGCGCAACGATTACAATCAGAATTCCTGCAACAATCATGAGGGTATTGGTATCCATGGTAATACCTCCCGGAGCCGTTCATCATTTCACGGTTATCCGATGGGTTTCAGCGGATATTATCTGCAGGAGTATATAATTGTGGTGATGGTTCCTGTGGGATCCTTTTTCGTATTCGGGTAAAAAGCCCTGATATTAATAATAGCGAATCAGTTCCTGCACATGAGACGGCATATACAACATATGAAATAAGGTTTTACGCTAAGCAGTCGCATCTCCCAAACGCACCTGAATACAGAGAAATGAACGATATATTTTTTTTATTGACATGCTTATTCATCTAGAGTATGCATAAAATATCAAGAGCAGGGTTTATATAATCAAAAGGTGTTTCTTTGACGTCAGACCAGCAAGAACTTTCCTGTTATCTCTGTGGCAGCACAAAATGCAGCATTATCCACGATAAAATACGATACGGGCTATCACCGCGGCCTTACCGGTGCGACCAATGCGGTTTTGTGTTCCTCTATCCACGAATGACTCCGGAGGCTGAAAAAGAATTTTATGAAAAAACCTACCGATCAACGTACGATAATCAGGAAGCAGACAAACTCTGGGAATCCAGCCTACCGGAAGCAAAAAATCGGGTTTCACGCTTCATGCACCTGTACTCAAAGGATACACGAGTCCTTGAGATCGGGTGTGCATCCGGCTACTTTCTCTTTGCCGTCAGGGATCACGTAAAATCCGTTACGGGTGTAGAATTAACAAAGGACTATGTGGAATATGCACGAGGCAGGGGACTGGATATCCGGGAATCGCTGGATGAAGTGACAGATCATTCCTGCGATCTCATCTTCATGTTCCATGTGCTCGAGCACATCGAGGATCCCATTCAGTTTCTCAAAGAATTAAAGAAAAAGATGTCCCCATCAGGAAAACTTATTATTGAGGTTCCGAATGTGGACGATGTGCTGGTTTCTGCCTATAAAATAAAAAACCATCTCGATTTTTACTGGGAAATCGCTCACAAGTATTATTTCTCGAAAAATTCTCTCAAGAATGTGCTGGACCGGGCGGGATATAAGTCGGATATTCAACCATTACAGCGATATGATCTATCGAATCATATGTACTGGATGCAGTACGGAAAACCCGGAGGCCAGGGATTTTATAACGCACTGTTCACCCCCTCCCTTCTCGCAGAATATGAAAAATGCTTGAAGGAAAAATTTATCTGCGATACTATTTACGCAGTTGCAGAAAAAATGAAAAAGGCTGATATCGGGTAACATACCTGAAAGGACATATTAAAATTCCCAACTAACGTTTTTCTTTTACAATAAAACAGGGACCCCTCCGGAAAGGAAATTTACTTATGGTAATGTCCATCCCGTTAAAATAGTCATCAACTGCTTTTGTTTCTCCGGGAAAAACTCCGTAATCATCGAGGATGAGAATGCCCCCGTTGGCAATCCGGGGATAGAGATGTTCGAGTATGGTAACTGCAGGCTCATAGATATCAGTGTCCAGGTTCAGTAATGATATCTTCAGCTCCGGGTGTGCTTTCACATACGCAGGTACGGTCCGGGTTATATCACCTTCAATCAGTTCAACATTCCGGTAGAGGTTTTTTCGTTTGAGGACCTCGATCATCTGCTCCCGTGATATACTCTGTTCTCCGGCAGTCTCAATAAATGATCTCCGTAATTCGTTATCATCAGCGAATTGTGTTTCCGGATACATGCCAAACGTATCAAATCCGATTAATGTCCTGGCATAGGAATTTTCCAGTAATTCACGGATCGCCGCAAAAAGCGTAAATGACGCTCCTTTGAATAACCCGCATTCGATAAACGCCCCGGGCAGACTGACTGTTTTTTTATAGAGTTCATAATGTGCAAGTATTTTGCTGATCCGGGTAATATCACAGGATAAATAAAAATCTTTTTCGTATTCAAATGACTGTGAAAAATCGGGCATATCAATCATATTTTGTACCAGCTTTCAGTCGTTAAACTAAATTATGTTAATAGCTAAGCTAAATATTGGTTACCTGCTCACATAATAAGGGAATCTTTTATTTCCTGCGCAAAGACGCAGATGCATAAAAGGAATGAAAACAAACGTGATTAAATAAAAATACTACAGGGAAGGTGACAGTTACGGACCTGAATAAAAATCCATCCAAATATGTAGGAAACGAATTAAAATATGTCGAGAAAGTGCTGAATTCAGAGAACTGGTCAGCTACTACCGGGAACTGGAATCAGGCACTGGAAGGCGCATTTGCAAAAAAAATCGGGACAAAATATGCAGTCGCCATGAATTCCGGAACATCTACCCTGCACGCGGCACTTGAAGCGGTGGGTGTAGGTCCCGGGGATGAAGTAATTTCGCCGGCGATTACCGTGATCATGGACAGCACTGCAACCATCCATGCAAATGCAGTTCCTGTGTATGCCGATATCAATCCGGGAACCTACACAATTGATCCCAAAGATATTGAGCGAAAAATAACGGATAAAACAAAAGCGATCATTCCCGTATCCTTGTATGGACTTCCCCCGGACTACGATCCCATCCTCAAGCTCGCCAAAAAATACAATATTGCGGTTATCGAAGATAATGCCCAGTGTTTTTTAAGCAGGTATAAGGGCAAAATGACTGGAACCCTCGGAGACATGGCCAGCTACAGTTTTGAAAATACCAAACATCTTTCATGCGGCGAGGGAGGTATCCTGATCACCAATAACGAAGAATATGCAGAAACTGCACGAAAGATCGGAGGCCATGGATTTAAGAACCTGAAAGCCAGTGAAGGCCGTGTACGGCTCAACCAGGACATATTCCAGAACCCGAATTATAAACGACATGACACGCTTGGATGGAATTACCGCTTATCTGAGTTCAACGCAGCGATTGCGATGGCCCAACTGGAGCGCATCGATGATCTTGTCCAGCTGAGGATCGATTCAGCACAGATATTCATCGATACCATGAAACAATGCGATTATCTCATCCCGCAGAAGACACCGAATGGATATACCAATTCGTATTATACCCTAGGTGTTGTCTACAAGGGGCTCGAGAGTATCGGCGTTTCATGGGAAGAATTCCGGAAGACATACATCGACGCCGGCGGGGATGGGATCTACGGTGCATGGGCAGTACCCTATCTTGAACCGGTTATTGCAGAACGGAAATTCGTGGATCGCTGCCCGTGGGTCTATGAGAACGTCCACTACCATGCCGGATTGTGCCCGGTTGCCGAACGGATCCAGCCACTCCTGATGCAGTTCAAGACAAATTACCGGGATCTTAACCTGGCACGGAAAAAGGCGGAGATCTTATCCCAGGTAATTGAAAAATTCTCATCGAGGTAAAACGATAATGTTCGACATTCATTTTTACATGAAGGCACGGGGTATCCAGAAACGGATCAATGCCGGGGAAAAATTTTCCAGAAATGAATTGTTTGCGGAGTTCGAGAAATTCCGCAGCAAAGTTCCGATCATCTACAACATCGAAACTACCAATGCCTGCAATATGCGGTGTGAAATGTGTCCCCGCACAACGATGATGACAAGACCGGTAAAAACATTGAAAAAAGTGACCTTTGAAAAAATAATTGATCAGTTAAAACCCTTTACCGCACAGGAATGGAAGACCTGGGAAAAGTTCTGTGAGACCGAATATGGGATCGCCCGTAAAGACATGAGCGAGAACCATTTTTTCCTGCACATTATCCCAAAAGTTATCCAGCTTCATGGGTATGGCGATCCCCTCCTCGATAAAAATATGGCAGACTACGTCAGCTTACTCCATGAAAAAGGGTTTTTCTCCTACTTCAGCTGTAACCCTGCAAATATCGATATGGACGCTACAAGGAAGATGTTTGAAAACAATCTGGATTATATCAAATATTCACTGGAAAGTGTCTCGGACACAACTCATAAAAAGATACGGGGGACCGCTTCGAATTTTTCAGAGTCTTATAAAAAGATCCTGGAATTACTTGCTCTTAAAAAAGAGTCGGGATATAAGACAACGATAATCATCACCATGCTCAATCTCAATAGGCCGGACCAGATGGATGATTTCAGGAAATTAAGAGAGGCATTTGCGGAGAAAGATGTCTATATCTACCTGAAAAGTGAGGACCAACAGTGGTACAGGAAAGACTATCATGGAACTGCATCGATCCACTGGTCAGAGATCTGCAAACATCCATGGATGTCCATGACAATCAAATCGGATGGTGCTGCCGCCATGTGCATGGAAGACTACAACAACGAGATTATTCTCGGGGATGCCACAAAAGAATCATTGTCCGAGATCTGGAACGGTGAGAAATATCGCCAATTCCGCTGGGATCATTTCAACCTGACCCGGGGTCTGAAATGCAAAGACCAGTGCGATATGCACCTTATCGGGGAATATTGCTGAAGATACATGCAATCTTGAAATACTATCCTTTTTCCAAACCTGCATATCCGGTTCTCCTGGTCCGATAGTAATTACGGAACATGCCCGATCGTTCTGGTTAAATTATTCTCCGTTCGGAATATACAGTAACGGTTTTCCGCAGGTTATATGATTTTTTTACGTTAGGATATCAAACTGCAGCTCTGACAGGAACAGAACGCGGAGATCCAGCCGTACGGCATCAATTATCGGATCAAAAAACATTGGAAAAGACGGATTATTGGATCCGCAATTTTTCACGGATGGGCAACTCGCTCTGAGTTACGGTTTTTTCCGAGGAGCCAAGCATGGTCCAGACATCATTTGTCCGCTTTTTCAGCAGGTCCATCGCGTGGACTTCCAGACTGGATTTCTGATCCGTGCCCCACAGATTATGGGATAACGTGATATGCCGCTCGATTACCTGAGCTCCAAGAGCAACGGCAATGACCGTTGGCTCAAGATCAAATTCATGTCCGGAGTAACCAATTACACAATCGTATCTCTTTTTCAGCACCGGAATAAGGTTCAGATTCAGCTCGGAGTACGGTGTGGGATAGCTGGAATTGGTATGCATCAGGATGGGTTTGACACCATATTTGGTGATCAGGTTCATGGCAGTATCAATCTCTGCAAAGGTGGACATTCCCGTGGAAACAATAAGAGTAATATCCAACTGGGCTGCTTCTTTGAGAAGTTCCAGATTCGTCAGAAGTGCGGACGGGATCTTGATGAAGGGAACCTTATAATCCATGATAAAATGAAGGCTATCGAGATCCCAGATCGAGACCGTCCAGTCAAGGGGTTTTTCCCTGCAATAGGTATCGATATAGTCGTATTCGGTTTTCCCGAACTCAATTTTATACTTGTAGTCCAGGTATGTCATTTTGCCCCAAGGGGTATCTCGGATGACGTTTTTTTGTTTTTCCGGAACGCAGACATCCGGATTCCGCTTCTGGAATTTTACACAATTCCAGTTGCAGGAAAAAACAGCATCCATCAGTTTTTTTGCTATCTGGATATCGCCGTTATGATTAATACCGATTTCTCCAATAAAATATGGTTTGTCAAGACGTTCAAAATCCATATTCATGTTAGGCATCACCATTACGATATGAGAAGGATAGGATATAATATAATTTCATTGTGCCAGAGTTAATAAGCTAAAAATAGCCTGCGGGACATATCAGGAAAGAGAAAAGTTTCTAAGTTACCTCAAGTAATATCTGGAATGCCAGACAACGGGTAATCACAAAAATATCTTCCTGTCAGGAAACAGGAATTATCTCTATATACGTGATAAAAACCGGAATTGTACCGGAAAAACGGAGTCACCATACATGAGCGATACCAATCACCGTTCAGATAAAAACATCCCTGTTTTTATTACAGCCCGTATCGGATCAACACGTCTGCCGGGAAAACACCTCCTCCCGCTATGTGGCAGACCTGTTATTGAACAGATGATAACCCGGATCAAACATTCCCGTATACCGGGATTATTTGTTCTGTGCACTACGGTCCTGGATGAAGATACTGTTTTCCAGGAGACCGCTCGACACTGCAACATCGAGATCTTTCGTGGACATCCTACGGATATACTTCAGCGATGGCTGGATGCAGCAGATCACTTTAAAGCCGACTATTTCATCAGTGCAGAAGCGGATGATGTCTTCTGTGACCCGGATTATATCGATATAATCGCACGGGAACTGACTACGGATGAATATGATTATATAACCTGCAAAGGATTGCCTTTTGGTGCTACCCCGACAGGAATAAATGTGGCGGCCCTCAGGAAAATCTGTGCCATGAAAGATGATGATGATACCCAGGGGCAGGAACGGTATTTTACAAAAACGGGATTGTTTCGGGTGAAATATATTCAGGTGGCGGATCCCGTATTGAACCAGCCAGACGTGAGAATGACTCTGGACTACCAGGAGGATTATGACTTTTTCAAAGCGGTCTTCGAACATTTTTATCCCGGAAAGGATTTTTTTTCCCTGCATGAAATCCTCGTGCTGCTAAGGGATCATCCGGAGATTGCCCGAATCAATGAGAAGATGCAGGAGAAGTATCAGGAACGGTATGACAACTTGTATGGTACCGTAACCCTAAAAAATAAAACCGCATAAAAAGAAAGGATCGAAATATTTCAGAGTCTTATTCAAATCATTTTTTTCAAGAGTAATTGTGAGGAGAAACAACCATTGAAATCACGGCTGAATACCTGCTGAAAGTCTTGAAGACCAATTCTTAATATTTGAACAACCCACACAGAATTTTAACTATTTTCATAGTTTTTGGGAAACGAGTTTCTTGATAATACCATATCACATAATTCCCGGACTGCGCCCTGACCGCCATTATTTTTTAAAACAATCTTGGCCGCCCTCTTCGCAGTCTCATGAGCGTCAGCAACTACAACACCACAACCCACATACAATAAACAGTCTAGATCGTTGACATCATTTCCTAAATATATCACATTATTGTAATTAATTGAGTTTTTCGTCAGCCAGGCCGCAAGAAACGTTTTTTTATCGTCAATTCCCTGAACACAAGGGATTCCCAATTTTTCGCATCTCTTCTGAACTACAGGATTTTTTTCTTTTGACAGAACAAGAAGAGGAAGATCATATTTTTTTATTTCTGATATTCCTAATCCATCGCTTCGATTACAAATAACAGATTCCTGACCGTCTTCATTCACGATTACCCTGTTATCGGTAAATACACCATCGAAATCAAAAATGATTGCCTGAACGGTCAATGGAATCGGTAACTTTTGTTTCATATCTCATTGTATGATTTAATAAGAATAAATATTGAGTCATGTCATCAACACATTGCATATAGTTTCTTATCGATTTATCACGAAACCTGTTTACCTTCGGGAGACCTGATTTATTTCCAAAAGATAGATATGATTCGCGGAATCTTTGGGACCTCTAGAGTGGGCGGGGCTGATCGTGCAAAGATTCTCAAATCCGTTGTACAGTCTGATAATAACTCAGGTAAACACAGCATATCCAAGAAAAATTATTAGTTGGAGAAGACGTCGCATTTTTTGTAGGTCTTGGGTACAGGGTTTTTTACTATGGAAAGTAAAATTAAAATATGCATTTATTGAAAAAGTTTTGTTCTTTATTCAATAAAATAACCTTCAAAAATCCAAAAAAAGCAAAGATTCTCATTTATGATTATGCGGGAAGCGATGTGCTTATCGACACAATGCTGCAGGATCTGGATTATTCAATATTTCCCGCAAGACTTGAGTTATTTTATTTTTCCCCACAAATTTTATTTCGAATGGCGAAAAAGATTATTCTGTTTGATTTTAGATGTTTAAATGAGATAAAAGGTTATATATATAAATCCTATGTGTTGACGTGCGTTGAATACATTAATCCAAAACTGGTGATCACATGGGTAGATAACGATTTTACCTTTCAATGGCTCTCAAAAAAATACAAGAACGCTGAATTTTACGCTATACAAAATGGTGTTCGAATAAAATCATGTCTTACAGCAAAAGATTCCAAAGGAATACTGAAGAAAATTTCAATGCCGCATTTTATATGTTTTGGACGGAATGTGGTTGATAATTATAGAAAATTTGGTCACGAGATTAATGATCCCGTCTGCCTTGGATCGTTAAAAGCGGGATATTATCAACAGGTGATTAAAAAAATTCCAGCCCAAAAAAAATTTGATATCTGTTTAGTTCCACAGGGTACTTTGGAAGCAAATGTACTTTTACAGGAAGACTGGATGAAAAATGATCAGATAATTTTCGATTTGATGGCCCAATATATCAAAAAACATAATAAAAGTCTCGCTATCGCTCTGCGTACCTCAACAACTGAAGAATACGATTTTTTTTTAAAAATATTTGGAGAAAATGCAACAATTGTCCGCCAAAATGAAAATGATTGTTATTCAACATACAGGACGATGGACAGCAGCGAAGTAATCATTAACAATCACTCAACTGCAGGTTTTGAAGCATTTGGATGGGGGAAAAAAGTTCTGTTCTGTAATTTTTGCGGTGATGCAATATATGAAATTTTTAACAAGGATCTTTTTTCCGTTAAAAGTTTAGATTATATCCTGTTTGAAAAAGAATTGAATGAACTCCTTGCAATGGATCAGGAAAAATATCAGGATTTAACCAAAATCCAAAGGGAATACATAATGAATTATGATCCGTAATTTCCGGTTCATATATATATGAAAACTGTTATTAAGAATCTGATCACTGATGAAAATTAGCTGGATGTGCCATTTCGATCTTTTGATTGAATTAAATTAGCAGCGGTTGGATTTTATTGCGGATTGCGGGCGAAAGGTCGGTTTCCAGACTCAGATCAGAATTCATATAGGAGATGGAATATTCTATTTTAATTCTAAAACGGAGGAGTTTACTTGTGTTAGTATTGTGCTTCGTACCCGTTTTTACAGACCAGATAAAATTTATTTATATTATTAATTAAAATTTTCTTCACCTCATATTTCTAAAAATAATTGTAACGGGTACATTTTACCGCCCCACCATATCAGGTTACATCTCCTTATCCTGCCCCAGATATAATTGATAATATTCCCCTTTCCCAGTCATCAGAGCCTCGTGCGTACCCCTTTCAATTATCTCTCCCTCCCTCATTACATAAATCACATCTGCGCCCTGAATTGTCGATAACCTGTGGGCTATGGTAATGACGGTCATATTTTCTGATAACTGCTGAACAGAATCAATAATTTTCTTTTCTGAAATATTATCCAAGGAGCTCGTAGCCTCGTCAAGCAATAAAATATCCGGGTTCCGAAGGATAATCCGTGCAATGGCAACCCGTTGCCTCTGTCCTCCGGATAGTTTCATCCCCTGATCACCGACAATCGTATCATATCCCTGATCGGTATTTATGATAAATTCATGGGCATCAGCACGTTTTGCTGCCTCAATTATTTCCTGGTCGCTCCGATCAAGGCCAAACCTGATGTTCTCCCTGATAGAAGCATGATAGATAAAAGTCTCCTGGCCAATATATCCAAGAGCCTTCAGATAATCAGCCTTGTTAAATTCATCCAAATTGATCCCGTCAATAAAAATACCGCCTTTTCCCGGTTTATAGAGCAGCGCAAGCAAATTTGCCGTAGTTGTCTTGCCGGAACCGGAATTTCCCACAATGGCAATTTTTTTGTTTTTAGCTATCTCAAAAGAGATATTATTGACTGTGTCGTTGTGAGCCTCAGGATACCTGAACGATACCTCCCTGAACTCAATTTTGTTCTTAAATGAAAATACCCCTTTTTTATCCTGAGGAATTTCAGTAATTTCCTGTCCGCTATCATTATTCACTTCATTGTACACGAGTAAAAGTGCCGGTAGTGACTGAACAATCGTAGAAAAATCGTTCTGGGCTGATGTGACACTGGGGATCAAACGGTACAGGGCAAGCATGAGTGTCCCGAATATGCCAATATATGGCACGAAATCTCCCCTGGTAAAAACATATAAAAGGATAGCCCCAAGAGAGATCATAGAAAACATTACAAAATCATTGACGATCGAAGGAAGTTTACTAAGGGCATTCGCGTTAGTGTATGTTTTTAACAGTTTCTTTACCGCAGAATCATATCTGTCCTTGAAAATCCCCAGAGAATCCGTTATAAAAATGGTCTTGATCCCTGATATGAACTCCTGGTAGACAACGGATTTTTCCATGAATGTTTTCGTTAGCTCAGAGCTGTTCCTGAAAACCTTTGAAAACAAATATTTTTTGACAAGCAATGCGTAAATTATACCCACGATTATTAATCCGATTGTCAGCCAGAATGAAAGATAAAATATAAACAACAGATAAAAAAGGGCTGTCAGGGAATCTTTTATAAAATCAATAATTGAACTTACGGCATTACTGGCGTCGTTCACCGCTCCCTGGCCGATATAGATGAGATCCCCCTGTTTCTTTCCTGCAAAATAGCCATACTGGTTTTTCGTGATTTTTTCAAATACACGTCGGTCCAGTGAATCGCGGACGGAAGCGAAGACATATGCCCCATGATATGCCACGATCCCGTAAAACCCGGCGATGAAAATAGTAACCAGGATCAGAAGTATTGCGGATGCGATAAACGGATTAAGAGATGACGGGAGTAAATGGTTATAAAATGTATCCAGTAATTTCGGCTGGTTTTGCACACCAAGACCATAATTGATAATTGGGTATACCAGTGAGACTCTGAACACTTCAAGCCCGCTGAGCGCGATAACGGCAACCAGGTATAATGCAAGCGTCTTTTTAAAGGGACTGAAAAGAAAACGCAGCACTTTTACAGAGTCTCTAATCACGGACAATACTGAACCTCCATCCTATCTAAGGTAGGTACGTTGCATTCCATTCGCATAAGCATTATGCTTAATCAGGAAATGGTCTATTAAAAAAATCCTATGAGCCCGGTACTTCTTTAATTTTCCTCCATGAACATTGGATAGCCATCAAACACCACCTACTCCCGATCAACCAAGACTCCGCAGAACCGAAACGAATTAAACGAGTTTGAGTTTTTTCTGGATCCCTTCCCAGACGAAGAGCCGGACTAAATCGAAACGGAACAAATCCACATCGATGGTTCTCGGCCCTCGTTGAACCCTTGAGAAGAACATCCATTGAAGAGCCACCCAGATATTCTTGAGAAGGAACGACATAATCGTCAAGAGGTACCGGAGCACAACATTTCTGGAAGATGTTTTAGCTTTCACGATGTTCCAGATACGGTACGAAGATTCGATAGCGAAACGGTTCTTGTAGATCCGGTAGACCCTTCGTGGATTCCAATCAATACCGTACACGACGTAACCGAAATTCACATTCCCGAATTTCTTATTCCTTCCCTGAAGGTACTGGACATCAATTGCGAGAGGAAGATCAAGAGGTTTGCCGGTTCCCTTCATCGTATACTGGGCATACTGGGAATGATTCCCCCGGAGAATTTTCTTGAGTTCCTGGCCGTGTTTTCTCATCGAAAAGATATGCGGGATATTCTCCTTCTGGAGAAACAAGAACACATCGTTTGAGTAAAAACCCCAATCAAGACAGAGTATCTCGATATTCACTTTTGCATCGTCGATAAAAGCCAGGAATTTCCGGATGTACTCGACCTTTGATACTCCCTTTTTCACCGGGAGAACTGCGATGGTCAACCGTTGGCCTTTTGTCGTGATGTAGAGCGAAACATACGAGTAAAATGTCGTTGTGGAATCCTTCATTTTGCTCTTGACGACATAATTTTTATTTACGTCAACAATCTCTCCGTAATACGGATCATCAGTGAAATCTATGGTAAAATGATACGATTTTCCGAGAACGAGGATCTAATCGTTTGGATAGGTGAGGATTTTTGATTGTAATGCCAGAAGTGAATCTAAATCCACCTTCGACAAATGGTATCTGACCGATGTTTCACATGGGACTTTTTCTGCGGCTTTATTGATGGAATGCACTGAAAGGTTGTTCGCGGACATCCCAACGAGTGACTGGATGATCTTTTTTTGTTTTAGCGTTCCGTTGATGGAAATTGTAAGGTTCCGGTTTATTGCTTCAACTGCAATTTCGGAACAATCTTCTACTCGGATC
>Ga0116107_1001718_pt1 | contig 12437 bp, 9 predicted proteins | sample June2015DPH_6_10_FD_88969 | JGI IMG/M metagenome (GOLD analysis project Ga0116107, IMG submission 88969) | Peatland microbial communities from SPRUCE experiment site at the Marcell Experimental Forest, Minnesota, USA - June2015DPH_6_100 | ecosystem: Environmental > Terrestrial > Soil > Wetlands >... | reverse complement strand
TTCTACGCGCTGCCGCAGTCGCCCCAGCTGTTCAAGCAGCTGCTGCAGGTCGCCGGGCTCGGGCGCTACGTGCAGATCGCGCGCTGCTTCCGCGACGAGGCCTTGCGCGCCGAGCGCCAGCTCGAGTTCACGCAGGTGGACGTCGAGGCGTCGTTCGTCGAGGAGGAGGACATCTACGCGCTGATCGAAGGACTCTTCGCCAGGATCTTCCCGATCGCCGGGATCACGCCGCCCGCGCGCTTCCCCCGGCTCTCCTGGGCCGATGCCATGGAGCGTTTCGGCAGCGACAAGCCTGACATGCGATTCGGGATGGAGCTCGTGGAGCTGGGCGAGGTCGCCGGCGGGTGCGCTTTCGAGGTGCTCCGAAACGCGGCCGCGACGGGGCGCGTCAAGGGGCTCGTCGTTCCCGGCGGTTCCGCGTTCTCCCGGAAACAACTCGACGAGCTGTCCGAGTTCGCGAAGCCGTTCGGCGCCCCGGGCGTGCTGTGGTTCCGGAGAACGGCCGACGGGTACGGATCGCCGGCGAAGAAGGCGCTCGGCGAAGAGGGGATCGCAGCATTCCTCACTGCAGCCGAGGCCGGAGAGGGCGACCTGCTCGTCGTCGTCGGAGGTGCGCCCAAGGTGGTGTTCGCAACGCTTGGCGCGCTGCGGGTCGATCTCGGTGCCCGCCTCGGCCTCATCACCCAGGGCAGCCACGCGTTTCTCTGGGTGACCGATTTTCCGCTCTTCGAGTGGAACGACGAGACGCAGCGGTACTACTCGGTCAACCACCCGTTCACGGCCCCCAGGCCAGAGGACGTGGCGATGCTGGAGAGCGACCCCAGCGCGGTGCGGGCGCGCGCCTACGACGTGGTGATGGACGGCGTGGAGCTGGGCGGCGGTTCGATCCGGATCCACGATTCCGGCCTCCAGCGGCGCGCATTCGCCGTGCTCGGGATCGACGAGGCGCAGGCCAGGCACAGGTTCGGCTTCCTCCTCGAAGCGTTCCGTTACGGCGCGCCCCCGCACGGCGGCCTCGCCCTCGGTCTGGATCGCCTGGTGATGCTGATGGCGGGGCGCGGCTCGATCCGGGACGTCATCGCGTTCCCCAAGACCACCGCGGGCAACTGCTTGCTCACCGACGCTCCGAACACGGTCGACGAGGCGCAACTCGAGGAGCTGCGCCTGCGCGTCCAGGTTCCTCGCCCGGCACCCGACGGCACGTAGCGGCCGGAGGCGCGGCGTCTGCTATCGTGGCGTGCAACGAGGGTAAACCGTCTGGAGGTAAGAGCCATGAGCGTGCGCCACGACGAGATCCGCCACGGCGAGAGCCGGCTGTCCGACGACGATCTCTTCCTGTTCAACGAAGGGAATCACTTCGCCTTGTGGGAGAAGCTCGGGGCGCACCCCGCCGCGGTGGAAGGCACGAACGGGACCAGCTTTGCGGTGTGGGCGCCCGACGCCGAAGGCGTGAGCGTGGCGGGCGACTTCAACGGTTGGAACAAGGACACCCACCCCCTGGCTCCAATGGGCCAGTCCGGAATCTGGGAGGGGTTCATCCCCGGGATCGGCAAGGGCGCACTCTACAAGTACCACGTGCGCTCCCGGTTTCACGGGTACCGTGTCGACAAGGCGGACCCCTTCGGGTTCCACCACGAAACGCCGCCCAAGACCGGTTCGGTGGTCTGGGACCTGGAGTACGAATGGAGGGACGCGGAGTGGATGAAGGGGCGAGGGGTGCGCAACCGGCTCGACGCCCCGATGACGATCTACGAGGTGCACCTGGGCTCGTGGATGCGCGTGACCGAGGACGGCAACCGCTGGCTGTCGTATCGCGAGCTGGGCCCGAGGCTGGCGGAGTACGTCGCCCGGATGGGGTTCACCCACGTCGAGTTCATGCCGGTGATGGAGCACCCGTTCTACGGCTCGTGGGGGTACCAGATCACCGGTTTCTTCGCGCCGACCAGCCGCTACGGCACGCCGCAGGACTTCATGAACCTCATCGACACGCTGCACCAGGCCGGAATCGGCGTGATCCTGGACTGGGTGCCTTCGCACTTTCCGTCCGACGAGCACGGCCCCGCCTACTTCGACGGCACTCACCTGTTCGAGCACGCCGACCCGCGTCAGGGGTACCACCCCGACTGGGGCAGCTACATCTTCAATTACGGGCGCAGCGAGATCCGGAGCTTCCTGACATCCAACGCGCTCTTCTGGCTCGGACCGTATCACGCCGACGGCCTCCGGGTGGACGCGGTGGCGTCGATGCTGTACCTGGATTACTCGCGCAAGGAAGGGGAGTGGGTCCCGAACCGGTACGGCGGCCGCGAGAACCTCGACGCGATCACGTTCCTGCGCCGAACCAACGAGGAGGTGTACCACCGGCACCCCGATGTGCAGACCACGGCTGAGGAGTCCACCGCCTGGCCGATGGTTTCGCGACCGACGTACGTCGGCGGGCTCGGATTCGGGTTCAAGTGGGATATGGGCTGGATGCACGACACCCTCGAGTACATGCGCCGCGACCCGATCCACCGCAAGCACCACCACGACCAGTTGACGTTCAGGCAGCTCTACGCGTTCCACGAGAACTTCGTGCTGCCGCTGTCCCACGACGAAGTCGTCCACGGCAAGGGCTCGCTGCTCGACAAGATGCCCGGCGACGAGTGGCAGCGCTTCGCGAACCTCCGCCTGCTGCTCGCCTACATGTGGGCGCAGCCCGGCAAGAAGCTGCTCTTCATGGGGGGCGAGATCGCGCAGTGGCGCGAGTGGCACCACGACGAGAGCCTCGACTGGCACCTCCTGCAGTACGCACCTCACGAGGGCGTTCGGCACCTCGTCGAGGATCTCAACCGCCTGTACCGCGGCGAGGGGGCGCTCCACGAGAACGACTGCGATCCCGCCGGGTTCGAGTGGGTGGACTGCGCCGACTGGCAGGGGAGCATCATGTCCTTCCTGCGGAAGGGGAAGAAGGGTGCGCCGCTGCTGGTCGTCTGTAACTTCACACCGGTTCCGCGTCTCGGGTACAGAATCGGGGTGCCTTCGGGGGGGACATGGCGCGAGCTCCTGAACACCGACGCAGCGGAGTACGGCGGCAGCGGGATGGGCAACCTCGGAGCCGTGCAGGCCGAGGGCGCTCCGATGCACGGGCGGGAGTTCTCGCTCTCACTGCTGATCCCGCCCCTCGCCGCGGTCTTCCTCAAGGGCGAGTGATCCAGGGGCGAATGCCGTCACCGCGAGGGATTTGCGCGCCGGGACGGAATGCGTCAAGATGGAGACTCATTGGAGGTTGCAACGATCATGTACATCGACGACATCGGAACGGCGGCAGGCGCGATTTGGGGTTTCCTGATCGAGCACGGCAAGGTGAGCCTCTCCTCGCTCGAAAAAGGTGTTGACGCACCCCGCAACCTGGTCTACATGGCGATCGGCTGGCTCGCCCGCGAGGGGAAGGTGACCATCCAACGGGAGGAGCGCAGCGTCCAGGTCTGGCTGACGTAGCGACCGCAGAGGAGCGGAGGGGCAGAGGAGCAGAGGGGAAAGACCGAAGCAAGACCGGTCTCGTTTCTTGCTCCTCTGCTCCCCTGCACCTCTGCCCCTCTGCTCGTTTCTCCGGACCCCAGGCTCCCGCGCTACTCTTGGAGCTCGATCGGGAGGCCCTCCTTGACCCTGAGCACGATGGTTCGATCGCTGCCGCGGACGCTCACCATTGAAGCCCGTCCGTCGTCGCTGGGCTTGGTCTCCGCAACGGACCATGCCGAGCTTCCGTCGAGCCCGGACTCGGAGACGAACTTCAGGTAGCGGTCGTAGTAGAAGGACATCGTGTCGCGGTCGAGCACGACCTTGTTGAGAGCCCAGAGGCAGAGTGCCGTCTGTTCGTCCTTGTCCGCCATCGCCCGCAGCATGGACTCGACTCGCCCTCTGTTCGCGTCGGCGCTGCGAGTCTTGTCGAACCACTTGAACGCGTAGATGGCCGCAAAAACGAGCACGATCGCAACGATGAGCCTCTTCATCCCGCACCTCCCTGGGCCAACCGAACCGACACCGCGACCTGGCCGCGCGGCGTGTTGCCGCCATGGTACGACAGGTCGCACCCTGAGCCGCTGACCTCGACGTTGCGGGGCCCGGGCGGCGCGTGCCTTTCCTGCTATCCTTCCCGGCGGCGCCTGCCCGGCGCCGATACCCCGGGGAGGGGACACCATGAAACGATGCGCCGCCGTGTTCATCACCCTGCTGATCCTGAGCACCGCCGCCCCGCAGCCCGCTAACGCGTGCACCAACCTGATCATCACCAAGGGGGCATCCGCCGACGGCTCGACGTTCATCAGCTACATCGCCGACTCGCACGACCTCTATGGCGAGCTCTACCTTCAGCCTGGCGGTGTCTTTCCGGTCGGTGCGACGCGCGACATCATCGACTGGGACACCGGCAAGTTCCTCGGACGCATCCCGCAAGCCCCGGTGACGTACTGGCGCGTCGGCAACATCAACGAGCACCAGGTCTCGGTCGGCGAGACGACGTTCGGCGGCCGCGACGAGCTCGCCAAGCCCGAGAAGAAGGCGGTGGTGGACTACGGCTCGCTGATGTACATCGCGCTCGAGCGGGCGAAGACGGCGCGCGAGGCGATCAAGGTCATGACCGACCTCGCCATGGAGTACGGCTACGCCTCGGAGGGCGAGTCGTTCTCGGTGGCCGACCCGAACGAGGCGTGGATCCTCGAGATGATCGGCAAGGGCGAGGACAGCCTGGGCGCGCTCTGGGTCGCGGTACGCATCCCCGACGGGACGATCTCCGGGCACGCCAACCAGTCGCGCATCCACCGGTTCCCACTCAACGATCCCGCCAACTGCCTGTACGCGAAGGACGTGATCTCGTTCGCCCGCGACAAGGGGTGGTTCAAGGGGCAGGACGCGGAGTTTTCGTTCGCGGACACCTACGCTCCGGCCGACTTCGGCAGCCTGCGCGCGTGCGAGGCGCGCGTGTGGAGCCTGTTCCGGCGCGCCGCGCCCTCGGCGAACCTGCCGTTCGACGACGCCAAGGGCGTGCCGGCGCCGCTGCCGTTTGCCATCAAGCCCGACAGGAAACTCACCGTCGCCGACGCGATGGCGCTCATGCGCGACCACTTCGAAGGAACCCCGCTCGACATGACGAAGGACATCGGCGCCGGGCCGTTCGCCTGCCCGTACCGCTGGCGGCCGATGGAGTGGGACCTTGACGGCTCCAAGTACGTCAACGAGCGCGCCATCTCGACGCAGCAGACGGGGTTCTCCTTCATCGCCCAGATGCGTTCGACGCTTCCGGACGCGGTGGGCGGCGTGCTTTGGTTCGGCGTGGACGACACCTACTCCACCGTGTGGACGCCGATGTACTGCTCGATCCGCGAAGTGCCGCACCCGTTCGCGGTGGGGATCGCCGACCTGCGCCACTTCTCGTGGGACTCCATGTTCTGGGTGTTCAACTGGGTGGCGAACCAGGCGTACGCCCGCTACTCGGACATGATCGTGGACATCCAGCAGGTCCAGCGCGAGCTCGAGGGCCGCTTCCTCGCGGACCAGCCCGAGGTCGAGAAGGCGGCGCTCGCGCTCTACAACCAGGCGCCGCAGCTCGCCCGCGACTACCTGACGAAGTACTCCGTCGCGCAGGCCGAGATGGTGCACACTCGCTGGAAGAAGCTGGGCGAGGACCTGCTCGTCAAGTACATGGACGGCAACGTCAAGGACGCGCAGGGGAACGTCACGCACCCGCCGTACCCCGAGCAGTGGTACCGCCGCATCGTCCAGGACCACGGCCCCGTCATCAAGGTGCCTCCAACCCCTACGCCGATCCCGACACCCGCGCCAACGCACTGATTCGAGTTCATCGCGGCCCGCCGCTCCCGGGCTTGCGTCGCGTCAAACTCTCATCCCGAGGGAGCGCAACGACCGAGGAATCTGGGCGGGAGCTGTGGTTTCGTTGGTCCACTCGAATAGAGGCCCTCATTCAACGAGGCTATGACCCCACAGTCTGGCGACGCCGCCCTCACCTGAGCCCATTGCAAACCCGGAAAAGGGCGAGAAAATGGCGGCAAGTGTTGGTAGGAAGTGGGACTGCGAAACAACGCAGGCCGGGAGAGGATAACCATGGGCGACTTACGCTATTCGGACGTCTTCGTGCCGGGCGGTTTTCCTCGCCACACCTACAATCCTCGACTTGAGCTGCAGCTCGAAGAGAGGGTGAACCAAGTCCTCGAGAACCTCTGCAAACTCATCATCGTCACTGGGCATACAAAGTCTGGCAAGACAGTCTTGGTTCGGAGCATCCTTCCGCGCGAAGAGGCCGTGTGGATCGACGGCGGTGCAGTCGGCCAAGAGGAGGACTTCTGGACGACGATAATCGATCAACTCGGACTCTTCCAAGACACCGACATCGGGCAGGAGAGGGAAACCGAAGCGGAGTTGGAGGCGAGAGGGAAGGCGGGGGCGAACTTCATCGTTGCAAAGGGTGAAGCGGAACTAGCCGCGAGGATCTCCAACAGCGAAATGGCCTCGTCCTCTCAGTCGCGTTCCTTGTCCTCTCGGGTGTCCGCGCTAAAGGGACTCGCTGCAGCTCACCGGGCCCTGGTGGTTGACGATTTCCACTACCTCCCGCGCGACCTCCAGGGTGATCTCGTTCGCGCCCTAAAGCCGCTCATTTTTGATGGTCTGCCCGTCGTGATTATTGCGATCCCGCACCGCCGGTATGACGCTGTGAAGGTGGAGAGGGAAATGACTGGACGGATCTTGCCGGTCAACATCCCCGCTTGGTCCGAGGCTGAGCTTGCGTTCATTCCCTCCACGGGTTTCCCTTTGCTCGACGGAACGTTGTCCGAGTCGTCAACTCAGAGGCTCGCCTCTGAGTCTATTGGCAGCCCACATCTCATGCAGGAGTTTTGCCGGGCGGTCTGTCGCGCACATGGGATATCCACGTCCTTCGGTGGTGGGTCTGCCGACTTGGAGGACGCAGGTATGACAGGGGTCTTTGCCGAGACTGCGGAGACCATCGGTCGGCCGATTTTCGAGAAGCTAGCGCGCGGGCCAAGGCAGCGGTCAGACCGCATTCCTCGTGAACTCAGGGATGGGGGGCAGGTCGACATCTATGGGCTCGTGCTACACGCCCTGGCCCGCAGGCGCCCGGGGTTGGTGACCATCGAGTATGAAGAGTTGCGTGCCGCGATTCGCGATGTCTCCGCACAAGACACACCCCAGTTGCATGAGATCGCACGGGTCCTGAAGCACATGTCAGATATTGCGGCAACCGACCAGAGTTCAACGCCTGTCATCGACTTTGACGAAGAGGACAAGCGCCTACACATTACCGATCCGTTCTTCGTCTTTTACCTCCGCTGGGGGGATCTGGACCGCTGAGTGCGCTTAGGATGTGCTCCCAAGAATCTCGCGGCGGTTGAGGTCTGACTGACCCCGGCCTGCTCCCCCTGCGTGTGGCGCGCCCACATCAGGCGAATCAATGGGCGCTACGGTGCAAGCGGCCCAGTTTTGAAGAGCCGAGCGCAAGCGTGGAGAAAGAAACTCCTGAAGGTGGGCGGGGGTATCCACCTCCGCTGCTTGGGCGCAAGGGAGTCTCAATGCCGCGTGCGGGCATCTTGCCTCCGGTAGGACCAGGTCGGCGGGTGGGACCGCTGACCCCGGTCGAGCGGTTGCGCGGCTACAATCGGTCGCCGTGACGTTCGGTCAGACGGAGGGCCCGCCCCTTCTGACGCTTGTGTGCCATCCTTCGTGCGATCCGGGCGCGGTGGAATGGATCGGCGTGTGCGTCCGGCGCGTGCAGGACTCTCTCGTGCTGCGGTTCCAGCTGGATGGATGTCTCGACCGGCTCGCCATCCCTCCGATGCGCGAGCCGGAGCGCCGCGACGAGCTCTGGCGGCACACCTGCTTCGAGGTCTTCGTGCGGCGCCCCGGCGAGTCCGGTTACGCGGAGTTCAACCTGTCGCCGTCCGGTGAATGGGCCGCGTACCGCTTCGACGCCTACCGCAGCCGGACGCGCGAGCTGGAGGTCGTGCAGGCGCCGACGGCGGAGATCCGGCGCAGCGAGGGCCGGCTCGACGTGGCTCTGTGTATCGCCCCCGTCCCGGAGCCGTGGAGCCGAGCCGAGGCGCTGCGGGTCGCCGCCAGCGCCGTCGTCGAGGACGCGGACGGCGCCCTCGCCTACTGGGCGCTGGCACACCCGGCGGGCGCGCCCGATTTCCATCATGCGGTTGGGTTCGTGCTGGAGCTCGGGACCGCGGAGGGGGACGCAGGGTCGTGCGGACCTCCCGCCAAGCCGTGACCGGACCGGCGAGCGCTTCGCCGTCTGTCGATCGATCGCGCGGCACTCCTGGACGCTGGCAAAGGTGACCCCCGGGGAGCCTGGAACTGCTCGGAGGGCGCGCGATCCCCGACGCGCGGCCTGTTACCGTAAGCACGTCGAGTGAGCGGGGGTGGGGGCAATGCGTCCCGCGGGCCGAGGAGATATGGCGCCGGAGCGTGCGGGCACCGAGCGGTCAGACCGGCGGGTGGAAACGCTGGCCCCGACCGAGCGCAGTATGCGAGGAAGGGGAACAGCGAGGGTCCGCACGCCGGTCTGGCCAGCTCGGTCGCACGCGGAGCCGGGTCGGAGGGCTGCGCTCGATGCGCAGCCCGAGCGACCCCTCCGAGCCCGCGGGACAAGAAAGAGAGCCTCCACGCAGTGGAAAACCAAAGCTAGGGCCTGCGTTCGACCTCGCCGGTCATGGGCACGAACCTCACCGGGATCACGTCCCTTGTCGAGAATTCGTTGACGCCGCGACGGGAGATCACCTTGAGCTGCTGATAGAACGATCCCACCGGGATCACCATGTGACCGCCGTCCTTGAGCTGGTCGAGCAGGGGTTGCGGGATGTGCTCCGGGGCGGCCGTCACGATCACGCCGGCGAACGGCGCCGCCTCCGGCCAGCCGGCGTACCCGTCGCCCGCCCGTATGCGCACGTGCTTGACGCCCAGGGCCGCGAGCCGTCTCTCGGCCTCCTGGGCCAGCGACGGGCGAATCTCGATGGTGTAGACCTCGCAGCCCATGGCGGCCAGCACCGCGGCCTGGTACCCTGAGCCGGTGCCGACCTCGAGCACCTTGTCCCCGGGCTTGACCCCCAGAAGTTCCGTCATGAGGCCGACGATGTACGGCTGCGAGATGGTTTGACCCTCGCCGATCGGGAGAGGATGGTCGGCGTACGCTTCGGCGCGAAGGTCGGCGGGCACGAAGAGATGGCGCGGCACCGCGCGCAACGCGACGAGGACGTTCGTATCCCGGACGCCGCGAGCGGCGATCTGGGTCGTGACCATCTCGTCGCGCAGCGTCACCCACCTCGCATCATCGGTGGCCGCGCCGTCCCTCCCGCAACCCCACGGCCGACCTCCGGCGAGCGCGAGAATGATCAACACCCCGCGCATCCTCACAATCCGCTCCCTACCACGAACGCATCGCGCCCGGCCACTACCGTGCGCACGACTCGTGCTTGCAAGATTGGTGCCGCGTCCGCCGCCATTGGGTCCCGGTCGAAGACCGTGAGGTCGGCCGCATACCCCGGGGCACAGGCGCCACGCCACTCATCCTCGAACGCGGCGGCCGCGGCCCAGGTCGTGTAGCCGGCCAGGGCCTCCGCAGGAGTGAGAGCTTCGGACGGGTTCCAGCCCCCGACGGGTGTCCCCTGCGGGGTACGCCGCGTCACCGCCGCCCACATGCCGAGGCGGGGGTCGGGGCTCTCGACCGGCACGTCGGAGCCGAGGCAGAGCCTGGCCTTTGCGGCCAGCAGCGAACGCCAGCGGTACGCCCACGCAACGCGCTCTTCGCCGAGGCGCGACGGAACCCACGGCATGTCCGCCGTGCAGTGCGTGGGCTGCACGGAGGCGATGGCGCCGAGGGCGGCGAACCGGGGCACGTCCTGCGGGCGCACGATCTGGGCGTGCTCGACCCGCGGACGCAGCTCCTCGCCGCGGGGACCCAGCTCCCGCTCGTAGATGTCAAGAACGCGCGTCACGGCGGCGTCGCCGATTGCGTGGATGCACGGCTGGAACCCCGCCTTGCCGGCGCGCCGCACGACATCGGCGAGGCGCGCCTCGGAGGTGACCTCCAGGCCGCGGGTCGAGGGCTCGTCGGCGTACGGCGAGGACAGCAGGGCGCCGCGGGAACCGAGGGCGCCGTCGGCGAACTGCTTGACGGCCCGCACCGCAAGCATGCCGTCCCGGCGGACCTGCGGCCCGGCGGCGAACTCCTCGTCCAGCAGGGTGTCGTCGGTTCCGTCCAGCATCACGTAGACCCGCACCGGCAGCCGCCCCGCCGCGGCGAGCGTGCGCAGCACGGCCAGCTCGGCCCGCGTCGTCCCGGCGTCGTGAATCTCGGTGACGCCGAACGCCGCCAGGTGTCGTGCGGCAGTCAGCACACGCCGCTCGATGTCTGCGGCGGTCGGGACGGGCACGGCGCGGTCGAGCAGCCCCTCCGCCGAGTCGACGACCACGCCGGTGGGCCAACCGGCGGCGTCCCTGAGGATTCGTCCGCCGGGGGGATCCTCGGTCGATGCGGTGATCCCGGCCGCGCTCAGGGCACGAGTGTTGGCGAGCGCTGCGTGGCCGTCCACCCGTCGCAGCAGGACCGGGTGATCCGGCACGGCCGTCGAGAGTTTTTCGTTCGTCGGGAAGTGCTTGTCGGGCCACAGGTTCTGGTCCCAGCCGCGACCCAGAACCCAGGTGCCGGCGGGCAGTTTGGCGGCCGCGGCACGGACCCTGGCCACCACCTCGTCGAGGTTGGGGGCGTCGCGCAGGTCGACCTGTTCCAGGGCTGCGCCGTAGCCCACGAGGTGGCCGTGACTCTCGGTGAAGCCGGCGAACACGTGCGCGCCGGCGAGGTCGGCCACCTCAGCGGCGTTGCTGCGCCAGGCTCCCGCTGCGCCGGGTGGAACGAGCGCCACGACGCGCCCCTCGGCGATCGCGACCTCCAGGCGCTGCGCCCCGGCCGGGGTGTGCACGACGCCGCCGACGAGGAGGCGGTCGCACCGCGGCGCTGGGGAGCACCCGACCGCCGCGCCGGCGAGAAGAGAGACGACGATCACGAGGCGCACCACACCGATACTGTACCCGCGGGCCGGCGGCCGGGCAACGGGGGAAGGTATCCTTGAGGCGATCGAAGGGAGAGTCCGTGCCTGACAACTCGATCACCCGCCGAGATCTCATCGCTACGACGGCAAAGATTGCTGCGGTCGCCGTGGTCGCCGGCCCGGTGTCCGCCCAGTCCGCGAAACCTGTTGTAGCTTCGGTCCGCCCGGTTGCGGTCTCCTCGATGAACGGACTCGCGGCCGTCAAGGTGACTGTGGAGAAGATGACCGCGGGGGTGCCGCCCGTGGATGCCGCGGTGGCCGGGGTCGCGCTTCCCGAAGCCGATCCGGACGACATCACCGTCGGGTACGGCGGGCTGCCCAATGAGGAAGGGGTCGTTCAGCTCGACGCCGCGGTGATGGACGGAGTCACGATGCGGGCGGGCGCGGTTGCTGCGCTCGAGCGGGTCATGCACCCGGCGCAGGTGGCGCTCGCCGTCATGCGCGGCACGAACCGAATCCTCCTGGTCGGCGAAGGCGCCCTCAGATTCGCGCGGGCCCACGGTTTCCCCGAGGAGAACCTGCTCACGGAGCGCTCGCGGAAGATCTGGCTCTACTGGAAGGAAAACGCCTCACTGAAGGACGACTGGCTGCCCGCCCCCGGAGAGGTGGACGACCCGGACATTCAGTGGTTCATCAAGAAGTACGGCGACGCGATCTTTCGGCCCACCGGCACGATTCACCTCTCTGCGTGCGGGCCGGACGGGCAGCTCGGCTGCTGCACTACCACCTCGGGGCTCGCCTTCAAGATCCCCGGTCGCGTCGGCGACTCCCCGCTGATCGGTTGCGGCCTGTACTGCGACGGGGAGGTGGGATCTGCGGGCGGCACGGGGCACGGCGAGAGCAACATCGTCTCGGTCGGGGCGCACACCGTGGTGGAGGTCATGCGACAGGGGAAGGCCCCGGAAGCCGCATGCCTCGCCGCCCTCGAGCGCGTCGTTCGCAACACGAAGCTCGAGTACCTCCGGGACGAGAAGGGTCGCCCGAAGAACAACCTCCTTCTGTACGCAGTCAACCGCGCAGGGGAGGTCGGAGGCGCCGCGATCTGGACCGGCGAGCGCGCGAAGTACGCCGTCTGCCGGGCGGGGTCCGAACCTCAGCTCGTGGACTGCGCCTATCTGTTCAAGCACTGACCGGTGACGATGGAGATCGATCGACGACAGCCTCCGCCCTCCCTCCCAGCTGACAGTCAACAGTACGTCCGCCCGCCCCGTCGAGGGCCAGACGAGCAACGTCGATCGCGGTGACTCGGCTCCGTGGAGGCGCCGGCCATGAGTCGCCGACTCTTGACCGTCGATTGTCGGTTCTTCACTGTCAACTGTT
>Ga0116107_1001711_pt1 | contig 12476 bp, 9 predicted proteins | sample June2015DPH_6_10_FD_88969 | JGI IMG/M metagenome (GOLD analysis project Ga0116107, IMG submission 88969) | Peatland microbial communities from SPRUCE experiment site at the Marcell Experimental Forest, Minnesota, USA - June2015DPH_6_100 | ecosystem: Environmental > Terrestrial > Soil > Wetlands >... | reverse complement strand
TAGCGGGCTACTTTGGACGACTGCGCGGGCAGTCGGCGCCGACCAGGTTTGGGCAGGCCCTTCTCGTCTGCCGAATGCGGCCGGCGACGGCGTGACCGTGGCTTTGATCGATTCGGGTATCTATCTGGATCCTGATATCGCGTCCAACGTTACAGCCTATAAGTCTTTCATACCGAAAGATCCAAACCCTTTCGATCTTTACGGACACGGGACCCACGTGGCGGGAATCATCATGGGCAACGGCATGAGTTCGCGACCCGGAACGGGATACCAGTACCTGTACAAGGGGATCGCTCCGGACGCTAATCTTGTCAGCCTGAAAGTTCTGGATAGCCAGGGAATGGGCCAAACCAGTAACGTAATCAAGGCGCTCGACTGGTGTATCGATAACCAGGACAGATACAATATCCGTGTCATCAACCTCTCCGTGGGACACCCGGTATTCGAATCCTACAAGACCGACCCGCTATGTCAGATGGTTGAAGCCTGCGTGAAAGCGGGGATCGTGGTTGTGGTGGCGGCAGGAAACTATGGCAAGAGCGGTCAGGAGGTTTATGGAGGCATCACCGTTCCCGGCAACGACCCGACGGTGATCACGGTGGGCGCCCTGGACACGCAGGGCACAATTGCGCGCAGTGACGACAGCGTTGCGAGTTACAGCTCCCGCGGTCCAACGCTGATCGATGGTCTGATCAAGCCGGATCTCGTCGCCCCCGGGAACAAGATCGTTTCGGTGGCAGCGCCGTTCAGCTCTCTCTACAATGATTATCCGCAAAATCGGGTCTATGCATCGAACCATTCGTCGACGGCGGACTACTTCATCCTGAGCGGCACCAGCATGGCCGCTCCGGTGGTTTCCGGAACCGTGGCGCTGATGCTTCAAGCCAATTCTTCGCTGACGCCGAACATGGTGAAGACGATCCTGGAATATACGGCGGAAAAAATGACGGGGCCGAACGTGCTTGAGCAGGGCGCCGGCTCGCTCAACGCGATTGGAGCATTTCGTCTCGCTTCGTATGTCTCCCACGACTTCGACGACCTGCAGATTGGATCGAAGATTCTGTCGAATCCCGCGGCGATTTTACCGGGCGACACGATTGGAGGGAAAGGGATCCTCTGGGGTGACGGCATCCTCTGGGGTGACCGTGTCCTTTACGGCGACGGCATCCTCTGGGGTGACGGCATTCTTTGGGGTGACGGCATTCTTTGGGGTGACGGCATTCTTTGGGGCGACTCAAAGACTGCCTGGGACGGCTCCTTCATTGGTTACAAGCAGGATGCCATGGCAAGCGGTATTTTGTGGGGTGACGGCATTCTCTGGGGTGACGGCATTTTCTGGGGTGATTCAACCACCATACCTAATGGTTCGACCTGGATCTGGAACACGAATGTAAGTGCCGGTCATTTCTCCGTTCTGTCGAAGACCCAATCGGATTGGAACCAGTGGCTGGCGGACCCGAATTCCATCAGCAGCTCTGTGGGATCAGTAGCAATCAGCGATCCTGTCGGCAATGTGCCCGGCATCAAATTTCTGAATCCGGGATCCATATACTACCCCGTGGTTCCTTAGGCGAAGGTTGATGCGGAAATCCTTCTCGATCGAGTGGCGACTGTTGAGCGAATGTTGAATGTGGATCAAGGGGTTTAAGCATGAAGGCGGCTGTGGCTCGGGTATGCCGAGTATACTACAACCTGCTGGTTGGCCTGGGACTGGTGACCATCGCGTTCGCCCTATATCGGGTGGCGACTAATGGTATCGGTTGCCAGTGGCTGATCCTGGCATCGCTTGCCATTCTTACCGGTGTTTTTGCACTCCCGCTGCCGGGCGTGAAGGCGAAGATCTCACTCGCCGACACAATCATTTGCACGAACCTCGTGCTTTTCGGCCCGGCCGCGGGAGCACTTACCGCGGCTCTGGATGGAATCGCCGGATCGTTGCGCTGCAAAACAAAGTCGCGCAGGCTGGAGTTCCTGCTCTTCAACACGGCAGCCATGACGCTATCTGCCGCCCTGGGGGGCGAGGCCTTCATCCGCGTGCTTGGGCAAACGGCGTTTCGTTACAACCCGGTTGCTTCCGGCGGGAGATTCCTCCTGGCACTGGGCCTCCTGGCGCTGGTCTACTACCTTACCAACACCCTTTCGGTTGCCGCCATGGTGGCGCTGGATCAGGGGAAAAACGTTCTGACGGTCTGGCGCAACGGTTTCCTCTGGGCCATGGTCAATTACGTCGCGGCGTCGGCGATGGCGGGAGTCCTGGCGCTTATCGGAGATTCGATCGCGGCACGCACGCTCGTTGCGGTTCTGACCGTCCTGGCAGCCCTCTACGTCAGCTTGAAGGCTTACGTTACCAAAGCTGCAGAAGCCGAAAGGAACCAGCAATCCAGCGCGGCTGCGGCAGCAATAAAATAGGGGACATTCCGATTTTCCTTGCGACGCAAACAAAGGTGGTTAAAAACCAACAGGAAATTCGGAATGTCCCCTCCTGTCCTTGCCAAAAACTCCGTCCGGATTAAAAATATTGCATTTGCGGGATCAGGCTGAGAGCCTTTCGGTTTGTGCAGGATGTCCTAATCACGCTGCTTCCAGCCGTGCTCCGCGAAAACTCCGTCCTGACTGATTTCATGGATTTTTAAGTTCCTCGGCTCCATGCTTTTGGCATGAAGATTTTACTTATATTCGTGGCCGTTCAATGGCTCAATCTGGTTGTCTGTAGCCAAAACTCCGTAATTATGGAAAATCATACATTTAACGTCAGAGCCAGAACGAGTCAAATATGATATAAAGCAGAGCCCATTCACTCATATTTGGCCAGAAATGACTACGGTGCGGATTCCGGGCGAACGTTGCCACCCATTCCGGAATGATGTGATCGGGTACGCCGCATACGCCATGATAAGCACGATCAGGAGAATAGTGGCACAACCGACTTCGGTTTTTCTGATTTCGGTGATCCTTCCAGCCGCATCACGCTGATTCCCTCCAAGACGGGAAGAGTTGAGGGAAATTGATGGCAATCAGCAACTTGTCCACAGGCTTGAGTGAAAGCCACTTTGCCCAGCAGGGGGCCTTTTGCACGAATGAAAGCATCGATATCGCTCGAAACCCTCTCTTGACGTGGTTCGTATATGTATTATAATAAGTTTAACTAAGTTTAATTAATGTTAGAAGGTATGAACATGAGCAGAACAACCAAAATCCTGGGCTTTTCCGTCCCGCCGACTGTGGTTAGGGAAGTGGAAACGCTGGCCAAAGTAGAGCGCCGGACCAAGAGCGAGTTATTCCGGGAGATGGTGCGGATTTATCGACGGTATAGGGAACAGCGGGAGCGTGATGAAGAGCGCTGGGTTAGGAATGTCATCGAGGAAGCTAAGGCCGAGGATGCCCAAAGTCCTATGAGCGCCAAGGCGATGGTTGCTGAGGATGAGCGGCTAGCCCGCTATGGAGATAAGCAAGCTAAAAAACTCGGCATCAAGCCGAAGGATATAAACCGCATCGTCCATGAGTACCGTAAAAACCGGAAGGCTTAGAGTCGTCCTCGATTCTAACGTTTACATTTCCGCCTTTACCCATCCACACGGGCAGCCTTTTCAGATTTGGCGAAAGGCCCTGCAGGGTGATTACGCACTCCTGGTTTCACCGTCCATCGTGGCTGAAGTCGCTGGAGTGCTCAGGCTCAAATTTGACTGGGATGACGCACGCACAATACGGCGAATCAAGCTGCTCGCCAAAGCTGCCCAGATCGTCATTCCGAAGATTACCTTGCAGGTCATTGCGGATGACGAAACGGACAATCGGATTCTGGAATGTGCCGTGGCCGGGAAAGCTGACCTGATAGTCTCTGGAGATCACCATCTGAGACGGTTGAAATCGTTTGAAGGAATTGGCATTGTTCGCCCGATTGATTTTCTTAGGACCATTGGCTGACAGGAGCTGAGCAGACGCTAAAACGAAAGCCATGCTTACGCGGAGAGCACAAAGGATTTCAGAATTGGTCGTTACGAACCGTAGCTAAATAAGAACCATGGGTTAACAACCAACGAAAATTGAACACAACGACGCCAAAAACGGCAAGGATGCCGACGAGCTGGAAGACTATTTAGAACTCCAGGATCCCACGGTCAAGGAATTCATCGCCGAGAGCCACAAAGATTACATTGCCGGTCACACCCGGCCAGCCGAGGAACTCTTCGCCGAGCTTAAGCAGCAGGCTCCAGGAACGACCAAGAGCCGTAAACGCGCCAAGGTATGAGGACGTTTCGCGTTCTCACCGCACCTGTCCGTCGCCAAAACCTCGTAAGCCAGGAAATCCAAGCATTTGAGGGCAGCGCTGCAATGGATCACCGTGATATAAATCCAGCCCTATGATTCCACTTTTGACGAGCTTTCTCACATCTCTGAGTGCATTCTTCCGTTCCCGCTACAACCTCAGTCTTGAGATCCTTGCGTTGCGCCAGCAACTGGGCGTTCTTAAGCAAAAACACCCTCGCGCCCGACTGCGGGTGCGAGATCGAATGTTTTGGATTGTTCTCCGCCAGTTTTGGCCTTCATGGAGCAAGGTCCTGGTTATCGTTAACCCGGAAACCGTTGTCGCCTGGCATCGAGCAGGCTTCCGTTTGTTCTGGCGCTTTCGATCACGACCAAAGAGCTTGGGCAGACCAAAAATCAATGCCGAGGTCCGAGCTGTCATCCGGCGGATGGTGAAAGAGAATCCCACCTGGGGTGCCCCCAGAATCCATGGTGAACTTCTGAAGCTTGGGTATGAGGTCTCCGAACGCACTGTTTCGCGATATATTCTGCGCCTGTCTCCTCCCGACCAGGCGCGGAATCTTTGGGCAACTTTCCTGCGCAATCATCGCGAGGTTATCGCAGCCATGGACTTCTTCACCGTGCCCACCATCACCTTTCGAGTCCTTTACTTCTTTTTTGTCATAGAACATGGACGACGCAAGATCCTTCATTTCAACGTGGCAGAGCATCCGACCAGTTCCTGGATAGTGCAGCAACTTAGAAAGGCATTCCCAGACCCTTATCCCTACCGGTATGTGATATTTGATAGAGACAAGAAATTCAGCGATGACATAGAGAATCTTCTGGTATCTGGCGGAATCAAAGCCAAACGGACAAGCTTCCAAAGTCCTTGGCAAAATGGAATTGCTGAGCGCTGGATCGGAAGCTGCCGTCGAGAACTTCTCGACCATGTAATTGCCCTCGATGAAACTCATTTGCGTCGCCTGATCCGCGATTACATTTCGTATTACCATGAAGACCGAATCCACGATTATCTTGGGAAAGATTCACCGGCCACACGCGCTATTTCCAGTAAACCAGATTCTTCGGCAAACCTAATTTCATTTGCGCGAGTTGGCGGCCTGCATCATCGTTATGATTGGCAGCAGGCTGCGTGAGCAGGATCTCGGAGTCGAAACGAAATGCTGCCAAGGTCCTAACGATCAACACCGCTATCGGACACAGCAGGACCGACCTCTCTTGAGACCAGTCCCTGTTCATAGCGCAGTTGCCCGGCAAATAAATTTTCAGAGTCTATTTCGATTTGGGATTGCCAAGGGCGAAATTCATTTGCATCGAGATTTTGGCGACCGACAGGCGGCCGTAAGTGCTTGATTCTATATGGTCGGGGCATCCAGATTTGAACTGGAGACCTCCTGCGCCCAAGGCAGAACTCCACAATTTCAGTAAATCTACTATTATCAACTACTTATGGTTCAATGAGTTACGGCAAACCCTATTGAAACTAGTTGAAATTTGAGGATCCTTGAGGATCGTAGCAGCTACAAAAATGACTACAGCACGCCTGCTCTTTGGGCAGGCGCTCCCCACCCCCAAAACGCATTCTCCACCCCTAAATAGAGTTGCTCTTTTCAGTTTCCGAGATGCGCGTTATAGGTCCATGTGAAATAGCAGCTATCCAGACTTCGTCGGCAGTACCTTTGCAATGAGAAAGCGTAATGTCTTGCAGTTCTGAGTGCGCCTCGAATAGAAAGACCATAGGAAGTTCTAGCCCCATGCGGACTTTGGCAGATTTCAATATCCATGCTGGATTTTCATATCAATATTTTTGATTTTGGGGAAGCATTCGAAACGTTTGTAGGACGGCTGGCGGATTACATAGTTTGAAATTATCCGAAGTTCAAAATGCAGATTCCCAAAGCAAAGTGCAGCTTATTCGACCTTTCCGCACAATTTCCAAAGAAGGATGCAGCATATTCGACCTATCCGCTTCCCCAAAACGATGAAAGTTTGACCCCGGCCGAAGCCTCCGGAACGCCGGCGACGATCGCCGCGACCGCTGGGATCCGGACCAAGATTGGAAATCACACGTTTCGGGCGACGGGCATTACGGCGTATTTGAAAAATGGCGGAAAGCTTGAGGTCACATAACAAATGACCGCGCATGAGTCAGCCCGGACTACGGGTCTTTATGATCGCCGCCGGGAGGAGATTTCGCTCAATAAAGTGGAACGAATTGTAATTTAAGAATGATAAATATAATTGCTACCGGCAGCCCCTGGAGGCCCCTTCACACAGGGAAAAGCTTTGGCATCACTGCAATTTCACATACAGCGTATAGGTATAATTTGAGCCTCCATTGCCAAAGGCGTCCGTCACCGTGATGTAGTAGGTGCCGCTTGCAGGAAGCGCCATCTGGACAAAAGAGTCGTTTTCAGGGTAACCTTCCGGAGCTAGCCCATTTTGATCATTTTGTGCAATTATCGTCTGCCCGTTGTTATCGTATACATAAAGGATAGAATCCAACGGAGATCCCGTCCCTTGCGTATTGCAGATCACCGAAATAATTTCGCCTGCCGTGCCTTTGAATTGAAAGGCGTTATAGTATCCTGGTTGTTGAATTGTCCCAGTGATGATGGTAGATCCGGAGATAACTTGGGCGTCTTGCGGAGCTTGATTATAACCCTGCGCTGACATCGAAATGGTTGTACCGCTCAACATGAAGGGACCAAGAATTGGCCCGCTATCTGTTGAAATCCCGCCAAAGGTATTACTCTCCTGGCGAAGAGCCAAGACGCCCACACCAAAGGGGCTCGAAATGCTTGCGCTCCCTATAAAATTATCCAGGCCGGGAAACAATCCCGACTGATCGAAATATTGCGCGATATGCTGGCCGGGGGTCATGGGCACGCTGGCGGTCGCATGTATGCTCCCGTCGGGATTGATTAGGTTTACGATCACGGTTTCGGCAACTCCGCCATTGAAAGCTACGGGGTTGATGAGGGCAACAGCAGTATCTATTCGCTCAGATGAATTGATTTCAACGGGAAAGGAAAAGTGATCCCCTTGTTCCTGTTGAGGGACTCCCACCACTGTCTGGACTATTCCATCCTGGGCATAACGGTAAACCAAGTTCGCACGCACAGGCGAACCATCCGAAGGATATTCGGCCACAGCATAGCCGGTCACCAGCGAATTGGGAGGAGTTATCGTGATTGTCTGAGTCATTCCGGGGCTAAGGCTAAAAGCAAATTGGCTATTGGTGCCCAGGCTCGTTTGCAACCAGAGAGCGTTGCCATTCCCATCAAAGAAGTTGACAATGACCGGAGAAACTGTTTGCAGGCCCTGATTGGCAAAAAAAAGTTCGCTCGACCACCCTCCACCCACAGCAACCTGCGGAAACACGGTGTGGCACTGTGCAAAGGCAGGAGCAACCAAAGCGATAAGAAACAAAAAAAACGTGCCTGATATTCGTCCCATCGCGTATTCCCTTTCTAACACTATAGCCTTATCGCTGAAACTACGGCCATGGTTTAGGAATCACCGGAGGGCGCGGCATCGAGTGTGGATCGCAGGCTGGCCCAGGTTGCATTTAACGACGGCATCAGGACGAATCAATTGTGATATAAATCCGGCCTATGATCCCGTTGTTTGCCAGCTTCCTCACATGCCTCAGCAGATCCCAATTTAGGCCGGATTGGAAAAGCTGCACGTCCTGCCCGAACGGAGGATTCAGGGATTAGCCGCGTTTGATGACCACAAGGCTGAGATCGTCTGTCTGCTCAACGATCATTCGCCGATCATCAAGGATTGCCTCACAGATTTCCTTTGCATTGGCATTTTTTGTGCGCGAAACAGTTAGCTCCATGCGTTCTTGGCTAAAGGAAGAAAAGGGATCAAGCAGGCCGTCCGTATAGAGAAACAAGATGTCACCCTGGCCCATCAAATTGAGCTCGTTCACCGTATAGCGCTTCTTATAGCCTAATGCCCGCTCATAATGACCGACATCTGCATGATCCTCACTCGGTTGGAGCCCAATGGGAGGATAGCTGACGAGACGGTCTTGACTTATTTCAACAAAACGGTTGTATTCGCGGGAAAAGACCAGGGGAGGGGGATGCCCCATACTGACAAACTGGAACCTGCCCGTATAGGAAATCTCCCCATAAATGAGCGTTATAAAGGATGCCAGATCCCGATCCGCAGCGAGGTTGCGCAGAGTCATGGATTTTAAGAAGCGAGTGTTGATTTGTTCGAAGAGGCGTACCGTAATTTCACCATTTAGATCCATCTCATATAGCGCCGCAGTATGAAATACTTGGTGAAGCATCAGGGCTCGCATTGCGTCTGTGAATTCGTGTCCTGCGACATCGGCAACCAAGATGCCCCCTGTGCGTTTGAGCTTCTGAAGCGCCTGCACAATTCCGTCTTGTCCTTGCCTGGTGGCGCTCCTGATTCGTGCATCTAAATCGAAGCGCTCTTGAAAATTAATGTAGGTAATGAGATCTCCGCCTGCCACGCCGTTGAAAGGAACGGTCGTCCCATAAATATCAATGCCCTGGATCCGAGGGATGGCTCCTGGGGCAGGGGTGAGATGCTGCGCCGTGTATTGTGCGCCCATTCGCAGTTCTTGATCTAGCCCATCATGCTTTGTCATAACCGAATCAGATCCATCCGAAAGAATACAAAATATGCCTGCATGTGACACACCTTCGCAATCTTAACAATTTTCAGGTGCCGCGAACAATCACAGCACTCGATGCAGAGTCCCAATCCTCCCGTTCCACAAGGTTAGATGAGGCTGGCCATATGGGATGGTTTTCCCTCCATCCCTGTTGTGCTGTCAGCGACTGGAAGATATTGCATTGAGTTATTAAGCTTTGATGATGAGATCAAAAACATTTGGCTAGAACTGCTTTCCTGCTTCCATAAAGGGTACTGTCAAGTTAGGGGATTATGAACTTCCATAACCCCAGTATATTGGCATTGGGGATTCTGGTTTGCCCTGGATATTGTGACGGTCAAGGTCAGTTATGTGTTAACTTGACAATGCCCACATCATCTGGCCCGTTCTCATCGACCTCCAACCATCTAAGCCATTCACCAATCCCACTTTTTGGGCAATCTGAAGTCTTGGTAGCCCAGAACGGATAATCCCTAAGTTCTTTCTCCGTCACTCGTCTATGAGTGATTACCTCCGGCCGGAACAGGGCGAAGCGATCGTGAGTTAGAGCAAAAGGTACAGGGGTAGAAGGCGCAATTTCGAGCCCGTAGATATTCACGATACGCGGCCGCTCCGGAAAAAGCTGGGCATAAAGTAGCCCATAAATACCAGCCTCATCAATCACAAGGATTTTCATAATTGCGAATTTGCCGCCATCGGCTTGGACGGACACAATGTCACCCCGAATAAGGGATGCTCGTGTTTTTGAATTCTTGGAGGTTTTCCGGACCATGATCAAAACTCCCCCAGTAAGCCATCGGACAGACCTTACCCACGCTTACTACCCTACAAGAACGGAAAATGACCGGGAGCGCCTACTGGAAAACACATTGTAGCGGGTCCCGCATATCCGGCGCAAAAGAACTCTCGTGAGTTACGTTCCCCTTTCCCGCCGATGGCAGTCGATTGCTGAAACGAGGATTGGAGAAAGCCTGTGAACTTTGCTGGAGCATTTCGTGAATTTGATGAAATGACTTCAAAAAAAATTGGAGTTGTTGCCGCCAGCAGTGCAAATGCTTTGAAAACACATGTTTCGACAGATCGCACTAAAGCGTCGTTACCGGGAAGACGATAATTCTACTGTCCCTTTTCTTCATCAATCAAAACCGGATTGGTCCAGCCGAATTCGCGCAAGGAAGCCACGATCTGATCGATCTGTGCATCTGTGTGAGTTCGAGCATTGCGGGGATAGGGCTTCAAGCTGAGGATTGGGCGATTAACGATCTGCCGTTGAGGTTTGCTCTTAATTTTAGCTTAACCTTCCTAAAGAAAAACTGAGTGAATTCCGATGATAAATGCGTCGAGTGTCACCAAAGGTTTGTGGGAACGGCTACCTCCTGTTCATAATCCCTGTTCCCACAAACCTCTTTCCAAATCAAAGAAAGCCTAAACAGCCTGTTCTTTTGGCGTCCCGGCAATAACTCTCACCGATATTGTCCTTCCGGCGGCCGCTTCGATTTCAAAGTGTAGCAACCGCGAGTTGACTCACTTTTTGGGTTCAGTCCACATTTGACCGCAAGATTAAAGTTCCTGCCCTTAAAACCGCGAAGTTAATCGATTCGATAGAGCCTTAGTGAAACGGTTATCCATGCACAGAAAAAATAATCGGATGAATAACCGAATGACACAGGAGTTTGAATGCAAGATTACTTGCGTCACCTGGCTCGATGGGGCAAATTTTCGCCACGGTATGCTTGAGGAAAACTATGAAATATCCGGTCAACATCAGCATGAGATTTGCGATTGTGTTTGTGACGGCCACGGCGATTGCCGTCGCAACGGGACTTCTCGAATTCGGCCGCAGTCGTGGTCTGGTTACAAACGCGAATACGCCCCAGAATCAGGTGCAGAATCCAACACCTGCCCGTTCGAGCTTAGAGCTGTCACCCAGCCAACTGAACTCGATCAGGATCGAACCGGCGGGGACCTACAAGTTCCCGGTTGAGAGGGAGACGGTTGGCAACATCAGCTTTGCTGACGAGCTATCGGTTCAAGTCTTTCCGCCTTATCAAGGGACCATCATCAAGTCCTTTGCGGAACTCGGCGCTCAAGTTGATAAGGATCAGCCGCTCTACACGATCAAAAGCCCCGACCTCATCCAGGCTGAGTCAACGCTGATCGGCGCGGCTGCGACTTTCGAACTGACCAGCAAGGAACTGGAGCGCGTCAAGGGCCTTCCTGGAATTGCGCAACGAGAGCTGGAACAGGCGACCTCAGATCAGCAGACTGCCGACGGCGCTCTTGAGGCCGCGCGTGACGCCGTGCGTGTCTTTGGCAAGACCAACGCGGAAATCGACCAAATGATCGCGTCCCGCAAGATTGACCCCGCTCTCGTCGTTCATAGTCCCATTTCCGGCAAGATTACATCGTACAACGCACCGCCGGGGCTGATGGTGCAGCCTGGCAACGCGCCGGCTCCCTACACGGTCTCGAATGTCTCGGTCAAATGGATGTTGGCAAATGTCATCGAGAGCGACATTGCGCTGCTTCATTTGGGAGAACCGGTTCAAGTCAAGGTAATGGCATATCCTAACCGCGTGTTTCGGGCCAAGGTATCGAAGATCTACCCGGCGGTCGATCCGAATACTCACCGCGCGACAGTCCGTTCGGAAATCGAGGATCCCAAGGATGAGTTGCGTCCGGGGATGCTTGCAAACTTCGTAATCCGTGTCGAAGATTCTGCAGCGGGAATTGCGATACCGGCCAATGGCGTGGTGCGCGAACCCGATGGCACGATGACCGCTTGGGTTACAACCGACCGTCATCATTTCCTACAAAGAACTATCAAAATCGGCCTGCGAAGGGATGACCGGGTCCAAATCCTCGACGGGCTGCGGCGCGGAGAGTTGGTCGTAACAGACGGCGCGGTTTTTCTAAGCAACATGCTGGCAGCGCCGCCAAGCGAGTGAGACCCTGTCATGTTCAAGTCCCTTATTGCATTCTGTTTGAGCCGGCGCGCGGTTGTCGTGGCGGGGTTGATGCTGTTCGCTGTCGCTGGGTACGTTGCTTTTAAGTTGCTCAATATCGATGCCTATCCAAACCCGACGCCAGTGATCCTGGAAATCACCGCGCAGGCGCCGGGCCTGTCCGCCGAGGAGATGGAACGCTATTACACGCGCCCCATGGAGATCGGCCTCTACTCCACGCCCGGCATCGATGTCATTCGCTCGACTTCGTTCTACGGCCTGTCGTTTGTGCGGGTCAGCTTCAAGTATGGCGTCGATTATTTCTTCGCTTACAGCCAAGCGTCGGTGGCAATGACGCAGAACGTCAGCCTGCCCGGCAATTTGGTTCCCACCATCCAAGCTAACAGTTCGACTGGGGAGATCTACCGCTATCAGGTTGTCGGCCCGCCGCATTTTGGAATCACCAACCTCCGTACTGTTCAGGACTGGATCGTCGCGCGCAGGCTGCTGACCATACCTGGCATTGCGGCGGTCAACAGTTGGGTAGGCCCACTAAGGAGTTTGAGGTCGAAGTAGACCCTCACTAACTGGAAGCCTAC
>Ga0116107_1001702_pt1 | contig 12515 bp, 9 predicted proteins | sample June2015DPH_6_10_FD_88969 | JGI IMG/M metagenome (GOLD analysis project Ga0116107, IMG submission 88969) | Peatland microbial communities from SPRUCE experiment site at the Marcell Experimental Forest, Minnesota, USA - June2015DPH_6_100 | ecosystem: Environmental > Terrestrial > Soil > Wetlands >... | reverse complement strand
ATCGAACATGTCATTCCGAGGAGCGGAGCGACGAGGAATCTGGGTGGGGGAAAGCCTGGATCTACCAGCCCCCTCCCAGATCCCTCGCTGCGCTCGGGATGACACCTTTGCTCTACGATGGACGGCAAAGCGGTATTAATGGCCATGTCGGGATTCGCTCGGGAACTACTGATCCTCTTGTGGGAGCACCAGAGCGGATCCTTTTGAGCGTCGCCAACGCGCCAGCGTTGCGACGGCGTCCATGGTGTGTCAAGGTCTTGACATTTAAACTCTGACTCAATTACGATTCCAGATCGTGGAGGCGAGCATGAGCAGCGAAGGCTCTTGGGACTTTCGGGATGGCGAGCTTCCTTACCGCGAACAGCTATTCAAGACCGCCCTACGCCTGACGCGTAACCCGGAGGACGCCGAAGATCTCCTGCAGGAGACGTTCCTCAAGGCGTACCGGCATTACGCCTCGTTCCAACCGGGCACGAACCTCAAGGCGTGGCTGTTCAAGATCCTCAAGAACACCTTCATCAACGAATACCGGAGGCGCAAGCAGCTTCCGGCGCAGGTTGATTTCGCGGAGCTCGAGGAGACCTTCGAGTCGGCCGTGATCTCGACCGACGCCAGGGCGACCCGGACCCCCGAGGACGAGCTGATGGAGTCCACCCTGGACTCGGAGGTTCGCATTTCGCTCGTGGCACTTCCGCACAACTACAAGGTGGTGGTGCTGCTGGCCGACATCGAGGGGTACGCCTACAAGGAGATCGCGGACATTCTGGCGATCCCGGTCGGAACGGTGATGTCGAGGCTGTATCGCGGCCGGCGCCTGTTGGAGAAGGCGCTGCTGTCGTACGGGGTGCGGTACAACTATCTCCACCAGAGGCCGCACCGGCTGCGTTCGGAGAACCTCGACGTCGACACCCTGTTCAGGACCTCGGCCGAACACGCCCTCGGAACGCTCGTGCATTGACACGACATCCCACCCGTGAGCGATGAGGTCGGGGCCTCGCGCACGCGAGGCCCCTGCGCCTTTTGCTAGCATGATGGCGTCATGGTTGTCTTCCAGGAGCGTCGTCTCGACGTGGCGCGGTGGATCCCGAGCGGCAAGGGAGCGCTGCCGTGGGTTTTCCACAGTCGAGGGGAGTTGCTCCGACGCTTCCAGGTGACGTGGACCCCGGCAGTTCTTCTCGTCGAGAAGACCGGCCAGATCCTCGCGCAGTGCGGTCCCGATGCGGCCAAGGTGCGTGCGCTGATTCAGGAAATGGCGAAACGGTGAGCGTCGCGGAACGCTGCCTGGCCGCACTCGCAGTCATGGTCCTGCTGCTCGCCCGATGGGCTGCCCCGGGCGGCGGCAACTCTTCCCGGCCGCGGCCGCTTCTCACCGTCGCGCCACTGGCGTCTCCGACAATCATGTACCGAGGCATCCTCTCAAGCGGGGAGACTCTGGGACACCTGCTCAACCGGCTTGGAATCGGAGCTTCGGAGCTCCAGGGGTGGCTGGCCGCGGTCCAGCTCCACCTCGACCCGAGAAGCCTCCCGACCGGCCTGCTGGCCGAGACGTCGATCGACGTCCACGGGGTCGTCAAGACGTTGCGTCTGACGCCCAACTGGCGGGCTGCCGTGGTCGCCGAGAGGTCCGGCGACCTGATCACGGCACGCCGCGAGGAGCGGCAGGTAGAGAGGGAGCTCGTCGTGGTCGAAGGGACCGTGCGGTCCAGCCTCTTCGACGCCGTCACGGCGACCGGGGAGAGCGAGACGCTCGCGCTCGAGATGGCGGACCTCTTCCAGTGGGACATCGACTTCCACCGTGAAGTTCGCAGCGGCGATACCTTCGCCCTGCTGGTCGAGCGCGTCAGGAGCGACGGCCGCACGGTCTCGTACGGGCCGGTCGTGGCCGCGAGCTACACGAACCGCGGCAAGCGCTTCACCGCCGTGCGGTACGCCTTTGGCAGCGCCAAGCCGAGCTGGTACGACGAACATGGGAGCCCGCTGCGGAAGCAATTCCTGCGTGCCCCCCTCAAGTTCTCGCGCGTCACCTCCCGATATTCGGCTGCCCGAATGCACCCGATCCTCGGCGTGACGCTTCCGCACTGGGGTGTCGACTACGGTGCGCCGGCCGGCACACCCGTGATGGTCACCGGGGACGGGGTCGTGTCGTTCACGGGTTGGCGGGGCGGAGGCGGCAACGCCGTCGAGGTGCGTCACCCCGGCGGGTACGTCACGACCTACATGCACCTCTCAAGGTTCGCGAGCGGGATTCGCGAGGGCGTGCGGGTGGAGCAGGGGCAGGTGATCGGCTACGTGGGCGCGACAGGTCTCGCGACCGGTCCCCACCTCGACTATCGCGTGACCCAGAACGGCCGGCACCTCAATCCCGCGGGCATTGGGCGGGACCCTGCGCCTCCCCTTCCAAAGGACGAGATTCCTGGCTTCGCCAGGTGGGCACAGTTGGTGTTGCCGATCCTGCAAACGGGGGGGCCTCTCTCCCCCGACAGCGCCGCTGTCCTCCAGGGCGCCGCGCCCGCCACGCTCCATGGCTAGGAGCGGACGATCCGGCTCGGGGCTGCCGGCCCGTGGTGAACAGCCGCTCGAGGTGTTCGCTCCGGCGCGGGTCGATCTCGCGGGAGGCACCCTCGATCTCTGGCCGATCTACTGCCTGCACCCTGGCTCGATCACGGTCAACGCCGCGCTGAGGGTCGGCGTTCGGGTGAGGCTCGTGCCCGGAGGTGCCCCGGCGGGGAGCATCCTTCACACGGCGTCCGGCACAGAGCCGCGCACGCTGACGGCGGCCGACGCGGCGCGGCACCTCACGGCAGCGGTGGGTTTCCACCTGCTCCCCGACGGCGGTTTTGCGGTCGAGGTGCTCGACCAGCCGCCGGTGGGCTCCGGTCTCGGCGCCTCTTCGGCGCTCGCGGTCGCTCTGGGGCGAGGGTGCCTGGCGCTTGCCGGGCGCCGGATGACTGTCTCCCGCTTTCTGGTGCTGCTGCGGGATCTCGAGGCGCGGGTGCTGGGCGTCCCGACCGGCGTGCAGGACTACATTCCGGCGATCAAGGGAGGCGTGCTGGCGATCCACCTCGAGCCCGGAGGCGAGCGGATCGAGCGGCTGGCGGTCGGGACCGACTGGGTCGCGAGCCGGCTTGTCGTGCTGTTCTCCGGGATCACCCACGCCTCCGGAATGGTGAACTGGGACGTCTACCGCGCCCGGATCGAGAGGACCGCATCGGTTTCGCGGGCGCTTGAGACCATCTCGACCGCGGCCTCCGCGTGCCGGCAGGCTCTCCTGGCCGGCGACGAGCGCCGGGTCGGGCACGCCATCGCCGTGGAGTGGCAGGCCCGAAGCACGCTCGCGCCCTCCGTCACGAACCCGGCACTGGCCGACATCCTCTCCGCGGGCATCCGCGCGGGCGCGCTGGCGGGCAAAGCGTGCGGCGCGGGCGGCGGTGGGAGCGTGCTCTTCTGGACGCCGCCAGAACTGGGCGCTGCAGTGGCCCGTGAGGCAATCGGCGCCGCACCATCAGGCGCCTTCGAATTCGCGAGGGGCCTGGCCGATCGGGGCGCGATCGTTCGCCGCGGACGCGCTACGATGTCACAGCTCCGGGAGTGACACCCGGCGGCGGGAGGGTGAGCGATGGCCGAGGCTCGCACGGTACGTGCTCCGACGGGGCGCGAGCTTTCCTGCAAGGGGTGGGGCCAGGAAGCGGCGATGCGGATGCTGATGAACAACCTCGATCCCGACGTGGCGGAGCGCCCGCAGGATCTGGTGGTCTACGGCGGCAGCGGCAGGGCGGCCCGGAGTTGGGACTGCTTCGAGGCGATCGTTCGCAGCCTCCAGGGGCTCGAGGACGACGAGACCCTGCTGGTGCAGTCGGGCAAGCCCGTCGGGATCTTTCGGACCCACACCGACGCTCCGAGGGTTCTGATCGCCAACGCGAACCTCGTGCCGCACTGGGCCACCGCCGACGAGTTCCGCCGACTCGAAGCGCTCGGGCTCACGATGTACGGCCAGATGACCGCAGGGTCGTGGATCTACATCGGGACACAGGGCATCCTTCAGGGCACCTATGAGTGCTTTGCGGCGGCGGCAAGGAAGCACTTCAGGGGAAGCCTGCGCGGCCGCCTGGTGGTGACAGCCGGCCTGGGCGGCATGGGTGGGGCGCAGCCGCTCGCGGCGACCATGAACGAAGCGACGTTCCTGGCTGCGGAGGTGGACCAGGCGCGCATCGACAAGCGCCTCGCCACCGGCTATTTGGACGAGAGGGTCGACGGGATCGACGACGCCATCGATCGCGCCCTCGCGCTCAAGAACAGGGGCGAGGCCCGCTCGGTCGGCGTCGTCGCCAACGCCGCCGACCTGCTGGCACGTCTGATCGAGCGACGGATCGTCCCCGATATCCTCACTGACCAGACCTCCGCCCACGACGAGCTCAACGGGTACGTGCCGAACCGGATGTCGCTCGCCGATGCCGCGAGGCTCCGCCGCAACGGCCCGGAGAGGTACAAGGCGGAGGCGTACCGGACGATGGCGGAGCACATGCGGTCGATGCTGGAGCTGCAGCGCCTCGGGGCCGTGACCTTCGACTACGGCAACAATCTCCGCGGCCAGGCGCTCAAGGCAGGCGTGAGCGACGCCTTCGAAGTGATCGGCTTCGTCCCCCTTTACATTCGTCCCCTGTTTTGCGAGGGCAAGGGGCCGTTCCGCTGGGCGGCGTTGTCGGGTGACCCCAACGACATTCTCCGAACCGACCGGGCGATACTCGAGACATTCGCGGAGAACGAAGCGCTCTGCCGATGGATCCGCTTGGCGCAGGAGCGTGTTCATTTCCAGGGGCTGCCGTCGCGCATCTGCTGGCTCGGGTACGGAGAGCGGGCGCGCCTGGGGCTCATCATCAACGATCTCGTCGCGAAGGGCGAGATTTCCGCCCCGATCGTGATCGGCCGCGACCACCTCGACTCGGGTTCCGTCGCTTCCCCGAACCGCGAGACCGAGGGGATGCGAGACGGCTCAGACGCCATCTCCGACTGGCCGCTGCTCAACGCACTGCTCAACACCGCTGCTGGCGCCACGTGGATCTCCATCCATCACGGTGGGGGAGTTGGTATCGGCTACTCGCAACACGCGGGGATGGTGGTGGTGGCCGACGGAACCCCGGCGGCCGCTCGGCGCCTCGAGCGCGTTTTGACCACCGACCCCGGCACCGGCGTGATGCGCCACGTGGACGCCGGGTATCAGGAGGCCATCGACTGCGCACGCCGCACGGGGATCAAGATCCCGATGCTGCCGGACGCCGGTTCGCGCTGAGCGTTCCGGGGATCTGCGCCGCACTGATCGCCGCAGCGGCGGCGGGCCCGTGGCCTGGGCTCGGCACGCTCTCGCTGCTCTGGCGCGTTCCATTGGCGGCCGCCGGACTCACCTACGCGTGGCCGCGTCTCGGCCGGCGGGCGCCCTTGCTGGCGGTGCTGGCGCTTGCGGGCCTCGGGGTCGACGCCTTCCTCCCTTTGCAGCTCGGGCGGGCCGAGCTGGCGGCCCGGGCCGGCTCGCGTTCGGCGCAGTTGCAGCGGTCTCTTGCGGTGTTGTCCGAGGATCCTCGAGTGCGCCGCATTCTCAACCCTGGAGGCGGCGAGGCCGAGCCCGAGGCGCCCTTCCCTGTGCTTGCGGCCGCGGTCCGCTCGCTGCCCTTCCCGGTCGACACGCTCGTGCTCATGGACGAGCACGGCCTTCCCCTGGCATGGGCGGGGCCGTCGCCGCGCCTTCCCGTGCACCTGCGACCTCTCGGCGAGCGAGCGGTCGCGGCAGAGCCAGGGATCGGAACGGTCTGGGTGTGGTGGCGGGAGAGCGTCTTCGAAAGCGGGAGGCCGCTCGGAGCCGTTCTTGCCGGAGTCCGGTTGCCCGAATCGGGAGCGCGCAGCATGCTCGGCGTCTGGGCCGGTCGGGCGGCGCTGGCCGCGGCGATTCTCGATAAATCGGCCGGTGACCCGGCTCCGGTACTCTCGCTGAGCTTCGACGTGCGGCCCGCCCGGGCAGTCGCCTGGAGCGCGCCGGGGCTCGTGCTGATCGCGGCGCTCGTGGTGCTTGCGTTCGGCTGGTGGGAAGCCGTGGCCGCGGTGCTCGTCGGCGGCTTGGTTGTCTTCCTACTGATGGGATGGCTGGAAAAGGGGTGGTGGCTGGGCGCGGCGATGGCCGCTGCGGCGCTGGTCGCGTCGCGACTGCCGCGCGGATGGCCGGTGCGGGTGGTCGGGGCGGTCTCGCTGGGGTTCCTGGCGTGGGCTCTTCCGGGGCTGTTCGACGTCCTCGGGATCGAGCCGCTGCCGCAGAGTCTTCTCTGGCCCGGTGTATTGCGGTGGGCGCTGGTAGCGGCCATGGCGGCGCTCGTGCGTGGCGTGGGAGGAGGGCGCTCGGCGGTCCCGTTGCCCCTCCGCATCGCGGCCTGGGTCCCTTTGGGAATCGGGGTCGTGAGGGCCGACGCGACACTTCTGGGTGTCGGGGCTGCCGCCGTCACGATGTGGGGCCTGCCGGGGCGCGGTCTGGTGTTGCCTGCGGTCGTCGCAGCCGGGCTGGTCCTCGGCGGGGACGACGCCGCGCGAAAGGTCAGCCTGGTGGCGACGACCGAGGCGACACTCGCGCGCCTCGACAAGGTCGAAGCACCGGCGCGGGCGATGCTGGCGCAACTCCCCGACGAGGCGCTCACGAGGATGGTGAGGCTCGAGCTCGGGGAGCGGTTGGTGGTCCTGGGCAGGCTTGCCGCCTGGCTCGGGTTGGAAGAGGCGCTTCCGGGCACGTCGCTGGTTCTCACCGATCCCGCCGGAGAGCAGGCGGGATGCTGGGGAGAGATCACGATCCAGAGCGAAGGAGTGCCGCGCGAGCTGGCGTCACGCTCCCTGCCCAACGGGTGGCAGGTGGCAATCCTTGCGCCTCCTCCTCCCAGCGACCTCCTGGCCGGTCTCGGCGCGGCCGGGATCGAGGTTCCGGTCGCGGTGATGGACCGCTCCGGAGCGCCGAGGAGCCGTGGCGCGACGTTTCGTCCTCTCTCACCTTCGATCGTCGGAAAGGCGCTCGCCGCCGGTCACCTCTGGACCAGCGTCGGTATCGGGGAGCGGGAGTTTGAAGCCTACCTCCGTGCCCACAAGGACGCTGTTCTCGTCGTTCCCTGGGTCCGGCCTCCGATGGCGGAGGCGGGGCTTCTCCTGGCGGCGCTCACGCTCTGGGGCGTGTTTCCGCTCACGCTGTGGGAGCGGCGCCGGCGCTGGCTCCGCTGGTGGGGGCAACGCCGGACCTTCGGCGGAAGGATGCGAGTGTTGTCCGTGGCCGCCGCCGTGCTGCCGGTGCTGTTGCTGGGCCAGCTGCTGCCTCGGCAGTGGGACCGGCAGCAGCAGAAAGCTCGCCTGGAGCTCGCGCGGGCTGTCAGCCAATTGCTGGCAACGGACCGGTGGGAGGAAGGCATGTCGTGGCTCGTGCGCGAGCTGGGCGGAACGGTTGCCGTCTACCGCTCCGGGAAGCTCTTCTCATCCACCAGGCCCGACCTCGCTGCGGTGGGAAGGATCCCCTGGCTGCCACCGCCCGAGGCGTACGTCCGTTCAATCCGTGGATGGCAGGAGCCATTGGTCGTGGTTGAGGGCGACGAGACCAGCGTGTTTGCGCCGATTCGAGGCGGGGACGCCCTCGTGGTCGGCGTGGTGGGGCTGCGGTTGCAGGTGATGGGTCGTAGCCCTTCCCCTCGGGAGTGGTTCGTGATCACCGGCATCTTCGCAATGCTCGTGGCCCTCGGCACCGCGGAGCGTCTGGGCCGGCGGTTGGGACGTCCCCTCCGCCGGCTGGTAGGGGCGGCCCATCGCCTTGAACGCGGCGATCCGGTCGCGAGGGTCGAGACCGGGGGTGACGAGGACGTCCAAGCCCTCGGCCGCGCCTTCATGACGATGGCACGTGAGGTGCGGCGCCGGGAGGACGAGCTCCGGAGCGGGCGCGATCTGCTCGAAACCGTGCTGGGGACGCTTTCTGCAGCGGTGTTGGTCGTTGACAGCGAAGGCAACGTCGTGCTCTCGAACGCCGCGGCGGAGAAGCTGCTCGCAGGAGGACGGACACTCGCCGATCTCGCCGAGCGTTTCGCTCCCGAGGTGTCTGCGATGGTGGCCCGAACGGCGGAGGATGCTCGGGCGGAGGGCACCGTCCACCCGGTCGCCGCGCCCGAGGCGCTTTGGCGCGTGACGGCGCTGCACCTCCCGGCGGCGGCGGGGCGGGTCCTCGTCGTGATGGAGGATCTCTCCGAAGTCGCGCGTGCGGAGCGCCTGTCGTCGCTGGCCGAGCTCGCCCGCATCGCGGCTCACGAGGTGAAGAACCCTCTCACCCCGATCGGGTTATGGGCCGAGGAGCTGAAGATCGCGCTGGGGCGTGGCCCGGAGGCTGTCATGGCCGTGGCGCAGGTGGCCGCGCAGCAAATACTCGAGCGGGTGGAACACCTCCGGGAAGTGGCTCAAAGTTTCTCGAACCTGGTATCGCTCGAGCACTGGGAGCCGCACCTGATTCCGTTGAGGGCGCTGGCGGGCGAGGTGGCCGCCGAGTACGAAGTCCTGGGGCAGCGGGGCGTCGCCGTGCGGGTTGTAGGGGACGAGGCAGAGATCGTTGCCGACGCCCAATGGATCCGCCGCGTGCTCCGTCATCTTCTGGAGAACAGCGCTCGCGTGATGGCGGGGCGCACCGGTGAGGTCGTGGTGCGCGTCGTACAGCTTGAGCGCCAGGTCGTGCTGTCGGTTCGTGACGACGGCGGCGGGGTCGCAAGCGATCTCCTGGGGAGGTTGTTCGAACCTCACTTCTCGACGACAAGCCAGGGGAGCGGGCTCGGTCTCGCATTGGTCCGGCGCGTGGTCGAACGGGCCGGCGGGAGCGTCGAGGCTCGCAACGTCGGTGAGGGGCTCGAAATCAGGCTTGTGTTCCCGCAGAGAGTGCAGGACTGGTAGCATGGCGGCGATGGCGAGGGTGCGACTGACCGCGGCTCTTGTTCTGCTGCTGGCCGCTGCCGGTGGTGCAGAGGAGGGCCCGCGCCGGCTCAGCCACCGCGTCTGGCTGCTCGGCGGGGTGCCCGATGAGAAGACCTTCACGACCCTGCGTGCCTTGGGGGTGGCCGGCATCGTCCTGCCGGTGGGGCGGGTCGAGCTCGGTGAGGATTCGTGCAGATTCACCCTTGCGCAGCTGCCGGATCTCGCCGCGCTCGCGGGTTGGCCGGTGACGGCAATGGTGTGGGTCGAAGGGTCCGGCAAGGCGAGCGGCGATCCGGAGAGCTTCACCACGCAGCTCATACCCGTGCAGCGCGGCTTGACCGGGTCGGAAGGTCTCCTCCTGGTCTCGCGAAAGTTCTTCCCGGGGTTTGCAGGCTTCGCGATGGGGGTCGCCGCGCGCCTGCAAAGGCCCGTGGAGGTAGCGCTGCCGGCGCAGGACCTCACGCAACACCTGCCGCCGGGGGGATGGCCGCGCGTCCGTCCGGTCGCAATCGCATTCGGGAACCCGGCGGCGCTGGGATTCCCGGCATCGACCCTGCAGGACGATCTTGCCGCCCTCGATGCGCTGGACGAGGCCCGAGTGGGGTACCGTGCAGCTGTCGTCGTCACTCCGCGGGTGGAGCCACCCCCCGGCCCGGGCGGAAGCTCGCTCGCGATGCTGTCGAGCGGAGAAGTGGCGGCCTTCAACCCCAGCGAACGCGGAAACGTGTTTCGCCTCCGCAAACCGCTGGACTGGGGTGGCGTGCCGCTGGCCGTTGGGCAGAGCGTGACGGTCGATGTGGTGGACACCGCCAGCTATCACCGAGACCTCGGGATGGTGTTGCGGCCTGCCCGACCCTTGCTCGAAGGCTGGGACACAGTTGGCCTTCCCAACGCGGAGCCGACGTTTGGCATGAGCCGCGCAGCGTTCTTGGACTACCTCCGGGGTGAGAGCCCCAACCCGCGGCCGCGCGTCGAGGCGGAGTTTCCCGGACCGACCGCGATGCGGGTCACGCTCACGAACCCCACGTCTCAGGCGAGCGCTCTGGCGACGACAGGCAACTGGGTGGAGCTCCGCTTCACGGGGACCGAGATACGCGACGTGCAACTCGGCGACTTCGGAGGCATGGAGTACGGGCGGCTTGGAGCGGATGGTGCTTGGCACCTCACCGTGGCTCGCGACGCCAGTGCGATCCGCCTTTTCCTGACCTTCGTTCCACCTCAGGCGCGCGTGACCGGGGCGCTGGTCACGTTCCTCTCGCGTCCGCGGGACGTGCTCGAACAGTGGCATGTGCGCCTCGGGGACGGCACGGACGTCATCGGACCGCTGGAGCCCGTGGCCCTCACCAGGCGCTGAGCGAGCTCAACAGCTCGATCACCGCATCGTTCCCGACAGCCAACCCGTCGGCGAGAAGCCATGCGCTGACCCAGTTTCCCTTGGCCTGAAGATCGCCACAAACGATGACCGGCCCGCGCTCAACCGCCGCTGTCGCCGTGAGAACCTTGTTCGTTTGTGCCAGGCGAAGATCGCCGGCGGCGCGAACGAGCGATCGGAGGCGCTGCTGCGAGGGTGTTTTGCCGCACCGAACCAGGGCCGTCGCGAGGTATCCGTGGAACACCCCGGCGTCGATGGCGTGGACCCTGCACTCGAGGTGGGGGAAGAGCTCGCCGAGCTGGGCTTCGAGGCCGGCGGATCGGCCGCTTCCGGCCGGCGCCAGGTCGAACGCAAGCACTGCGGGGAGAAGATCGGGCCTGTGCATCGGGTGGCCGGAAAGGCGGGTCGCGCCCTGCGCGGCCAGTTCGTCGAGTGCCTCGGTCCCGAGCGCTGCGACCGGGCACACGACCGTCAGGTGGAGCGCCTCGGGCTCTAACGATGCGAGCGCCGCGACGAGACGGAACGGGGCCGCGAGGGCCGGGTCGGCGAGGTGGTACCAAGGGCGAACCGAACGCTCCGCGGGTAGCCGGTCGGCCACGCAACGGGCCTCGCTTCCGGCGATACCGGGTTGGGTGCAATCCAGCAGAGCGACGCCAGGGTGAAGGCGCAGCCAGTCGAGCAGCTGCCCGCAGGTCGCGGTCGACGGTTGCGCCGTGACCAGCACGACATCGCTGCCGTCGAGGTCGTCCGGGTCCGCGAGGGGCGGCACGAGCGCGGCTTCTCCCGCGACTTCGGCGATCAGATGCTCCTGCTCCTCGGCCGTGTGGAGCATTCGCCGGCGCACCTGAGGCAGCGTGCGCGCGATCCGTTCCGTCACCCCCCGACCCAGCAGGGAGGTTGGGTCAAGGATGGTCAGGGTTTTCAGTTGCGTCGATCGCACTGGTCACCTGTGTCTGTGGTGCCGGTTGAGCGGGTGCCCTGCGGCGGAGGCGGCGAACGGCATACTCGGCGGGCCCCGCCACGAGGTACGCGCCAAGCAGGAGCGCCACCGCCGGCAGGGTCGAGAACACGACCGCTGCGACCATCGCCGCGATCAGGAAGAACGCGGGCGCCGGCCATTGCTTGCGCAGGTTGAAGTCCTTCCCGGACCTATACGGGACCGTCGAGACCATCAGCACTGAAACCAGAAGCACGAATATCGAGGCGGCGATCGCGATCGGGCGGTCCACCACGAGATCGAACTCGTTGGCGACCAGCACCATGAGGGTCAGAGCCCCCGCTCCGCCGGGGATCGGCAGCCCGGTGAAGAAACGCCGGTCGGCGACGGCGGACTTGACGTTGAAGCGGGCGAGGCGGACCGAACCCGCGACCAGGAACAGGAACGCTACGGCCCACCCCCACCGGCCGACGCCGCGCAGCCCCCACTGGTAGGCGAGAATCGCGGGGGCGACTCCGAAGCTGATGACGTCGGCGAGGGAGTCGTACTCCTTTCCGAATTCGGAGGTAGAGTGGGTCAAGCGCGCGATCCGGCCGTCGAGGCCGTCCAGCAGGCCCGCCAGCATGATGAGCCAGCCGGCGCGTTCGAGCTGGTCGTGGAGCGCGTACAGCACGGCGGCGAAGCCGCACAGCATGTTCCCGACCGTAAAGAGCGACGGGAGGATGTAGATCCCGCGCCGCAGAGACTCGCGACCGGGGCGCCGGGCGGCGCGGTGGCGGCGCGGTCGCGCGACTCTCATGGTCGTTCCCGAGTTGCCAGGCGGGCCACCTCGGTGACCCCGGCGCGAGTCCGCCGGCCGGGCGCGACCGCCACCGCTGCGTCGGCGGGAAGAAAGAGATCGACCCGGGAGCCGAACTTGATGAGTCCTACGCGTTCACCCCGGCGCACCCACTGCCCCTTCTCGAGGTCACAGACCACCCGGCGCGCGACGGCGCCGGCAATCTGCTTGTAGGCCAACAACCCGTACGCTCCCTCGATCACGACGAAGCTGTGCTCGTTGAGATCGGACGCCTTGTCGCGAAACGCGGGGAGCTTCTTGCCCGGAACGTGACGCGCCTCGAGCACCTTCCCGTCGGTCGGCGCCCGGTTCACGTGGACGTTGGCCGGCGACATGAAGATCGAGATCTGCGTGGGCAGGCCGCGCTCGGCCAGCGCTGCCGGTGAGGGACCAACCAAGAGCACCCGGCT
>Ga0116107_1001692_pt1 | contig 12563 bp, 6 predicted proteins | sample June2015DPH_6_10_FD_88969 | JGI IMG/M metagenome (GOLD analysis project Ga0116107, IMG submission 88969) | Peatland microbial communities from SPRUCE experiment site at the Marcell Experimental Forest, Minnesota, USA - June2015DPH_6_100 | ecosystem: Environmental > Terrestrial > Soil > Wetlands >... | reverse complement strand
TCGGGGTTCGGAGCCTGCGACGTATCGCAGAGGATACGACTCGGCTCCTCACCCCTACGTGCGCCCACCATGCCAGCCACCTCCGCGTTCTCGCGACGAACCCCCACGAATAATCCAGGCTAGCGCGTCGGTCCGTCCAGCACGACCCGAAGCTCGCGCGCGAGTGTATCCATGTCGAACGGCTTCTGCAGGAAACGGATATTGCCGGTGACTGTGTCCAAGTGGGTGGTCTCGCTCGGCGCGTAACCCGACATCAGGATGACCTTGAGCGCTGACCACCGGGCCCGCAGCTGGCCGGCGAGCTCCGTGCCGGGAATTCCGGGCAACATGTAGTCGGTCAAGAGCACGTCGAACGCCGGCTCGGGCGGCAGCGCGCTCGCCTCCTCGCCGCTGCGCTTGGCGACCACTCGGTAGCCGAGTGCGGCGATGACCTCGCACAGGCCTTCGCGCACGGCGTCCTCGTCCTCCACGACCAGGATGCGCTCACCGGTCCCTCGCGACGGCTCGGACTGCTGTTCGGAGGCCTCCACTACGGGCGAGGCGTCTGAAGGCGCCCCAGGGAGGACGACGCGGAAGGTCGCGCCATGGCCGGGCGTGCTGTCCACGGCGACGCGGCCCCGGTGCAGATCCACGATTGTCCTCACCACCGAGAGGCCCAGGCCGGTCCCCTTGCCCGTTTCCTTCGTCGTGAAGAACGGCTCGAAGATGCGCTCGCGCATCTCCGCCGGGACGCCCCTGCCGGTGTCCTCGACGGTGAACCATACCCAACCCGCATCCTCTCTGCCCGTGCGGATCGTGAGGTGGCCGCCTGTGGGCATGGCCTCGCTGGCGTTGACCACGAGGTTCACGAGCGCCTGCTCGAGTTGGGTACGGTCTGCAGCCATCGAAAGCGACAACGGGTGCAAACGGACGTCGAAGGCGACGTTGGCCGGCACGAGCCTGCTCAACATCCGGCTCGCGTCGCGGACCACTTCGTTGAGATCGATCTGCGAAATCCGAGTCGTCTCCTGGCGCGAGAAGAGCAGAAGCTGTCTGGTGAGCGCGGCACCCTGTCTGATCTGCTGTTCCAGCTCACCAGCCACGGCAGCCGCCTTGTCGGAAACTGCGGATTGGGTCCTGAGCAGCTGTGTCTGGCTGAGCATCGCCTGAAGCAGGTTGTTGAAGTTGTGCGCCACCCCGCCAGCGAGCTTGCCGATCATCTCAAGCTTCTGCGCCTGGCGGAGCTCTTCCTCGACCATGTGCCGCTGGGTCATGTCCCTGGCGACTCCGACGACCAGGGCCACGTTGCCCAGCTCGTCCCGAATCGGCATCGCCGAATCCCACAACCAACGGACCGACCCGTCCTGCCGGACGATGCGGTACTCGAGGTCGCCGCCGCGCGCTATCTGCTCCTCCATGAGGTCGGCGACGCGACCGCGGTCGTCCGGGTGGATCGCCCGGACCCAGACCTTCGCATCGCGGTACAGGCTCTCGCACGGGTACCCGAAGACCTTCTCGAACGCCGGGTTGACGTACAGGATCCGGTCCACCGCCGGGGTCGACATCCAGAACACGTCGTGGATCGTCTCCGCCATCTTCTTGAAGCGGTCTTCGCTCAGGCGCAGCTGCTCCTCGGTGCTCTTGCGCTCGATCGCCAGCGCCACCTGGCGCGACACGAACGCCAGGATGTCCAGCTCCCGCTTCCCATACCTCGTTCCTTCGGTGTAGGTCTGGACCACTAGGACGCCGAGTGTCCGGTCGCCGGCGATGAGGGGCACGCCGAGCCAGTCCACGGAAGGGGCGCCGACCAGCTCGGTCTCCCCTCTGCGGCACAGCTCGGCGAATACTTCGGGGGTGGCCAGCAGTGGCTTGCCGGTGCGGAGGACGTATTCGGTGAGGCCTCGCCGCAAACGTCGTGAGGGGATGGGTTCGTCCTGCTCGTCCACGTGGTACGGAAAGCTGAGCAGCTCCGACCGAGGGTGATACAGGGCGATATAGAGGTTCCTCGCGTCCATCAGCCGCCCGACGACCCGGTGAATGGATGCCAGGAGGTCCTCGACCTTTGCCGACTGCTGCGCAGCCTCGGCGATTTCGTAGATCGCCGCCTGCAGTTCGTCCGCGCGTCTACGCTCCGTAATGTCCCTGATGTGGCACTGGACCACCCGGGTCCCGTCGACCAGGTAGCTGTTGCTCGCAAACTCGACGTGGATGCGGCCCCTGCCTTCGATCTCGATCGGGAGATCGGCGGAGTGAAGGAACTCCTTCTCCCTGAGCAGGGAGAAAGCGCTCTCGGTGGCGGCGATGCCGCTCAGAGGGGCAATATCCCAGAGCTTCTTGCCGAGCAGATCGTCGCGCGTGCTCCCGAGCAGCTCGGTCAGGAAGGGGTTGACGTCCACGATCTCGCCCGAATCCCAGTCGAGGATCAGAATCCCGTCCGTGGCGGACTCGAAAAGCCTCCGATACCGGGTCTCGGACACCGCCAGTGCGTGCCGCTGCTTCGCCTTGCCGATCGCGGACCGGACCGCAGCCGGGAGGCGTGGGAGGTCGCGCTGGTCTTTCAGGACGTAGTCGTCGAATCCCGCGTGCAGGGCGCTCATGAGATCCCGCTTGGTGGCCGTCCCGGTGAGGGTGATCACGGGGCAGTCTGGCCATCGGGACTTCACGACCCTCAGCCGTTCGAGCCCGCTCCAGCCCTTCATGTGGAAGTCGCTGACCACGACGTCGAAATCGCCCTCTGCGACGGCCGACTCGAAATCCTCGGAGGAGGTCAGCTCACGCACCACGACCGTCGGAAGCTCGAGTTTGAGGAGGTTGATCGCCGCCTGCCGGTCCTCGGCGCTGTCGTCGATCAGGAGCACCCGCACCGGCCCCTCGAACGCCGGGGCGAGTGCGCCGAGTGCATCCGCGAGCGCAGCCAGCGTCACCGGCTTGAGCAGGTGCGACTTGGCGCCCAGCGAGTACGCGTGCTTCAGCTCCGCGGAGAACTTCGACGAGGTGAGCAGGACAACGGGAACCCCGCGCATGTCCGCGCGCGGCAGGCGCCACTCCAGCACCGCAAGGCCGGACGCACCGACTCCGAGGTCGAGCAGGATCACGGCCGGCAGCGGATATTGAGAGCGGTCGGCGAAATCCCCTTCGCCCGCCAGGTACGCGATCGCCTTTGCACCGTCCTCGGCGACATGGACGTGTGCCCGCGGGTCGGCCCGCCGGAGGAAGCCCGTGATCAGAGCGGCGTCGTCCGGCCGATTCTCGATGAGCAGGGTGAGGTTCGCCGCCATTCTCCCGTGTCCTGCGTTCCGCGCCCTTCGAGCCCTCCCGGCGGCTTGCCCGGCCCTGCGAACGCTACGAGCCGGCGCCCGATAAGTGATTCTAGTCCTTCTCCGGTGCGGCGCTCGGCGCGCCGTCTGGCTTCCTCACCGGCGGCGGGATCACCCCCGCAAATCGGCCCGTCACCATAGGCGCGGATGGCTTCTTCCTCCCAGCCGCGCGGGATCGGCCCCGTACCCTCTACCAACCGTACGAGCTTGTCGCGACAATGCGGCGGCTACCGCGCCTCGTCAACGAATGTGACACTTGACAATGTGACATCTGATGTTACATTAATTTCATGAGTCCGGAACGCACGTTCTCGATCGGCGCCCTGGCGGCCGCAGCCGGCGTCTCGCGCCGCACCGTGCACTTCTACGTCCAGCGAGACCTGCTTCCGCCCCCGCACGGCCTTGGTCGTGGAGCCCAATACGCAGAGGTACATCTGGCCCGCCTGCTCCAGATCAAGGCGTGGCAGGAGGAAGGCGTTCCACTGCAGGAGATCCGCGGCCGGGTGGCGGCGACGGCGCCTCAGCCGGCCGTTCCGGAGCCCGAGCCGCAGCCCGAGGAGGAGAAACGTGACACCTGGTGGGCGGCCTGGGACGAATCCCCGAGCGCGGAGAATGCTGCCGCCCTCCGCTACGTCCCCGGCCAGACCTGGCTACGCCAGCCGCTGACCATGGGGTACGAGCTCCACGTCCCGGCGGACCGCACCCCCCTGTCGTCCGCCCAGCTGACCGACCTCGTGCGGGACCTCTTCGAGCTTCTGGAAGACGGGCAGACCCGATAGCTGCCTTCTGACCGGCGAGGCATCAGGCAGAGACGCCAACACCGCGCGAGGGTTGGCCTTACCCTTAGACGGGGCGCGGGTGGTGTCGCCGGCGGTGGTCGCCGCGGGGGCCGGCCCTTGCGGCTGCCCCCGGATGGGCGTCACCCGGTTCCGCCGTCTACCGCCGGCTCAGAAAGGTGCCGTCCTGCAGCTGGGCGAAGGCTTGCTCGAGCTCGGCCTGGGTGTTCATCACGATCGGGCCGTACCAGGCCACCGGCTCTTGGAGAGGCTTACCCGAAACCAGGAGGAAGCGGATCCCGTGCTCGCCCGCCTGCACCGTCACGTCGTCGCCGCGGTCGAACACGACGAGCGAGCGATCGCCAGCCTCCTCCCACGCCGTCGGCTCGCCGGTCCCGACGCGATCGGTGAGCACCGCGCGGGGGGCTGACGCGTTGGCGAACTTGCCGGAGCCCGCGAACACGTAGGCGAACGCATGCCGCCTGGTTTCGACCGGGAGGACCTTCCTTTTACCCGGCGGGACCCACACGTCCACGTACGCCGGTTCGGCCGCGATGCCGTCGACGGGGCCCGTCACGCCCCAGAAGCTGCCGCAGATCACGCGGGCCGTGGTGCCGTCGTCGTCGCTGACTTCGGGGATGTCGGCCCCCTTGACGTCCTGATACCGCGGCTCCGTCATCTTGAGCGAGGACGGGAGGTTGGCCCACAGCCGGAACCCGTGCATCCTCCCCTCGGGGTCGCCCTTCGGCATCTCCTGGTGGATGATGCCGCTACCCGCCGTCATCCACTGAACGTCCCCGCCTCCCAGGGCGCCCTTGTTGCCGAGGCTGTCGCCGTGCTCGACCGTGCCGGCCAGGACATAGGTGATCGTCTCGATGCCGCGGTGCGGGTGCCACGGGAAGCCGGCCAGGTAGTCCTGCGGCCGGTCGTTGCGGAAGTCGTCGAGGAGCAGGAACGGATCGAAGTCGGCCGTGTCGCCGAACCCGAACGCCCGGCGCAGGCGCACTCCGGCGCCTTCGATCGTCGGCGTCGACTGGGTCAGACGTTTGACGGGACGGATGGACATGGCAGCCTCCTGCGGTCGGCCGGGCGAGCCGCCCGGCAATTGAGAACAACGCAGAGCCTGCACGGGTATTCCTGAAGCCTCGGGAATGGCGAGCGGTTCATTCCGGCACCGCCGCCCCTTGATAGGGAGTGAGGTGGAATCGCTGCGTTGGGGCGGGGCTTGCCCCCGCCCGCTGTTGCCCCCGATTTGTCATTGCGAGTCTGGTTGCGCAGGCCGAGGCACCTTCCAGGCAATGACGGACTCTTCTATTGTCATTTTGGAAGTTCATTCCCTCGCAGTACATGACATCAGGGCAGGGACGGGCCCCGCCCCTACGCCGGCTTTGCCGGCCCTGCCCGGGCGCGGCTGGGTCTACAGTCCGAGAAAGGCGTTCAAGGCCTCCGCCATCTCCCTGGCGCGGCGCCTGGTGAACGCGTCGTACGCCGAGGGTTCGAGGATCTCCGGCTCCTGGACCGGGATGAACTGTTGCCGCGGCCAGCGTTTCTGGTCCGGGCTCAGCCGCTCGTACGCGGCTCTCGGCGCCTCGTCCGCCAGCTGCCGGTTGTCGGCGTCCGTGAGGATCGCGTAGTTGGCCATCGCGTTCGCGTCGAGGCCTAGCCCGAGGCGCTCGAATACCTGCCGCGGGAAGATGGGGTGGACCTCGATCGCCCGACGGCCATCCCCCAGCCTGCTGGCCTCGCCGATGGCCTGCCCGCTCGGCCAGCTCCTCGCCTGCTTCGAGACCAGATACGCGAGATAGGTCTGCATGAGCGGGCCGGCCTTGGAGGTCTCCTCCAACAGGTCGTCCGCCGTGATCCGGGGCGTGTGCTTCTTCGGCACCCAGGCGCCGAGCACCGACGCCTCGCAGTTCGCCCCGGCTTTCTGGAGGTGGTGCACGTAGCGATCGATCGCGGTTTCCGCGGAGCCGCCGAACGCGCCGCTCCATGCGGCCTTGCAGAGGTACTTGACGAGCTCGGCGCGGTCCGCCACCGGGATCGAGCCGCCCTTGAGCTTCGCGTAGTACGCGACCGGGATCAGCGCGTTGATCGAGGGCAGCCATGCCCTTGCCGACCAGCCTGCCCCCTGGGCCACGCCGATCGCCGCCGTCAGGCTGCGGCGCACGACGTTCCAGTCCTCCTCGATCGGCGGCGGGCCTGCCGCCCAGTGCCTCGGTAGGTCGGCGACCTTCGCGCTCCCGCGCCGGAACGTTACCAGTGTCCGGGTCAGAAAGCCGAAGTTGATGCCGAGCGCGACGCACGCCGGCTCGCGCGCAAAGTCGCGCATCGGCCCGAGGATGCCCTCGGTCGCCTCGTGCGAGAGGCGGGCCGCGGCGACGTCGGCCGCGCTGAGCGTCAGGCCGCCTCTGTTCAGCCGCTCGAAGATCGTGATCGCCTGGTCCACCTCGTCCTCACCCTCTGAGCCCGGGGCGCCGGTCTCGATGGACTGGAAGAGCACGTCCACGTCCAGGATCCGGGCCACGCGAGCCAGCCGCGTGCGGACCGTGTTCTTCTCCGCCTCGTTGTCCGTTATGTGACCGTCGGCGACCATCCGGCGCACGGCCTCTTCGGTGACGCCGGTGACCCGGGCGACGTCGAACCCGCGCAGCGACACCAGGTCGGAGAGCGCCACCAGGCTCGGGTCGTGCGCCGCGAGCCGCTTCCGGGCACGCGCGCTGCGGCCCTTCACGACGAAGACCTCGGTCTTCACGTCGAAGAAGGCCCGCCAACTGATGGCGTCGCGCTGCCCGCCCCCCGGGGGCGGCAGCGGGGTGTCCTGAGCTTCCGACGTGACGGCGCGGGCCAAGCTGGCCAGCCGCTGCTGCCCGTCCAGGAGGTATCGGACGGGTTCGCCCGCGAGAAGCTTCTGCCGGCCAAGGCGAACGGGCTGTTTCCGCGACGGCCGCCAGAGGTAAAAGCTGCCGATCGGGTACTTGCGGTAGAGGGAGTCCAGAAGCGCCTCGACCTTCTTCGGCTTCCAGACGTACTCCCGCTGCATGATCGGAAGGACGATCTCTCCCGTTTCGAACTGGCGAACGAGCTCAACGAGTTTCTCCACGGCGGCCTCCCTCGGCGGAGTAGAAATGCTCGCCGAGGACCACGCGCGTGTCAAGGTGGGTGGTCCGACCGGGCCCCTCGGGGCGTTGACCAAGGAGCCTGTTTGAGTAAGCGGGTGCAGCCCCCGCTGGCGGCCCTGCCGCCCTCGACGGGACTGGTCACGGCGCTCGGCGTCGGCCCTGCTGGTGGTCAACACGATCGCCGAGCGGCCCGTCGCGCCGCTGTGGGGCCTCGGTCTCGTCGCCCTCCTGCCTCCCGGCCCACACGTACTGGCGCCGGTGCGGAGCCGCCGTCGGGCCGGCCGTGCGCGACCTTCTTGGAACCGGTCGACAGCACCTCGCCCACCAGGATTCCCGGCAGTAAACCCGGGCGACGGCTGACCCAAGACCGGAAAACTGGTCCAGGTGAAAGTTGAGAGATCGGGCTTCTTGTGGTCTCCTGGGGTGGCGCGGAAGGGGGCTGAGAGATGCCGAGGCGAGGTCGCGCCGAGGAGCAGATCATCGCGACGTCACGGCCGAGGCGCGTGTCGCGGACCCTTTATACCAATTTGCCATCAGTCATAGAGCATAGGTGTCATCCCGAGCGCAGCGAGGGATCTGGGAGGGGGCTGGTAGATCCAGGCTTTCCCCCACCCAGATTCCTCGTCGCTCCGCTCCTCGGAATGACATGTTCGATGGCAAATTGGTATTAGACCTCTCCCATCCCGCCCGCGTCGAGGGGGGCGACGATCTCGTAGGGACCAAGGCGTTCGCCGCGTCTCATCTCGCTCACCCCTTGGGCTTGAGAAGATCCTGGAACGGCGGGGAGTCCCGCATCCCCTCGAAGGCGGAGTCCTTGTGGATACCCAGGGCGAAGGACATTCCCTCTGCGAATGCCTGGCCGAGCAACTCCACTGCATGACCTTTCTCGCCCAAGATGGCGGCGATCCTTGCTCGCTGGTAGGTATTCGCACCGAAGAGTCTCGGCCGCTCCATCAGGCGGAATTCCTCCGAGATTCGCTGCGCAGCCGCCCGGTCGCCTCGGCTGGCGGCCAGCACGGCCAACGATCCGCGATACTCGACGTTGTCCGGATACTCCGCGGCAAGCTCTTCATACGCTGCCCGCGCCTCTTTAGACCGTTTGGCTAGGGTCAGGGCGAGCGCGAGACTCGCGTGAGTGTTCTCGGTCGTGGCCTCCGCGGAAGGCCGGGCGCGATACCAGGCGATCGCCCGGTTCGCCATCGCCAGCGAGGCGTCCAAATGGCCGTGGGCCCGCAGCTCCTGCGCCGCCTCAAGCATGATATCCCCCGGCGACGTATCCCTTGGCTGAAGCAGAAGGCTTTCGTCCACCACTCTGCTCGCGCCCTCGAGGCGTCCGAGGGCAACCAGGGCTCTTGCCTCATACTGACGCAGTCCGAGCGATTCAGGAAAGCTCTCCAACCCCCGCTGCACGACTTCAAGCTCCCGCTGATAATTGCCCAGTGCGTGGTGGGCCCGGGCAAGGTCCCCGACGCGCCACTCCCCGAGGACATGGTGCTTCCAGTAATCGCGGTCGAGCCGGGCGTACGCGTCCACGACCTCATGCGGGCGGTTTGCAAAGAACGCCATGAAACCCAGCCAGAGGTTGACCATGGGGTCCTGCGGGGCAAGTCTCTCGGCCTCGCGGAGAGCCTGCAGAGCTTCGAGATACCGGTGGTCGACGTAGCCGCGCATGCAGTCCAGCCAGCAGCGCGCCAGGGGCGTGAGCTGCTGGCGTCTGTCCTCGAGGTAGTGAAGCGTGGATTCTGCCTCCGCGTCGTTCCCCATGGCGTGGTAGATGTACACGGCGTACAGGCGAGGTGTCCCGAAGTTCGGGTCGATTTCCTCGGCAAGCTGAAAGTGGCGGAGGGCCTCGGCATCCTTGGCTCCGAACAGCTCGAACCCCGCGATGAACTCACGGTAGGCATCGTAGGGGGGTGGTCGCTGCTCGGCGAGCTCGTGAATTGCTTCAACGCTCACGGCCATCGCACCCGTCACGCGTTGGCGCAGGGCATCAATGGCCTGCATCGGAGCCGCCACCGGGCCCGCTACAGGCTCGAGCGAGTGGAGCAGCTTGCCGCGCACCGCGTCGGTCACGCGCGCCTGAAACTGCAGCGTTTGACCTTGCAGGTAGAAAGTGCCGGTGACCACGGTGCCGGCGCCAGTCGCCTCAGCCAGGGCACGGATTGGATCACGGGCCGCCGACGCTGGAATGCCGCCAGCGGACTGGGCGAAGAGGACGGAGGTGCTCGGTACCACGTCGAGCTCCGGGATTCGCGACAGACCCTGGGTGACCCAGTCGGAGGCCATTCGCCCCAAGGGATCGAGCAGCCGATCGCCGGTCTGGTTCTCGAAGACGGCCACAACGATGCGCTTGGGTTCGAGGGGTACGACTGGTCTTCGCGCCATGCTGCGGAGCGAGTAGAAGACTCCTACCGTGATGAAGACGATCGCAAAGCCGCCCGCGGCCAACCACACCACGCGCTTGCGGCCCCCGACCCCGGAGAGTCCTCGTCTCGCCTTCGCTCCGCCCGTGTCCGCCAGGATGGCGCGAAGCTCGAAAGCCAAGTCCCGGGCCGACTGAAACCTCTCCTCCGGGTGTTTCTCAAGGCAGTGGGCAATGGCCCGCGAGAGGGGAAAGGACACACTCGGCTCGATGCCTGCCGGGGCGGGCGGTTCCTCGGTGAGGATCGCGGTCATCGTGTCCGCGACGGTGGCGCCGGCAAACGCTTTCCGGCCTGTGACCATCTCGTAGAGCACGCAGCCGAAGGAGAAGATGTCCGAGCGGTGATCCACAGGCAGCCCCCGCACCTGCTCGGGGGACATGTACGCCACCGTGCCCATCACGATGCCTGGCTCGGTGCCCTCCACCACCGTCGGCGCCGCCGCACCTTCAACCTGTTCGCGCTTCGGAGAGAGCTTCGCAATCCCGAAGTCGAGGATCTTGACGTGGCCGTCCTTCGTGATGAACACGTTCGCTGGCTTGAGGTCGCGGTGCACGATCCCTTTCTCATGCGCCGCCGCAAGTCCCTGCGCGGTCTCGACCCCTAGCTCGATCGCCTTGCGCGGTGTGAGCGGTCCGGCCTGCAGCCGCTCGTGCAGCGACTCGCCTTCCAGCAACTCGGTCACCAGGTACGGCGATCCCTCGTGGGTGCCAACATCGAACAGTGCCAGGATGTGAGGGTGGCTGAGTGCCGCGACTGCCCGTTCCTCTTGCTCGAAGCGCCGGAGGCGATCAGGGTCGGTGGCGAACTCCGCCGGCAGCATCTTGATCGCCACGTCCCGGCCCACGCGCGTGTCGCGGGCGCGGTAGACCTCCCCCATCCCGCCCGCACCGATGGGGGCGACGATCTCGTACGGACCGAGGCGGGCGGCAGCTTCGAGCGTCATCTCAACCCCTCGACCAGGTAGAGCTCGTCGAGAAAGCGCAGGTAGCCGTACGCGTAGCTGCGCGCGTCACGAGTGACCGCGAAGGAACCTATGGAAGCACCTGCGGGGTCGGGCAGCTCGAAGGTCCTCCACAGCCGCTTTTCTCCGGTCCCGACGTCGACGCCGAAAACGTCGAGACGCTCTCCCAGGCCGTAGACGAACAGCGTCCGACCGTCCTCGCTCCACTGGCTCACCGCGTCCCGCTGGTCCAGCTTCGTCAGCGACCTGGCCTTCCCGCCGTCGAGCGGGAAGAGCGTCAGAGAGAAGTCCGCGGTGACGGTCGCCACCCAGCGCCCGTCGGGGGACGTGGTCGTACCAACCGTGCCTTCGGGTGTCACCGCGCGCGGGAGGCCGGCCAAGATCTCCTGCACCCAGGTCCGCTGCGGACGTCCCGGCTCGGCACCGACGAAGATGACCCTGCGCCCGTCCGGGAGGAAGTTCCCGGTTTGGTACGTCTCGACCTGGCCGCGCGGTAGCGAGATCGTCTCGCCGGAGCCGGTCGGTAGCAGGACCAGCCGGTGCGGCGGGCCGTAGTTGATCGCGAGCGCCCAGCGGCCGTCCGGCGCGAGCGCGCACGCGGCGCCTTCTCCGAGCCGCACCGGGAGCGATCCGTCCATGCTCCTGAGGTACACCGAGTACCTCGGTCCGGCGGTTTCGCCCTGGTCGTCGAAGAGCAGCGACCCGCCGTCCGCCGAGAGCGCCCGCAGCCAGGGAAAGTCGAGCCAGCCCAGCTCCTTTTCCCGGTCATCCTCCTGGGAGCGACCCCGGATTCCGGTCTGCGCCGTCCCGGACGCGAGGAGGACGCGGCCGTCCGGGGCCACGTCATGGAGAAAGACACGGGACGGGAGATCCTGGAGTCTGCGCTGGCGCCCGTCCGGAGTCACGGCGAACAGCTGTTGCTGCATGCCCGCAGTCTGGGCCGAGAACCAGATCTCGCGCCCGTCCGCCGACCACGCGAGCCCCGCCACGTTGGTGAACTCCCGCGTGAGGGTCGTCTTGTGGCCGTCCGCGTCCACGAGCGCCACGCTGCCCCGGCCGTCCCCGAGGACCGCGTGCTCGGTGAAGCCGATGCGGCGACCGTCCCGCGAAATGCGCACGTCCTCGAAGTAGCCGGGCGTCCTGACGAGCACGCGGCCCGGGGGCATCTCCAGGCGAACCTCATTGGCGACGCGCCGGACGATGGCGAGGGTCGTCCCGTCGGGCGCCCAGTCAGCAGCGGAGACGTCCTCCGCAATGAAGCGCGGCGCGCTGCCGGACAGAGGCACTTCCGCCAGGGAACCGTACCCCCATCCGAAAAACAAGGACCCCTTCAGCAGAGCCAGCTGCGCGGTCCGGGAGACGGCCAGCAGCTGTATCCCCTCCAGACCGAGCGAGCGCGTGGCGGCGCGGTCGGTTCGGGTCTCGAACACATCGGCAGGGTGCCCACCCCATCCGGCGCTGAAGAGCACGCCCGTGCCGTCGGGCGCGAAGCGGGCAGTCCTGATGTAGCCCCGCTGAAACGTCAGGCGCGTGAACCTCGGCGCCTCCGGCGGCCGCTTCGTCTGGCGGCCCAGCAGGAAGAACCCGGCGGCAAGGGCGGCGGCCGCGAGTCCGATTCCTGCGGCGCCCAACGCCAGGAGCCTTCTGCCTGCAGGGCCTCCGCCGGCGACAGCCGTCGGGGCCGAGCCGACTCCGGTCACCGCCGCTAGGCCGAAGGCGAGGTCTCGCGCCGACTGAAAGCGTTCCTCCTGGCGTTTCTCGAGGCAGTGACTCACCACGTGGGCGAGCGGCGCCGGCACACCGGGCTGCGCGGCGCTGACCTCCAGAGGCTCCTCCCTGAGGATTGAGCTCATGGTGTCTGCCGCGGTGTCGTGGGCAAACGCCCGCCGCCCGGTCAGCATCTCGTAGAGCACACAGCCGAGCGAGAAGATGTCGCTGCGGTGGTCAACGCTCTGCCCCCGCACCTGCTCCGGCGACATGTACGCGAC
>Ga0116107_1001691_pt1 | contig 12571 bp, 8 predicted proteins | sample June2015DPH_6_10_FD_88969 | JGI IMG/M metagenome (GOLD analysis project Ga0116107, IMG submission 88969) | Peatland microbial communities from SPRUCE experiment site at the Marcell Experimental Forest, Minnesota, USA - June2015DPH_6_100 | ecosystem: Environmental > Terrestrial > Soil > Wetlands >... | reverse complement strand
GAGCGGAGCGACGAGGAATCTGGGTGGGGGAAAGCCTGGATCTACCAGCCCCCTCCCAGATCCCTCGCGGAGCCTGCCCTGAGCGGAGTCGAAGGGCTCGGGATGACACCTTTGCTCTACGACGGACGGCAAACCGGTACGAGACCGTCTCCGGATTGACGGGCGATCCCGGTCTGGCGCATCTCGCACCTTGCGAGGAGGTCGCGGCGCCCGGACCTCCGGCTCCCTGTCAGCGTGCCGGCACCTTGAGCAGATCGACCAGGTACTGCTTCCAGAGCGCGGCAAGGGTGTGCGTGCCGTGCCCGCGCGTTTTCTCGGAGTAAGGAAGCACCACCGCGCGCCCGCGGGCGACCCGCGAGATCTCGCGCTCGAGGATGCCGAGCTCGGCCGGGTTGATGAGGTCGTCGGCCGAGTTGACTGCGAGCAGCGGCGCCTCGATCCTCCCGAGTGCGGGGCCGGGGTCGTAGTCGCGGGAAGCGTCGACCGCGTAGAGCACGTCGTTGGCGTCCGATGCCTTCATCTCACGCGCGACAAACGCGTCCAGCACCTCGTCGCTCCGCTCGAGCGTCGGCATCTCGCGCTGCCGAGTCACGGGGTTGCTGCTCATGAAGAAGAGCATTTCGCTCGCGGTGCGAAGGCTCGGCGGTTGGACCGAGTACTCGCCTCCTCGCCACTCGGGGTCGCCCCGAATCGAATCGATGATGAGCCTGCGCCAGACACGGTTGCGGCCCGAGATCTGGGTCGGCAGCGACGCGAGCGGCATGAGCGCGTCCACGAAGTCCGGGTGGAGCTCACCCCACAGCCAGGTGTGCATGCCGCCCATCGAAGTCCCCATCACGAGCCGGAGGTGGTCGACGCCCAGCCCTTCGGTGAGGAGCCTGTACTGTGCCTCGACCATGTCCTTGTAGCCGTACCTGGGAAAGCGCGCGTGGAGCCCGTCGCTCGGTTTGCTCGACGCTCCGTGGCCGATCCCGTCGGGAAGGACAATGAAGAAGCGGGCGGCGTCGAGAGGCTGCCCGGGCTCGAACAGCTCGCCCGCGAACTCCGGCCGCACGAACTGCGCGCCGCTCCCGGTGGTCCCGTGAAGGACGAGCACGGCGTTGCGCACCGTGCCCTTCGCGTCGCGCTCGGGCTTGCCGAACGCGCGATAGTGCACCCGCAGCGCCGGCAGGGTCTCGCCCGAGGCGAAGCGGAAATCCTTCAAAACAACATCGCCCTCCGTAGGCGGCGGAACGGCGAACGCTCTGAGACCGGAGAGGACGAGCAGCAACGCCACAAACCCGACTGTCCTTAGAAACAGTTTCATCGCCACACCTCACCTTTCATCCGTCCGGTCGCGGCCAAGGAGCCCCCCGCGGCCATACTCTCGCTTGGTGAACGCTCCGCCTTCACGGTGTCATCCCACCCCGATGACGACTTCCGGTCTCGGGGGCGTTGCCGACGTCGTACGCACGGGCGCGCCATCGCCGCGAGCCGTTGCCCGGCTACCGGCGGCGGACCACCAGCTCGATGCCTTCCGCGGTGAACCGGCGGGCGACGACGTCCTCGTCGCGCAGGGCGCGCTGCAGCTCCTCGCCGCCGTCGGCCGGGAACCGGAGGGTCTCCATCCCGGGCTGGGAGAGGATTGCAGTGCGCAGCCTCTCCCGAAGCACGTCCATGCCCTCGCCGGTGAGCGCCGAGATCGCCACCACCGTCCGGTCCGCCGGCGCGGGCGGCAGCGCCCCGTCGAGGCGGTCCACCTTGTTGAGCACGACGATGCAGCTCTTCGGCTCGACTCCCAACGACGCCAGCACTTCCTCGCCCACCGCGAGCTGGTCGGGCCAGTCCGGGTGCGATGCGTCCACCAGGTGGACGACGACCTGGGCAAGTGTGGCCTCGGCGAGCGTCGCGCGGAACGACGCGACGAGGTGGTGGGGCAGCTTGCGGATGAACCCCACGGTGTCCGCGACCGCAACGGCGACGCCGTCGCCGACCTCGGCGCGCCGGGTGCGCGGATCGAGCGTCGCGAACAGGCGGTCCTCGACCAGCGTTGTGGTGCCGGTCATCTTCTCGAACAGCGTGCTCTTGCCGGCGTTGGTGTAGCCGACGAGGGCGACGGCCGGAAGCTGGGCGCGCCGCTTGCGCTGCACCTCGCGCTCCCGCTCGACCAGGTCGAGCCGCTCGCGCAGCGCGCCGATCCGCCGCCGGATGACGCGCCGGTCGCTCTCGAGCTGGGTCTCGCCGACCCCGCGGGTGCCGATCCCGCCGGCCTGCCGGGATAGGTGCGCCCAGCGCCGGGTGAGGCGCGACATCTGGTACGTGAGCTGCGCCAGCTCGACCTGGATCTGCGCCTCGCGGGTTCGCGCCCGCAGCGCGAAGATGTCGAGGATCACACCGGCGCGGTCGAGCACCTTGACGTCCGCGGGCAACGCCTCGTCGAGGTGGCGGGCCTGCGAGGGCGAGAGATCGTCGTCGAACACGACCAGCTTCGCCCCGTTCTCCCTGGCCAGGGCCGCAAGCTCGCCGACCTTGCCCTTCCCGATGAAGGTCGTCGGGTCGGGCGACTTGCGCTCCTGCAGCAGGCGCGCCACGGCCACGCCGCCCGCCGTGTCCACGAGCTGCGCCAGCTCGTCGAGGTGAGACTCGACAACCAGGCGCGCCGCCTTCCCGGTGACCACCGCCACCAGCACCGCGCGCTCGCGCCCGCCGGACGGGACGCTGGCGCGGGCCGGGGTCTCGGCAGGAACGCCTTTCCCACCGGCCGCGTCGTCCGTCGTGGGCTCATCGTCCGGCCACTGCGCGGACCGCGTCCCGCGGCCCTTCCCTTTCCCGGTCCCCGCCGTCTGTCTCGGCGCCCGCTGCGAATCGCGCTTTCCCATCGGCGGCATGCTAGGTGCAAGGCGGCGCGGGGTCAATGAAGGTTCGAAGGTTCGGCAAGCACAGGTCAAGGGTCAAATGTGAAAGGTCAAACGGAAGACACGTATCTCAATCGTGAGGACTCTCGCGGCACTGTGTCTTCCGTCTTGCGTCTTCCCTTTCACCTTTTCCCTTTCACCTTTCACGCTTCGCCCTCGTTCGAACGTGTGAACCTGCGAACGGTCCCCCGCTCCTCTGCCCCTCTGCTATGGTGAGCTGGGGGCGAGATGACACCGGACGAGATGCGGGAGTGGCTGGCCGAGCGGCCGCGAGTGATGGACGGCGCGACAGCGAGCGAGCTCCTGCGCCGCGGAGTCGCCGCGGCGGCGAGGTTGTGGGGCGTCGGCGCCCTCCTCGAGGCGCCGGACGCCGTCCGGGGCCTGCACCGCGATTACGCGGCGGCAGGCGCCGAGGCGCTCACGGCCGCGACGTTCCGCGTCGCGCCGTACTCGCTGCGGGGCGCGGACCTCGAAACTCGTGCGAGCGAGCTCGCGGCGCTGGCGGTCCGCCTCGCCCGCGAGGGAAGCCGCGACGCAGGACGCGAAGCGCTCGTGCTCACGTCGCAGGCGACCCTCGAGGACTGCTACCGCCCCGACCTCGTCCCCGACGACGAGACCCTGCGCCGGGAACATGCCGCCACAGCGGCACTCCTCGCCGCCGCCGGACCGGATGCCCTGCTCCTGGAAACGTTCAACACCGTGCGGGAAGCGCGCATCGCGGCCGAGGCGGCGGCAGCGACGGGGCTGCCGGTGCTGGTGAGCTTCGCCTGTACGGCGGGCGGCCACCTCCTTTCGGGGGAGGATGTGCGCGACGCGGCAGTCGCGGTGAGCGTGCCCGGCGTCGCGGCCGTCGGCGTCAACTGCACCGCGGTGCAGGTGTTGTCGTCGGGGCTGGGCCGGATCGCCGAAGTGACGCGGCTGCCGCTGATCGCCTACGCGAACAACGCCTGGCACGCGGACGACGCGCCGTGGCTGGCTGCGGTCCCGCTGTGCCCGGAGCGGTACGCCGCTTGTGCCCTCGCCTGGGCGGCCGCCGGCGCGAGGCTCGTGGGCGGATGCTGCGGCACCTCACCCGAGCACATCGCTGCCGTCGCGGCGCTGCTTCAGCGCTAGAATGCTGATGTGCGGGCCCTTCCGGAACCCTACGCAGCCGCCCTTCCACCCCTCCTCGCGGCGGCCTTTGCCGAAGACCTCCCCGATCTGACCGGCGTCGCCGTCTTCGGTCCCGACCACTTCGCGGCTGCCGTGCTGGTCGCCAAGAAACCGGGCGTACTGGCGGGGATGCCGGCCTTCGCCGCGGCGTTCGAGTTCCTCGATCCGCGTTGCACCATCGAGTCCTCGCGCGGCGACGGGGACGCCGCTGCCGCCGGCGACGAGATCGCCAGGGTGACCGGCCCCGCGCGGGCGATCCTCGCCGCCGAGCGCACCGCCCTCAACTTCGCCACCCGCCTCTCCGGCATCGCGACGCTCACCAGGAAATTCGTCGAGGCCGTCGCCGGGACGCCGTGCGCGATCCTCGACACCCGCAAGACCACGCCGGGGTGGCGGGCGCTGGAGAAGCACGCCGTCCGCTGCGGCGGCGGGCGCAATCACAGAATGGGGCTTTTCGACCAGGCGATGCTCAAGGACACGCACCTGGCGGCCGCCGGATCGATCACCGCAGCCGTCGCGAAGGTCCGCGACCGCTGGGGCTCGGGCGTGCCGCTGGTGGTCGAGTGTGCCGATCTCGCGATGGTCGAGGAGGCCGTCGCCTGCGGGGTGGGACACATCATGCTCGACAACATGGACCTGGACACCGTGCACCGGGCCGTTGATCTGGTCGCAGGACGCGCCCGCCTTGAGGCCTCCGGCGGCGTCACGCTCGAGTCCGCTCAGGCTCTCGCCGCTGCGGGCGTGGACTTCGTGTCCGTCGGGGCGCTCACCCACTCCGCTCCCGCGCTTGACCTGTCGCTCAAGGTGCGGCCGTGAACCTCGCCGATCGCGAGCGGTGCGACGTGCTGGTGCTCGGCACCGGGGTGGCCGGTCTGGCGGCTGCTCTGTCTGCGGCCCGCCGCGGCGCCGACGTGCTGCTCCTCTGCCGGGCAACGGACCCCGCAGCGACCAACACGTGGCGCGCTCAGGGAGGGATCATCTTCCGCGGCCAGGACGACTCCCCGGAGCTGCTGACCAAGGACATCCTCAGCGCCGGGGCCGACTACGGCTCGGCCGAGGCGGCCGCGTTCCTCGCCGAGGAAGGGCCCCGCTGCGTCCAGCAGTGGCTCGTCGAGCGTCTCAAGGTGCCGTTCGACCGGCGTCCGAACGGTCAACTCGACCTCGCCCTCGAGGGCGCGCACTCGGTGCCGCGAATCCTGCACGCGGCAGACCGCACCGGCGCAGCGATCGAACAGGCGCTCCTCGCCGAGGCCCGCCGAACGCGCGGAATCCGGATCGTCCCCGGCGCGCAGGCCGTGGACCTGCTCACCACCCACCACCAGTCGCGCCGCGCCGAGGACCGGTACGCCCTCGACAACCGGTGCGTCGGCGCCTACGTCCTGGAGGTCGCCAGCAGCCGCGTGTGCACCGTCCTCGCCTCAGCGACGGTGCTCGCCACCGGCGGGGCGGGCGCCCTCTACATCCACACCTCGAACCACCCCGGTTCGATCGGCTCCGGGCTCGCGATGGCGTCGCGGGCCGGCGCGCGCCTGCTCAACCTCGAGTTCATCCAGTTCCACCCGACCTGCCTGTTCGTCCCGGGTGCGCCGCGGTTCCTGATCACCGAGGCGCTGCGCGGCGCCGGCGCGCGCCTCGTCAACCAGGACGGCGAGCGGTTCATGACCAACCACCACTCGCTCGGCGAACTCGCGCCCCGCGACGTCGTCGCGCGGGGCATCGTGGACGAGCTCCACCGCACGGATTCGGAGTGCGTCTATCTCGACCTCGGAGACCGGGCCGAGGTGCTCGCAAAGCGCTTTCCCAACGTCGCCGAGACGTGCCTCGGCCACGGCATCGATATTCGGCACGAACGCATCCCCGTCGTGCCGGCGGCGCACTACACATGCGGCGGCGTCGTCTCCGACCTCGCCGGACGCACGACCATCCCCGGCCTCTACGTCGCCGGCGAGGTCGCTTGTACCGGCGTTCACGGCGCGAACCGCCTCGCCTCGACGTCGCTCCTCGAGGGGCTGACGTTCGGCCTCGCCGCCGGTGAGCACGCGGCGAGCCGCGGACAGAGGATGCCCCTCGCCGAGAGCCTCGTATCGGTGATCCCCGATTGGGAGCCGGTGCCCGGCCCGTCCAACGAAGACCCGGCTCTGATCGCCCAGGACTGGTCCGCGCTGCGGCACACGATGTGGAACTACGTCGGCATCGTGCGCACCTCGGAGCGGCTCGCGCGAGCCGTCTCCGACCTCCGGCACCAGCGCGGCAGGCTCACCGAGTTCTACCGCTCGACGCCGATCTCGGGGGCGCTCGTGGACCTGGTCCAGGGGTGCACCGCGGCCGGACTGATCGCGTCGGCCGCGCAGCGCAACCCCAACTCCGTGGGCTGCCACTACGTGATCGGAGCCCCCGTGCGCGCCGCCTCCGAAACCTGAGAAGGACTTGCGAGTCTGGAGGCCCGACGCAGACCGGTAAGAGGTCAAAGGCAAAACGTCAAAGGGAAGACGAAGAGCGGAAGGTCCGGTGCCGCGTCTGCTCCTCGTCGTCCGTTTGACCTTTTCCCTTTCACGTTTGACCTTCTCCACCTTGGCAGGAACGTTCGAACGTGTGAACCTGAGAACGACCCTGGATTTTGCGGGAGGGCGTCGGTGCGGTAGGCTTCCCGCATGCCCTACGACCGCGACGCCGCATGGAAGCTGCTGTGCGAGTGGACCCCGAACGTCAACCTCCGCAAGCACGCGCTCGCCGTGGAGTCTGCCATGCGCGCCCACGCCCGCAGGCTTTCAGCCGACGAGGACGCCTTCGCCATCGTCGGGCTCCTCCATGACTTCGATTACGAGAAGAACCCCACGGCCGAGACCCACATCGTCGCGGGCGCCAGGGTCCTGCGCGAGCAGGGGTGGCCGGACGCATGGGTGCGCGCCATCGAAGGGCACGCCGACTACACCGGCGTGCCGCGCGACACCGATCTCGCGCGCTGCCTGTTCGCCGTGGATGAGCTGACCGGCTTCCTGACGGCGGCGACCCTCGTGCGCCCGGACAAGATGATCGCCAACGTGCCGGTGGAGTCTGTCGTCAAGCGGATGAAAGACAAGGCATTCGCGCGGTCCGTGAACCGGGAGGACATCCGCCGCGGCGCCGACGAGATCGGGATGGACCTGGCCGCGCACATCGCCTTCGTGCGCGACGCGATGGCGTCGATCGCACAGGAGCTGGGGCTCGGCGGGTCCCTGCCACCCTCCCCGTGAGTCTCGGGATCGGCAGCCCGACGGCCGCACCGGAGCCCCGAAAGATGGCCGAGAACTTCGAGGTCAAGGCCGCCGGGCATCCCTCGTCGGACGTCGGGACGAACAAGCTCAAATACTCCAGGCGAGCGTGGGAGCTCTTCGGCATCAGCTTCCTCCTCCTTTTTGCGGAGATGGCTCTGATCCGGTGGATCCCCGCCAACGTCCGCGTGCTGGCATATTTCTCGAGCATCCTTCTGGTGAGTTGCTTCCTGGGAACCGGGGTCGGGTGCCTTGTTCGTTCGAGTCGGGACTTTTTCGGACTGTTCCCCTGGTCCCTCGTCGCCCTCACCCTCGTGGTCCAGAACCTGGCCCGGTTCGGAGTGCGGAACCCGGAAACCGGATTCTTCTTCCGCGCGGGGGTCGACAGGTATAGCTGGCTCATCGCGGTCCCCGTCGCTTTCCTTCTCACCAGTCTCCCGTTCGTCCTCCTGGGCCAGCGCCTGGCGCGAGGCCTTGCCACCATGCCCCCCTTGCGAGGGTACACACTCAACCTTCTCGGCAGCCTAGCTGGAACCGCAGCGTTCGCCCTCCTGTCATGGCTGAGGTCTCCCCCGGCCGTTTGGTTTGCCGCAAGCGGGATTCTCGCCATGATGTTCCTCCTCGAGCGCCCCGCCGTGGCGATGGTTGGTGGACTGGCATCTTTGATCCTGACGCTCCTGGTCCAGTCGGAGGGGGGGGCTTTCCTGTGGTCGCCGTACTACAAGATTCTGGTTCAATCCCTTTCACACCAAGCGGGGATCGCGTACGGGCTCACGGTGAACGACGACTACCATCAGCTCATCCTTGACCTGAGTGCGCGGTCGACCGCCACGTCGCCGGGGCTTCTCGGGTGGGCGCGAACGTACGATTTCCCGTACTTGTTCGTCCGCACACCGAAACCAGACGTTCTCGTGCTCGGCGCCGGGACCGGCAACGACGTGGCGGCGGCGTTCCGAAACGGGGCCGGTCGGGTAGATGCCGTCGAGCTGGACCCGGTGATCGCCGAGCTTGGAGCCGAGCTTCACCCGGAGAGACCATACGCCGATCCACGGGTGAGGCTTGTCGTCGACGACGCGCGCTCTTTCCTGAACTCTGCCCGGGAAACATATGATCTTGTCGTGTTCGGCTGGCTCGATTCCCACCGCGTCTTTTCCAGCCTCTCCAACGTGCGGCAGGACAACTTCGTCTACACGGTCGAGAGCATGCACAGGGCGATGGCGCTCCTGAAGCCCACCGGCGCCCTCGTCATCAGCTTCTACGCGGGAAAACCGTGGGTCGCGGACAAGATTTGCCGGATGCTCGAGCAGGGCACGGGCCGGAAACCGCGGGTCTTCGCGTGCGCGGGCGGGTATGGCTCGGACGGCAAGATCTTTGTCGTCACCGCCGACGGTCTCTGGCCGGACAGGCTTCCACCGCCTGGATTTCTGGAGTTCTCAAAGGAGCCGCCTTCAGCCTCGGACGCGGTGCCCCCAACCGACAACTGGCCCTTCCTTTACTGGGAGAAGCCGGGGATTTCCCGCGAATACCTCGGGGCGATCGTGGCGATTCTCGCGATCGCCACGATCTTGGTCTTCCCACACCTTCGCGTCACAGGCCTCGCTCCCAGAGAGGGCCTTCATTTCTTCCTGCTCGGCGCGGGCTTCCTCCTCCTCGAGGTCCGCAACATAACGGCGCTGGCGCTTGTTTTCGGGTCTACATGGCTTGTCACGTCGCTCACGGTGGCGTCGGTCCTGGGCATGGCGCTCATCGCCAACGGACTCGTGGCCGTCGGGTTCGGCGCCCGTCACCGGATTCTCGTCTGGGCAGGCCTCTTCGCTACGATCGCGTTCGGCTTCGTGTGGTCGTCTCTCGGCGCCGTAGCTGCCGAGCCGCGACTGCGGGCTTTGGTTACCACCCTCGCCGTCAGCGCGACGTTCGTGTTCACGGGCCTGGTCTTCGCGAAATCGTTCTCCCAGACAACGCGCCCGGCCGCCGCGCTCGGCTTCAACGTGCTGGGAAGCGTGGTCGGTGGAGTGACCGAGTTTGCGAGCCTCATTGTCGGAATCAATGGTCTGTCGGTGATTGCGCTCTTCGTCTACGCTGCGGCTGCCCTCACGGTGGCTCGCCCCAAGGTTCGAGGGTACGCGTGAGGGTCCCTTGCGCACCGATACGCCCCGCCGGGGCGACGGTAATGCCGGCTCGTGACTTCTCCCGAGTACCGCTGCAACCAGGTACAAGGGGTCTGCGGGCCCTGTCCGTCTTGTTCTTGGTCCTGTTGGCCGCCTGTGCATGCACCCGCCCCCCGCTGCCGATGCGGTTGGCGGGCCTCCGCCGCAGCCACATCTGGTCCGGCGCGCAGGCGGTCCGCATGATGGCCCAGCTGCACGGCAAGGAAGTCGCGCCAAGCGATTCGACGGTCGCGGACTACGGGCGCGACGGGCAGCTGCGCGTCTGGCTGGCGCGTTACCCCGACGGAGACGAGGCCGAGAAGGTCCTCGCGAAGATGGTCGACGGGATGCGCACGGGTCGCACGCCTTTCGCCTCACCCCGCGTGCAGGGCAGCAACCCTAGAAGGTGGATCACGGTCGGTCCGGGCGGTCACAGCGTGCTGTGGGCCAGCGGGCGTCTCCTTTTCTGGCTGCAGGGCGAGCCCGACGCCGTGATGCGGGCCGCCGACGAGCTGCCCGCACCGTCGCGCGGCCAGCTCACCTGATCGCGCCGCCGCGGAGCACTATCTTCCGTCCAGTTTCCCGTTGCCGAGGACTTCGTCGACCAGGATGCGCGGCAGGAGCCCTGGGCGGAGCTGTGGACGCAACGCTTCCGCCGCCCGGAACGCCTGTTCGCGTTCGCCAGCGGCGAGCAACGCCTTCGCGTGAAGAGCGCTTGCAAGATCCAGCACCTGCCGGTTCTGGAAGTCGTCGCGGGAAAGCGGTTCGAGGGACTCAATTGTCCTCTCCGTCGTTCCGACCGCGTCGCGGGCCTTGCCGACCCCGAGTTGTGCCGCAGCCAGCGCCACGTGCCCTTCCCAGGCCGCATCGGGATTCCGCTCGATGGCGGTCCGCATCGCCTCGGGGTCGTCGGGTTGGGTGCGCCCGAGCCGCCAGCGAGCGAGACACGCCAAGGCGTCGCCCTCGGGCGCGTAGTTCCACGACCGAACGGCACAATCAGCCTCTCCGATCTCGTCCCACCACAGGTGCGCCCGCCCCCACAGCGTTGCGTTCAGCCGGGTCATCTCGCTGCTGGTCACGCCCTCGAACTTCCCGATCCTGATGAGCGCGTTGCGCAGCAGCGAGTCATCCCTCCGCTCGACAGCCAGTCGGACCAGAAGTTGCACACCGTCGTAATCGCCGCGGTCGTTTCGCGGGCTGTTCACCATTGCGGTTGCGAGACCGATGGCGTCGTCCAGCCGGCCGCTCAAAGCCTGGAGCTGGATCAGGCGGAACCTCGCCTCCTCGAACTGGGATTCGAGCAGGGTCTGTTGCAGCACACGGATGCCGGCATCGACGTCGCCGAGACGCGCGAGTGCCCGTCCGCGCGCCTCTCCGAGGATGGCCCTATACGGGACTTCGGCGAGAAGCGGCCCGGCGCCGCTCCGGATCGCCGCTACGTGGGCCTCAAGGCTGGCCACATTGGAGGTCTGCTCCGACACCGTCAGCGTCCGGAGCTGTTCGAGGAACCAACCGCGCAGCGCCCTGAGATCGCGGCCGACGTTCGGTCCCGGCACAGGGTTCCCCAAGCGATCCACGTGTACGATCTTCTCACGTTCCAGGACCCCTCGCAGCGTGACTTCTGACCCGCCGTCGGATTCCACCGAAATCCTGCTCGGCTGCGCGCCCTGTTCGAGCAGCGTGTACCAGTTGTACGAGAACCTTCCGATCCCACCCCACCCAAAGTCGGGTGATCCGAGAGAAGTGGCAACACCCAGCGGGTCACCAGGTCCGGACGGCGGCAGCATCACCTCGCCTACGACGGGCAGAAAGCCCAGCCGATTGTTGACGCCGGCAATCCGTAGGCGCGGTGGCGAGGAACCGGGCACCGCGGCGACACCACTCATCCAGCCCGAGTGCACCAGTACGCAGTCCCAGAGATCGCGACGCGGCCAGTACACGAGCAGCGCGAAGGGATAGAACCCGCGTTGCGGGCAGAGGACGACCAGCTCCAGCCGGCCATCGCTGTCAAGGTCGATCAGATGCGGCTCGGGAGCGAGAACCTTGGGATACGGGAACGCCCACCCGTCGGTGATCACATCCTCCGGGTGCACGCGAGTGAGCACGGTTCCATCATTCCGGACCACGAGGATGTCGGCGGGGGTCATGGCCTCACCCTCGCGAGCGAACCTCCGCGGGTAGGCCGTGATCACGGTCTCGCGCTTGCCGTCGCCGTCGAGATCGGCGCTCACCACATGCTGCACCGGATCCGCGAGACCGATGTGCCAAGTCGTCTTACCCCACTTGTCGAGGCCGTGGACCTCCTGTTCCACCGCCTCCACCTTCACCGTCTCGCCGCGCCGAACGCGGGGGTAGACGACCGTTTCCCCGATCGTACCGAGCGCCACGAGCAAGCCGGCGACGCCGGCAGCCACGATCGCCCGGCGCCACACGCGAGGCGAGGTCAAATTCGCGCGTCGGTGCAGCGCCAGCCTGGCCTCACCGGCGTTCGGCCACCGGTCCTCGGGCCGCTTCTCGAGGAGGCGGAGGACAAACCGCGCCAACCAGCGCGGGCAGTCGCGGCGGAGACGGCGCGGGTCCTGCGGAAGAGTCGAGAGGTGATGCCTCGCGACCTCGAAGTGCGACGACCCCTCGAACACCAGGCCGCCCGTGAGAAGCTGGTACATTGTCGCGCCAAGAGAGTACAGGTCCGTGGCCGGCGTCAGCGTCTCGCCTCGAAGCTGCTCGGGGCTCATGAAGCCGGGCGTCCCGACGGTCATGTTCGTCCGGGTGAGATCGATGCCGCCGGTGAGCGGCCGAGCGAGCCCCAGGTCCCCGAGCCTTACCTGGCCCTCCCCATCCAGCAAGAGGTTCGACGGTTTCACGTCGCGGTGCACGACGCCCTGAGCGTGGATGTACTCGAGGGTCGCAAGGACCTTGTCGGCGATCCGGACCACCTCGTCCACCGGGAGCGGTCCGGCTCGCAGCCGACCCACCAGGCTGCCGCCCGACAGCCACTCCATGACCAGGGCGAGGCGCCCGTCGCTCTCGACCAGCTCGTACAGGCGCACCAGGCCCGGATGCAGAAGTGTTCGGCCCCACCGCACCTCGCGCCGGAGTCGCTCGCGGTCGGTCTCGGAGAGCTCCG
>Ga0116107_1001690_pt1 | contig 12576 bp, 8 predicted proteins | sample June2015DPH_6_10_FD_88969 | JGI IMG/M metagenome (GOLD analysis project Ga0116107, IMG submission 88969) | Peatland microbial communities from SPRUCE experiment site at the Marcell Experimental Forest, Minnesota, USA - June2015DPH_6_100 | ecosystem: Environmental > Terrestrial > Soil > Wetlands >... | reverse complement strand
TAGTCCGTGCCCTCGACGCGGAACAGGTCGGCCTCGAACTTCGGGAGCTGCCCGGTTCCGACCAGCGCTTGCCGGTTGACAATGAACGGCACGTACACCTCGCGGTAGCCGTTTCCACGATGCACGTCGAGCATGAAGGTCACCAGCGCGCGCTCGAGAGCCGCGCCGGCGCCCCACAGCACCGCGAAACGCGCGCCGGCGATCTTGGCGGCGCGCTCGAAGTCGAGGATGCCGAGCGAGGGTCCCAGGTCCCAGTGCGCCTGCGGCTCGAAGTCGAACACCGGTGGCTGGCCCCAGCTGCGCTCCGTGCGGTTCGCGGTTTCGTCCGGTCCGACCGGTACCGACTCGTGAGGGAGGTTCGGGATCGCGAGTTCGAGCTGCGCGACCTCGTTCGCGAGCGTCGCGGCTTCTTGCTCCGCAGCAGCAATCCGCGCGCCGAGTGTCGCCATCCGGCCACGCAGCGCTTCGCCCTCCTCTTTGCGGCCGGAGGCGAACAGGACACCCACCTTTTTGGACCCTCTGTTGCGGTCCGCCTTGAGTGCCTCCAGCTCGGCCTGGGCCTCGCGCCAGCGGACGTCGGCAGACAGGAGCCGCTCGAGGGGCGCGTCGCTGCGCCGCGCTGCCAGAGCGGCCCGGACACGGTCGGGTGACGTGCGCAGAAGCTCTCGCGCAAGCATGTCTGACCTCCAGACGCCCGATTGTTGGGCTTTGCGTACCGGGAGTCAACCGCGAAGCGGGCCGAAACCGTATACTCGGCGCGATGATGCGTGGCCGGTTGCAGGCGTGTCTGCCCGCGGTAGCTTTCGCCGCGCTCGCCGCGGTGATGACGGCGGCGGGCGGGGTTCCTTCCGTGGAGTCCGCCCTTGCGGCGCTGTCGGTCGGGCTCGCGACAGTTCCGTCGGGGTGGCTCGCCCCGAGCGGCTGGCGCCGGCGCGCCTCTGAGGGGCTGCTCATTCCCCCGGCGCTCGCGCTCGTGCTGATGGCCGACCCCACGCTGCGCCGTATTGCGCTCCCGCCGCTGCTGGCGGTGGCGGCTCTCGCGATCGGCGCAGCGGCGCTGCGGATCGTGGCCCGGCGAGATCGTGCCGTGATCATCGTTGCTCTGGCGCTCGCGGTGCGCGTGGCGGGCGGCCTGGGACTCGCCGGCTACCCTCTCTGGCGCGTTGCCGTTGTGGTCGGCGCCGTGGCGCTGGCTGCGGGACTTGCAGCGCGCGTGCTGAGCCCGCGAGCGGCTCTCGTGGTCGCGTTGCTGATCGCGGCAGCGCCGATGGAGCGAGCCCTGCTCCCCTCGCTGCTGGGTTTGGCCGCAACGGCGGTCGCCCTCTGGGCGGCGGCATCGCGCCCCGCGTGGCACGATCGCCTCGCCTCCGCCTGGAGCGCTTTCTTCATTGCCGTCGGGCTCATCGTGGTGTCTCTCGCCCCGTGGGGTGGGTTCAATCTCTCCCGGGCGGCCCCCACTGCCGGCTGGACACTGGTCGCGGCCGGGGGCGCCGCTCTCATAGCGACGCCTTTCCTCCCGCCGGCGCTGGCGGGCGCGGTGTGGCTCGGCGTTTCATGCCTGTCGGGCCGGCCCCAGCCTGCGCCCCCCGACCGTCCGGGCATCGAGCTCACGGCCGCGAGGCCGGAGGCCGTGCTGCCCACGTCTGAGGGCGGGCTCTACATCGTCGAGATCTCGCTCGCCAATGCCTCGTTCCTGCCGCAGGGCACTGTCGTCGCCCTCGTGCGCGACGTCGGGCCCGACGTGCCGATCCGCGTCGGGATCGACACGGCGGAGTGGGCGCACGAGCGGGACGACGTTCGGCGGGGTGCGGCGCACGCGCTTCCTACTGCCGCCGTGTGGCGCCCCGACAGGTACGGAAAGGACTCCACCTGGGCGGTGTCCGGCCGCAACAGCGAGCAACTGCCGAGGGGCGCTCGCCCGAGGCTGGTCCGGTCCGAGCGTCTCCCGCCTGAGGTCCTCGTGGGTGTCAGCGCTGCCGGTACGTCACGCCCGACGCCACCGCGAGACTGGCCCCTGACGAGCTGGATTCTGGCGGCCGCGGTCGTCGTCGTGGTTCTGCAACTCGCGGGAAGGACGTGGCGTTCTCCCACCGCCTTCATGCCGTGGGTGCTCCTGACCGCTCTCGCCATCGCGGCCAGGTTGCCTGTGAGCCCCTTGCGACTGCTCGCCGAACGCCACGGCGTTGACCTGGCACTCGCCGCACTGCTGCTTGCCTGGTTCCCTGCGGCCCGGGTCTGGCTTGCCCGGGGCCGTGTGTTCGCGACCGCTGCCGCGCTGCTCGTTCCCCTCGCGCTTGCCACGCCGCACCTCACACCGCCGCTCTATGGCGACGAGCCGTTCCATCTCGTCGTCCTCGACTCCCTTGCCCGGGACCACGATCTCGACCTCTCCAACAACTACGACCTGGAACACCACCCCTACAACCGGATCTACATGACCGGCAATGTCTTCCTGCACTCGCCGGTGCTGGCGATCCTGCTCCTGCCGGGCTACCTCCTGGGTGGGCGAGCCGGAGCCCTGGCCCTTCTTGCGCTCGCTGGGGCCGGTCTCACCGCGCTGGTGGCGCGGCGGGCGCGGGAGCTCGGATCGACCTCACGGCAGGTGGCGATCCTGGCGTGCGGACTCCTGCTCACGTACCCCGTCGCGACGTTCAGCACTCAGATCTGGGTGGAGGTGCCTGGCGCGCTTGCCGCCGCGGCGTGCCTCGTCATGCTGGCGCGACCGCGGGCGCAACGCGTCGCCGCGACTGTGGTTGCTGCGATCGCGGTCGCGGTGAAAACCAGGCTCGGGCTTGTGGTCGGCCCCCTTGCACTGGCGGCGTGGTGGCCGCGCCGCCGCCGGCCACGAGAGTTTGTGACCGGTGCAATAGGTCTCGGTGTGGCCATGGCGGCGGCTCTGGCGGTCGAGGCTCTCTTCCTCGGCCACCCCCTCGGGATGCGCCGCCTGCCCGACATCGTTCCGCACGATCTTCGCCAACCGGGGCTGGTGCTCTGCGGCCTCGCATTCGATCCCGCCGGAGGCCTGGCATTCTCCGCGCCGCTCGCGCTGCTGGCCGTGGTGGGGCTTCCGGCGCTCTGGCGACGCGGCGGATGGGGAGAGCGCGGCCTCCTGCTCGGCGGCGCTTTCACCATGGCCGCGCTCCTGCACTCGCTGGAATGGTACGGGGGCGGCGCGCCGCCCGCGCGCTACCTGATCCCCTTCCTCCCGGCGTTCGCGTTGGCCTTTGCCCAGCTCCCGGGCTCGCCTGCCCTCCGTGCGCTTCGGGCGGGCGCGGTGCCATTGAGCCTCCTCACCTGGTGGGTGTTCGTCACGCGCCCGCACTTCACGATCAACCCGGGCGACGGAGGGTGGTGGCTCGCCGACGCGCTCGCCCGCCGCTTTGCAGCCGACGCTCGGCATCTCGTGCCGTCGTTCCTCCGGCCGTCGCCCGCAACCGTTTTCGTCCCCGTCCTCATCGTGGGCGCGGCGGCGGGCATCGCCCTGATCGGTCACGCGTGCCGTCCGTTCGCACGTGCCGTCGCCCGAGCGCCGGTTTCACTCGGTCTCGTGACGGCCTGCGTTTTTCTGGTTGTTCTCACGCACCGCACCGACAAGATCGTCGAGATCGAGGACCCTCAGGTCGCGCACCTCGGGGGAACCATCGAGCCGGCGGAAGGAACGTACTCCCGTTTCCTGCGTCCCAACGGGTGGCGGATTCATGACGGCGAGGGCGTCGAGGTTCCGCTCAATCTTCCGGCCGGTGCCCGGTTGCGCATGGAGGGGTGGCTCGATGGTGCGGCTCAGAGCGGTGCCAAGCTGGTCGTGCGGTGGGACGGTGTTGCGGTCCGTCCAGTCCCGGTCGGTGGAGCGGTCCCAGGAACGGTCGAGCTGCCGGTACTCCATTCCAGTGGACACCACCGGTTGGGCATCGTCCTGGCGGCTCCGGCCGGCGGCGAAGCGGTTCTCAACTGCATCGTGGTGCTGCCGTGAGCGAGGTTGACGTTCTCCTCGTGGTCCACAACCACGCCCGCACCATCCGCGCGACGCTCGAGTCCGTCGCGGCGCAGACGGTTTCCCTGGAACGCATCGTGGTGGTGGACAACGCATCGACCGACGGCTCCGCTTCGATCGTCCAGGACGCCGGCAGGGTTTTGCCCCTCGAGTTGATCCGCTGGCCGGAGAACAGGGGATTCTCCGCCGCCGCCAACGAGGCGCTCCGCCGCGGCCGCGCACCCTGGGTGCTGGCGCTCAACCCCGATTGCCGCCTGGCGCCGGACTATCTCGAGAGGCTCCACGAAGCGCAGGCGGGAAGGGAACGGGTGGGGGCTCTCACCGGCCTCCTCATGCGCGCGCAGGGGGAGGACTTGGCGGCGACGGAGCGCGTCGATTCCGCCGGCATGATCGTCACCGCCTCCGGAAGGCACCTTGACCGCGCGAGCGGACGAGCTCTACGAAAACGCTGGTTCCGGCCCGCGTGGGTCTTCGGTGCCTCCGGTGCGGCTGCGCTCTACCGGCGGGAGGCGCTCGACGACGTTTCGTACCCCGCGGGAGAGGCCTTCGACGAGACGTTCTTCGCCTACCGGGAAGACGCCGACCTCGCGTGGCGGCTCCAGCGCCGCGGCTGGCGCTGCCTGTTCTGGCCCGCCGCGCGAGCGTGGCACGAGCGAGGGCTCAAACCTGAGCTCGACCGGCGCGGAACACCCGAGGTCAACAGGCACTCGGTGCGCAACCGCTTCCTGCTCCGGTGGTCCAACGCGGACTGGAGGTGGCGGGTGGCGTGCTTTCCATGGTGGGTGCTGCGCGACGTCGTGGTCGCCAGCGCGTGCCTCACGGTCGAGCGTTCATCGGCGCCGGGCCTCAGCGAAGCCTGGGCGCTTCGCCGCCAGCAGCGAGCGCGCGGACGGGCCAACGCCTCGCGGGCGCTCGTCTCAGGGTGGCGTGTCGCCGGCTGGTTCTTCCCGGGCTGCGGAGTGCGAAAGGTCCCCGCCTGATGAGGGTCGCCATCCTGGGCACGCGGGGGATCCCAGCGAGGTACGGCGGTTTCGAGACCCTGGCCGAGGAACTGGCGGCGAGGCTTGCCGCAGCCGGCCACGCGGTTACCGTCTACACCCGATCGCACACGGCCGTCCCCGGGGTGACCTTCCACCGCGGCGCGAAGGTCCTGGTTCTGCCTGCCCTGCGCTTCAAAGCGCTCGAGACCATCTCTCACACGATTCTGTCGTCCTTGCACGCAAACCGACGCCGCTTTGACGTGATCCTGCTCTGCAACGCAGCCAACGCGCCACTGATCCCGCTGCTTCACGCCCGCCGCCTGCCGGTCGCCCTGAACGTCGACGGTCTCGAACGGAAGCGTCGCAAGTGGAACGCCCTGGGGCGTGCCTACTATCGACTGTGCGAGCGGTTGTCGGCCCACTGGGCAGACGAGGTCGTCACCGACGCCAGGGTGATCCAGCGGTACTACCGGCGCGCCTGGCAACGCAGCTCGGTGATGATCCCGTACGGCGGCGACATCCCTTCGCCGACCGGTGACGAGTCGCTGCGCCGTCTGGGCCTGACCGCGGGCAGCTATTTTCTCTACGTGTCGCGTTTCGAGCCGGAGAACAACCCCGATCGAGTCGTCGAAGCGTACCGCTCGATTCCAGGCGAGGCCCCACTCGTACTGGTCGGCGATGCTCCGTACGCGGACGAGTTCATACGCCGGGTGCGCTCGATGGCGTCGGCCGACCCCAGAGTGGTTCTTCCGGGTTCGGTCTACGGCGAGGGGTACCGGCAGCTGCTCTTCAACGCCCGCGCCTACATCCACGCCACCGAGGTAGGCGGAACCCACCCGGCTCTCGTAGAAGCGATGGGAGCCGGGCGCGTGGTCTTCTTCCTCGATAATCTTCCCAACCGTGAGGTCGTCGGCCGTACCGGTGTACCGTTCACCTTCACGGACGATCGACCCTTGAGTACGGCTCTGGCCGACTTCCTCGCTTCGCCCGAGCTCTTCTCGAGCCTCGGGCCGGCGGCGCGCTCGCGCGTCGCCGAGCTCTATCGCTGGGACGATGTGGCAGCCGCGTACGAACGGCTGCTGGAGGGACTGTGCTCCGCGAGCCCGCGCGCCTGATCGCCTACCGCCGCCTGGCTCTGGACGTGCTCCTCACCGTCGGGAGCTTTCTCTTCGCCCACCAGTTGCGGTCCAACGTGCTGCCGCTCGTGGTACCGCGGTTGTTCCCCGGTGGCCTCTACCCGCTGTCGGACTACCTCCCTCTGCTCGCGGTCGTGCTCCCGCTGTGGCTGGTCCTCCTCACGGCACACCGCCTCAGTGCCCCCGGCGAAGTGCTCTCCCTGCGTCGCGAGGCACTCAAGGAGCTGCGGGTGTCGGTGCTGGGCGTGGTCGTGCTGGCTGCGGTCGGCTACCTGCTCCGCCTTCAGTTCATCTCGCGACCGTTCCTCCTCCTCTTCGGCCTGACCAACGGCATCGTTCTCGCCGCAGCCCGTATCGTCGAGCGACGGACGGCGTTCGGCCGCAAGTTGATGGAGGCGCCCGAGCGAGTCGTGGTGATCGTCGGCTGCGGCGAGGAGGCGGTGTCGCTGGCGCGCCAGGTCTCCCACCACCGCGCCTGGGGGTTGCGGCTTCTCGGGCTCGTGGATGCTGACGGGTGCGGGCGAGGCGAGGCGGAAGGGTTTCCGATCGTGGGCCGGGCGTCCGAGCTCCTCGAGCTGCTCACACGCGAGGTTGTGGACGACGTGGTCCTGGCCGTTCCGACCCGCCAGCTCGGCGAGCTCGAACCGCTGTTGGTGCGGTGTCAGGAGCTCGGCGTCCGCGTTCGCGTCGCGCTGCGACCGTTCCCGCACCTGAAGCCTCATGTCGAGGTCGAGGCTCTCGATGGCGTCCCGCTGCTGACTTTCGCAACGGCGCCGATCGCGCCGTTCGCGCTGTTCCTCAAACGCCTGATCGATCTTTTCGTGGCCTTCGCCGTGCTGGTTCTCAGCGCGCCCATCTGGCTCCTGATCGTGGCTGCGGTCCGCCTCACGTCTCGGGGTCCGGCGCTGTACCGGCAGATGCGTTGCGGCATGCACGGGCGGAGGTTCGTGCTGCTCAAGTTCCGCACCATGGTGGAGAACGCCGAGAGTCTGCGGCACGAGGTGGCGCATCTCAACGTGATGGACGGTCCGGTGTTCAAGGCGCCTGGCGACCCTCGGGTCACGCCGATTGGACATTTCCTGCGCCGCTCATCGCTTGACGAACTCCCCCAGCTCCTCAACGTCTTGAAGGGCGAGATGTCGCTCGTGGGGCCGCGTCCACCGATCCCGCAGGAGGTCGAGCACTACGAACCGTGGCAGCGGCGGAGACTCGCCATGAAGCCGGGAGTCACGTGCCTCTGGCAGATCTCGGGGCGTTCGGACCTGGACTTCGCCACGTGGATGGAGCTCGACCTGGCCTACATCGACCACTGGTCGCTCTGGTTGGACCTCAAGATCCTCGCCCTCACGATGCCGGCGGTCTTCTCCGCCCGGGGAGCGGCGTGAGCCGGATCACGCCCATCCCGGCGCGCACGTTGCTGGTCTCCCGAGGAACGCCCCACACGAACGCGGTAGCGTGACCGGGGCGCGGAGCTCCGGCCCATGCGGCAGCGCCGAAAACCAGCAAACCCAAAACTGCAACTCCCACCACCCGGCCCCACCCGATCTCGGGGCGAGGCCTCAGCGGGGCGTGGGGCATCCAAACCCACCCCCCCACGAAAGCACCCGCAAGCACTGCGCCTATCGCTGCGACCGCAGACGGCGGAACGCCCCACCCCTGCACCGTCGCCACTGTGACCCAGACTACGGTCGGTGGGAACGCGTGAGCGACGGCGACCACGAGCCGCCGAGAGCGAAGCGGGCCGCCCGGCACTCCCCAGAGGTGACCGTTTAGGCGCGCCACCGCCAGCTGCACGACGACCGCACCAACGAGTGCCGAGGCGACCACGAACACCGACGGTGGAACGCCCCAGAAGCGCTTGAGGCCGGCGGCAAGCCCGTCGACCATCCCGAGAGGCGCCCCCCAGCCGAGGCCGAGCGTCGCGCTCGAGACGGCGAACTGAAAAACACCGACCTCCGAGAACCAACCCCGAGGGACCGGCACCACGGTCGGCAGCAGAACGGCCACTGCGAGAGACACGAGCGGAGGTGCGAGCCAGTACGACACGAGCGCAGCGCGAGAGGCGGCAAAGGCAACCGTCGGCTCGTTGACGAGCCCCCACGGATGTGCCCCGAAGGGAATCGCCACGCCTATCCAGCCGCCTCCGGCGATCAGCGTGCCGACGCCCTGGGCGGACGCGAGGAGGAGCCACGCGAGCGGCCAGGCGATCAGAGCCGCGCCCCACGAAAGCGCCAGTACACGTCCCGAAAGCGGGTTGAGTCGCATGGCCAGTATCATAGAAGGATGCGCAAGGTTTGCGTGTTTCTCGCGGTGACGGCGGCGACCTCCACGATCGCGCCTGCCCAGGTCGTGAGCGAGTGGCGCACGGCTCACGGTCTTCCCGTGGCGGTGGTCGAGGTCGCAGGCGGCGACGTCGAGCACTTCGCCGCGCTGGTCCCGGCCGATGCCGCGGCGCCCAACGCGGTGGCCGGCTTCTCCGTCGAGGTGAGGCCGCGACGCGCCAGCCAGCTCTGGAGCGCTTCGGTGCCGTCGCTCGCGGCACAGCCGGCGCTCACCGAGTTCATCGCCGCGCTCTCCGCGTGCGGGTCCGCGGCGATCGTGGCACTGGGTCCGGTACCCGCGCGAGAGATCCAGAGTCTGGGTGCGGCGATCGAGGCGATCCCGGCGCGGGCACCGACACGCCGTCCGTGCGTTCTCGCCGAAGGCGCTGTCGGGGAGCGTCGCGGCGCTCCCGATTCCGTCGAGCTTGCAATCGCTCTCCCACCACCGGACGATCCGAGAAGCGACCTTGCTCCGGCTCTCATCTCATGGGTCCGCGCGCGGCTCGCTTCAAGCTTCCCGGACGCTCGCGTGGCGAGCGAGCTCCAGGACGACTGCGCCCGGATGGTGGTGCGCCTGCCTGCCCGCGACGAGCACCCGCGCGTCGTGCTTCGAAAACTGCGGCAGACTCTCGCCCAGCTTCCTATGGCCCCGCTCAGCGGTGACGAGCTGGCGCGAGCGGTCGCGGCTTGCCAGGCGCGCTCAGGCCAGGCGGCGGTGGGTGGTGCTCCCGTCACGGAAGAGCTGGCCGAACGGCTGGCGCTCGGGGGGAGCGCGGTGTGTGCCTTTGCCACGCCCTCGATCGACGGGACCACGTTGGCTGATTTCGCCCGCCAGGTCTTGAGCGGCCACCCCGGCTCCGCAACGCTGGTCGAGCAGGAGCGCCGCCCGCAGGTCGAGCCCCCCGACACCCTGGAGAACGGCGTGGTGGTGACCACGAGTTGGATCCCCGGCGAGACGGGGGTGGTCGCCTTGGCGCTGGGCGGCGTCGCACCGCGCTCCGGGCACGACATCCTGGCGGCTGCCGCAGCGACCGCAGCCGCCCAGGGGTGGCCGGTGACGGTGGGCGAGATCGCCGGCGTGCCGACGCTCGCGATCGCGGCCCCCGCGGCTTCGATCACGGACGCGATGGAGCGAGCGAGCGAAAGCGTGTCGTCGGCACGGCCCGTCGCCCGGGACGATCTCGAGGCCGAAGCGTCGCGGATGCTCGGGCTTGCCGAATCGCTCACGGCGGAGACGCTTTCGGTCGCCCTCGCTCTTCCGCCGGAGGTCGAGGTGGGCACCGAAGCAGCAGGAAAGTTCTTCGGCAGCCTCCCATCCGGACGGGTGAGCGCGGGGGTCGCGCCCGCCGGCCCCGGTCTCAAATGGACCGTCGGCGAGGGCACGCCTCAGGTTCTCGGTATCGCGGAGTTGCCGCCGTCCGCGATGGGGCTGGTCGCCTGGCAGGTCCTGCACGATCGTCTCACTCAGGAGAACGGCGTCCGGGCGACGGCGCTCGCGCCACCGGGGCGCTTGCTCCTGGCGATCGCATCGGAAGGCGGCGAGAACGTCCCGGCGCTCGACGGCCGCCTCGCTGCTCTCTGGAAGGGCGCTTTGCGCCCGGCCTCAAGCGCCGAGGCGGGTGCGGCGGCCCACCGAGCCCTGGCGTGCCTGTACGGTGACACCGCTCAGGCAGCTGCCCGCGCAGCCGCGGCCGCGTTTCTCCCGACGGTGCCGACCCAGGCGGAGCTTCTCGGGACCGACGTGGCACAGGTCAACAAGGTGATCGCCGCGCTGCCCGCTTGGGAGAAGTTGACCCGCTTCGCGCGCGGTGCGCCGCCTCCGGCATCGGATCAGCCAGGCCACAAGGGCAGTGTGCGAAAATCCCGCTCCCCTCAACTTCAGGAGCGGTGAGGGAACCGGGAGGGTCGATGCGCCAGAGGGCACCGTCTGTCAAGGAGCAAATGGATCTGCTGCTCAAGGGCTGCGTCGATGTCGTGCGGCCCGAGGACCTGGAAGCCCGGCTGACCGCGGCTGGCGGCGCCGGGCGTTCGCTCACGGTCAAGGTGGGCTTTGATCCGTCGGCGCCCGACCTTCACCTCGGCCACACCGTCGTCATCCGCAAGATGAGGCACTTCCAGCAGCTCGGCCACCGCGTGGTGTTTCTGATCGGCGATTTCACCGGCTTGATCGGCGATCCCACCGGCAAGAAGGCCACGCGCCCCCAGCTCACCCGGGAGCAGGTGGCGGCCAACGCGGAGACGTACAAGCGCCAGATCTTCAAGCTCCTGGATCCCAGTACCACCGTGATCGATTTCAACGCCCGCTGGCTGGGGGCCCTTTCGAGCGAAGACTGGATCCGCCTGACGGCCAGGGTGACGCTGGCTCAGATGCTCGAGCGCGACGACTTCTCCAGACGTCTCGAATCCGGCGAACCGATCTCGCTCCACGAGCTTCTCTACCCGGTCGCCCAGGCGTACGACTCGGTGGTGCTCAAGGCGGATGTCGAGTTGGGCGGCACCGACCAGCTCTTCAACCTGCTCGTGGGTCGCGACCTGATGGGGAAGCTCGGCCTCCCGCCACAGATCGTGATGACGTTGCCGCTGCTCGAGGGGCTCGACGGCGTCGAGAAGATGTCCAAGTCGCTCGGCAACTACGTGGCCGTCGAAGACCCGCCCGAGGATATGTTCGGAAAGCTGATGTCCGTCTCCGACACGCTGATGTGGCGGTACTGGACCCTGTGCACCGACCGCACGCCGGCCGAGATCGACGGGCTGAAGAGCTCCGTTTCGTCCGGCGCACGACACCCGATGGACGTCAAGTTCGACCTGGCGCGCCAGATCACGGCGGACCTCCATGGAGCCGCCTCGGCCGGCTCGGCCGAGACGCACTTCCGGGCGGTCCATCAGCGGCGTGAGATCCCGGACGAGGTCGCCGAGGTGACCGTGGCGAGCTCTCCCGACGCGGTCCAGCTCGTGAAGGTCCTGGTAATGGCGGACCTCGCGCCGACCAACGCAGAGGCCCGTCGCCTCGTGCAGCAGGGCGGCGTGAGGATCGACGGTCAAACGGTCCGCGATCCGTTCGCTACGCTCCCCGCGACGCGCGGAATGTCCTGCCTCGTTCAGGTGGGCAAGCGGCGCTTCGCCCGGGTCATGTTCGACTAGACAGCTTTCGACCCTGCGGCAACTGCCAGCAGGCACACCTCCGCACAAAGGTCACAACGGGCGCCGGGCGGGCAGTCCGCGGTCGCCCCGCGAAAGGCCGCGACGAACTTGCGCGCCTCGGGTCGGTTCGAACGCAGGAACCTGACCAACCGAACCAGGGCCGCGCCCGTCTCCTCCGAGAGGAGATGCTCGACCTTGCAGGCATCGAGCTCGGCGGTGGCGTGACGAACTCCCATCACCTCACGCAAGAAGACCAGCAGGATCTCCCGCTTGCTCGCGACACGGGCGACCAGGTCGGCGCCCGGGCGCGTCAGGGAAAGCCGCTGCCGGCTGTCCAGTTTGACCAGGCCATGCTCCTGGAGCGTGCGGAGCTGGAGCGATGCCGCGGCGCGGGTGACCGCCAGTTGCCGGGCCACGTCCGCTGCGCGCGGGGCCGGGCCGGACTTCGCCAGCGATGCGATGGCGAGCAGGTAGTGCGCCCCGGAGTGGGTGATCTCGTTGTCCTCGAAGGCGCGCCAGACGGGCAGAGTCGCGCTCGCCATCGCTCACCACTCCACGAGGGGACGCAGGTAGATACCGTCGGCGATCTCGTCCTCGAGCGCCAGGAGTGTCCGGTCTACCTCGACCACCAGGGAAGGTTTGCGCTGTCGCAAGGTGAGGACGGCTCCGGGCGTGACTCCGAGATCCGCCAGTTGATCCAGCCTGTCGCGGTGGCGCGGTGCCATGAGGACCACCCGGCCGCGCTCGCCGGGCGTCAGGTCGATCAACCGGCAGATGAGCGACGGGACGCGCCGCGACAGCAGCGCGCAGCACGCTCCGGGCGGGATCGCTCGACCGTGAGGGCACACCGGCGGATGGCCGAGGAACGAACACACGGCTTCGGTCACCTGTGGCGACAGCTCGTGCTCGATGCGGCACGCTTCGCTCTCGGTCGTCTCCATCGAGAGCTCGAAGATCTGGTGAAACAGCACCTCGGCCAGTCGATGCCGCCGCACGACTTCCCGCGC
>Ga0116107_1001680_pt1 | contig 12627 bp, 19 predicted proteins | sample June2015DPH_6_10_FD_88969 | JGI IMG/M metagenome (GOLD analysis project Ga0116107, IMG submission 88969) | Peatland microbial communities from SPRUCE experiment site at the Marcell Experimental Forest, Minnesota, USA - June2015DPH_6_100 | ecosystem: Environmental > Terrestrial > Soil > Wetlands... | reverse complement strand
TCCGCTCGGCCGTCGGCTCGGCCGTCGGCTCGGCCGTCGAGTCGGCCGTCTACTCGGCCGTCCGCTCGGCCGTCGACTCGGCCGCCGGCTCGGCCGTCGGCTCGGCCGGTTACGCCTTCTTCGGCGGATCGGTTTGGAGTTCCGGCTACAGCGCCTGGGCCGATTATTTCAACGAAGTCTGCGCAGTCGCGATCGACCGTAATTATCTAGAAATAACGGAGAGTGCAGGATTCTATTGGGTGCTCGATGGCATCTGTTTTGTATCGGATCGTCCTGCGAAAATTTGGCGTGACGCCGCAGGGCGCCTACACGCCGAAACCGGAAAGGCGATCAGCTATTCCGGCACAGGCTGGGGACTCTATGCCTGGCACGGCTATCTCATCCCCGACGACCACGCTTGGATCATCACCGACAAGGCCAAGATCACCGCCGAAGCGATCTTGACTGAGCCGAACGCCGAGTTGCGCCGCGTCATGTGCGAGATCACGGCGTTTGAACCAATTCGTAAGCTGGCGAAAACCGTCAGCAAAGATGTCGACGGTAATGGCCATCCGCGCCGACTATTGATTGTCAATGTGAAGGACGAGGCGCTTCGCATCATTGAAGTCGTCAACGGCTCGATCGAGCCTGACGGCACACGCCGCAAGTTCCTGCTTGGCGCAATGCCCGGCAAGACGCCACATGAGGTGATTGCGGCGAGCTACGGGATCAATCCAAAGCACTACCGCGAAGCTGTTCGAACATAACGAATCAGGACCAAATCATGCCTATCCGGTTTTCACCCACGCCAGCAACATCTAGGAGTTCGGAATGAGGCCGCTTTGCATCTATCACTCGCCCTGCGCCGACGGCTTCACTGCCGCGTGGGTCGTCAATCGCGCCTTCGAGGGAGAAGTTGACTTTCACCCTGGAGTTTACGGACAACCTGCGCCAGACGTCGCGGGCCGTGATCTCATTTTGGTCGATTTTTCCTACAAGCGTCCGGTTCTTGAGGCGATGCTGCAATCTGGCGACGCGCGGCAAGCCAACAGCATCCTGGTGCTCGACCACCACAAGACGGCCGCCGAAGACCTTGCCGGACTGGCAAAGCCGGAAGGCTCCGAAATGCCAGGCTGCTATGACCCGACTTTGTGGCGGCGGAAGTGGGAAAGCTGGTCGGAATGGCCGGTTCGGTCCATCTTCGATATGGAGCGCAGCGGCGCTCAACTCGCGTGGGATTTTTTCTTCGCTGACAACGGCGAGCCGCATCGGCCACGCTTGGTCGATTACGTCGGCGACCGCGATCTGTGGCGTTTCTCCCTGCCCCAATCGCGCGAGGTCAACGCCTTCGTCTTCGCTCACGAATATGACTTCGCCCAATGGGATATGCTGGACACCGCCCTACAGACTGACAGCGACGTCGAAGACTTCGCGCGCGCCGGCGCGGCAATCGAGAAGAAGCACCACAAGGACGTCGCCGAGCTTGTGCGCGTCTGCCAGCGCACCATGATCATCGGCGGCTACGCCGTGCCGGTCGCCAACATTCCGTACACGCTGACGAGCGACGCCGGGAACCTGATGGCCAAGGGCCTGCCATTCGCTGCTTGCTACTGGGACACGCCGGGCGGCCGCGTGTTCTCTCTCCGCTCAACCGACGAAGGCATGGACGTCAGCTTGATTGCCAAGAGCTACGGCGGCGGCGGCGGACATCGCAACGCAAGCGGTTTTCAAATGCCGCTCGGCTGGGAAGGCGACCGCAAGGAATAGCGGCAATGGGTGAGAACCGGATAAGCATGGACCAAATCAGATGCAGGAACAGAACGGACCGAACGCACCGTCGCGCCAGATGGGCGTCCGCGTGCCGACCGACCTGGTCATAGCGCGCGACCGCGCCGCGGCGATGTGGCGCGATTTGTCGCTCACGTCAGCGCAGGTCGCCGAGCAAACCGGGCTGCACCGATCGAATCTGACGAAGCTGTTCGGCCCGCGCACACGCGGCCGCTGATCGGCGGCGGTCGCGTGGCGGTCGCACGGCGGGCGTTTGGCGCGTCAAACCTTCTCCAGGGCCATGAGCGTTTTCGGGCCGATCTGGCCGTCGACGTCGACGCCGACGAAGCCGGCCTGTTTCTGGAACGCCGCCACCGCGACCTTGGTCAACGGCCCGTTGAGGCCGTCGCATACGAAGCCGACACTGAGCGGAACCTTCAGCGCGACGAGCTTTTCCTGGACCCACAAGACTGAGCCGGCCGGCGGGTCGCCGGGCAGTTCATCGGGCTCCTTGCGGGTCGTTCCGCTCGGCGACAATCTCCACGCATACGCCTTGGCGCGGTCGCGGGCGTCGGCATAACGCGATTGACGAAGTAGGTGATGTAGGGCAAAATTCATCCATGCCCATCCTCAAAAATCCACGCCATGAGATGTTCGCCCAAGAAGTCGCAAAAGGCTCTGGCGTTGCTGAGGCTTACGCGGCTGCAGGGTTCAAGCCAAATCCAGGCAACGCACGCCGCCTGAAGATGAACGAAGCGGTGGCGAAGCGAGTTGAAGCGTTGCTCGACCGCAGGAGCCGCATCGAAGAGACCGCGACGAAGAATGCGGTTGAAAGGCTGTCAATCACCAAAGAGCGCATTCTAGAGGAACTGGCCTCAATCGCCTTCGTAAATATGGCCGACTACATGCGGGCCGGGAAAGATGGCGATCCGTACTTGGATTTCAGCGCATTAACGAGAGCACAAGCTGCCGCTCTGTCTGAAGTGACGGTAGAGGACTTTGCGGAAGGGCGCGGCGAGAACGCGCGCGCGGTTCGGCGTATCAAGTTCAAGCTCTGGGATAAAAAGGGCGCTTTGATTGATCTCGGTAAACATCTCGGGATGTTCCGTGAAAAGGTCGATGTGAGCGGCACGGTTGATACGGTGGTGAGGTTTGTCATGGAGTCGGCGCCGCCAATCCTGGAGCTTGAAGCCGTCGAGGTTGCGGACGAAGGCAAAGCGGCGTAAGTTCCGCCTCGTAGCAAGAGACCGCCATCATGCCACTTAGGGCAGGCCGCAGCCGCAAAGTTATCTCGGCCAACATCCGAGAGATGGTCGCGGCCGGCCATCCCCATGATCAGGCGGTCGCGGCCTCTTTGAGGACCGCGGGCATCAAACGAAAGGGCGGACCTATGGCGAAGCACGAAGGTTTCAAACATCCTCATGGCGGCGACAAACCCTATGGGCACGAATCCGGCATGGCTGGCGAGCACGGCATGAGCCCGCGCAAGGCGATGGCCTCGGGCAAGATCGGAGGCGGCAACTTCGGCGCCGAATCGTATGACGAAGTGCATGGCGGGACGGGGCATCACCCGGACCACACGGCGCACACCGGCATGCGCGACGCGATGGAAGATCACGAGCGCGCGACGCCGCCGGGCATCCATCACACGAAGGGCCATTTGCCGGCGCAGGCCGCGCCCCGCCACGGACCGCACATGGACGGTTGGGATCGGGAACCGAAGGCGTAAGCACATTCACCGCTGCTCGCCGGGCGTGGCGTTGCTCGGTTGAGCCTGGCGCCGCAGACTGGTCATCGCCCCCCCCTCCCGCCAGTCTGCGGCGCTCCAATGCCTTTTAGGAAACCGCCATGGCACGCTATGAAGATTCCCCGGCTGATCGCGCCGACGACAAGCGCATGGCGAAGAAGCGCGGGATGTCTTTGAAAGAGTGGGAATCGTCGGCCGAGGACGCCAAACGCGACGCTGCGGCGCAATCGAAGCTGGATGGGAATGGCGCCAAGGAGACGACGGGTATCGAGAAGGGTTCGTTTCAGACCTCCGGCGTCAATGACGACGTCGAGCAGAGCGAACCGAAGGCGCACGGCGGAATTCCCAATCATCATTTCGCCCACAGCCGCCCAGTAACTTACTGAGAGGGCTTGACGATGGCTGACAACGCGCTCGCCTTTCCGCCCTCCCAAGACTTTGCTTTCGCGCCAGCCGAGAGCAATAATCAGGACGAGGCGGCGCAATCCGAGCAGCGCAATCAGCAAATCCAGCAAGGCTTTGACGCACAGAGGTTCCAGCGGACGATCGCGCAGGGCCTTGGTTCGGCTCTCTCCAAGCAGGCGGCGCAGTCCGCACAGCAGCAGCGGCAGATTCAGCAGCTCGCTGCAGAGCGACAGAAAGGGCAGTGAAATGGCAACCAAGGCATTCCGAACCAAGAGCGGCGGCGTAAGCGCGCGCGGACGTGAGGGCGCCAAGGCCAAAGGCCAGACGATGCCCGGCACTGGCGGCAAGTTCCCGATTCGCAACCTGTCGGATTTGTCCAACGCCAAGCATGACATCGGCCGGACCAGCGAGCCCCATGCAAAGGTCGTCGGGTGGATCAACAAGCGCGCCCGTGAACTCGGCGGCAAGCCAGTCGGTGAGCATCGCTTCGCGCATAAGAGGCCGCGCGCTGGCTGACTGGACATCGTCTCTCTTGACATCAGTCGCAAATAGTCGCTAATTGTCGCATGGATGCGCCGAAATGCAGAACATGCGGAGAGAGACATTGGGGTCCCATCTGCGAATTGTCTCCGCCGACTACTGCGTCACGTGCGGGACAGAAATCGGAGAGGGGCGCAGTGAGCTCCTTGCACCGGGGTATCTCGGCTTCGCCGGCGCCCATTGTTGCTGCCTCGACTGCTTCTCCAGGGCCGAAGCCCATTGTGGAAGGCAGGCCGAAAAGTGGGCGTCCTCTAGCCAGCCAAGCGCACCTGACGATCGAATCGCAGAAACCTTGGCTGACCAGCAATCCCCCAATGTCGCGAGCGACGTGGTATCGTCGCGAGGCGAAAAGGAAACAGTAGAGATCAAAGGCCGCAAGCCCAGTGGCAAGTTCGATCGCGCCTCTTACCAAAAGGCGTATATGCGCGACTACATGCGCAAATATCGTCGCCGCAAGGCAGAGAAGGAACAGGCAAAGTGAGAATGATCATTGACGGCGAGCGATGGTCCGCGACAATTCTCTCATCGCCCGAAACTCACTCAGACGATCTGATTCATTTGACGGCGACGGTCGACGCCGACACGAAGGATGATGCAGCCGCCGGCGCAAAGTGCATCATGGACCTCTTTGCGAAGGGGCGCGATGCATTCATCCGCGTGCAGCCCGAAGTGACGACGCAAAAGAACTTCGAAATGGATAAGATAGAAATCCGCGGCTACGTCCGCTTCTCATTCAAGCTCGCGGCAGGCGAGTGGATTGACGTGTCGCACGGCGCAGAGGAAGTGAGCTACATAGGGGCGCAGAAATGAGAATGCGCCGAGGGGAACCGTTCGTCTTGACTGGACCGCGAAGCAGCGACGTAATTGTTGCGGCGATCCTCGACGGCCAATGCCATATCTTAAATCGGGTAGAGCCGGACACGATGCTGGCGATGCGCGAAGACGACGGCGACGCCTTGGGCATTCCCGTCATCTACAAAGACGATGGGAATGGCGTTTCTGTCTGGCCTCTTCCTGATGACAATTACGAGGTGGAGTTACTATGAGCGAGTATCAATTGAAAGACCTCTCCCGTATCATCCCCGTCACGTTGCCGACATGCGGCACATGCTCGTTCGCGCAGGCGTTCAAATCGGAGGGCAGTGCGGATTGCTTCGGTGTTCCGCCATCCGTGCATGTGATCGGCGCGGGCAAGGACGTGCTTGGACGCCCAGCGCTGCAACTAGAGACGTTTGTGCCCCGGGTGGCGGCCAATCGGCCGGCGTGCTCGCTGCATCGGCCTAGGGTATCGTTCGAGACGGTTGTCCATAGCTGACCGACCTGATGGACATCCGCTACAGCTATGCGCATGTCCCGACGATCCGAGAGTTTGCAGCGTCGAATGCCCGCGTGCGGGGGATACGCGGACCATTTCGCTCCGGGAAAAGCTCTGGCTGTGTCGTCGAGATCGTCCGCCGCGCTCTTGCTCAGAAGCCGGGGATTGATGGCGTCAGGCGCACGCGCTGGTTAGTGGTGCGATCGACCTACCGGGAGCTCGCGGACACGACGATTCGAACCACGCACATGTGGCTGCCGCCGCAGCATTTCGGGCGGCATTATTCGACCGATAACCGCTACGTCGTGAAGGGTTTTGAGGGCGCCGAATTCGAGATATTATTCCGCGCACTTGACAAGCCCGACGATATTTCAAACCTGCTCTCGCTTGAAATCACAGGCGCGTGGATCAACGAGGCGCGCGAAATCCCCTGGGCGATCGTCGACGCTGTGCAAGGCCGCATTGAGCAATATCCGACCAAGGCGATGGGCGGCTGCACCTGGGCCGGCCTGTTCATGGACACGAACCCGCCTGATCAAGATTCGGACTGGTATCGCTTTTTTGAAGAGAAGAAACATCCGGAGTGGTTTGCAAAGCAGTTTGTGCAGCCGTCCGGTCTGTCGGCTGCGGCGGAGAATATTCCCAACCTCACCAATCCGAATTATTATAAGCTGCTCGCGCAGGGCAAAAAGCCGGAATGGGTCAAGGTCTACATCCAGGGCGACTATGGCTTCGTGGTTGACGGCAAGCCGGTCTATGACGAGTACAGCGATACGCTGCACCGGAGAGAGGTGAACCCGGTTCCTGGCGTTTCAGTCATCCGCAGCTATGACTTCGGGCTTTGTTACGACGATCAGACCGAAGTGTTGACGGCGGCAGGTTGGAAATTATTTGCGGACGTCGATGAGAAGTCTGATTTAGCTGCGACACGCAATCCGTCGACCGGAGAATTCAGCTACGCGCCGATCGCCTTCAAGATTGCCAAACCATACAAGGGCGAGATGTTGGAGTGGGACAGCACAGAGCTAAATCTTTGCGTGACCCCAGAGCATCGTGTCCCGTTCACTCATCGTGAGACGCCAAATCAAGTCCGGTGGCAAAGCGCGGAATGGCTAGCGCAGCACATGAGCGGTCATCATTATGTGGATCTGACATCCAAGTGGGGGCGCGCGCTCCCCGATGGCGCATCATTCCATGGCATGGAGCCTATGGCCTTTGCTGAGTTCATGGGTCTCTATCTTTCTGAGGGAACGAGCGACGGCAAAAGAATCGTAGTTTATCAGAAAGATCGTAAGCCGGGCATGCAACGTATTATGGATGCAACAGGATTGCCCTGGGCGTGGCGACAGTGTGGGAAGATATTTGGGTGGTGCTTGTGGGATAAGCAAATAGGGTCGTTCCTGAAATCATTGGGGGTTCAAAAGGTCCGACATATGCCAGAGGAGCTTCGGTTCCTACCATCCCGACATCTCCGCGCCTTCGTAGAGGCATATACGATGGGTGACGGCCATATTCGTCAGCGCAACAACGGTGCCGTAGAGCACACTATATTTACATCATCTGAACGCATGGCGGCAGAGTTTCAAGACATCGCACAGAAGGTCGGATGGAATTCATCGGTGCGTGTTGTAAAGCCACAGACAAGCATAATGGATGGCCGATCAATTATGAACGGCGGCGGCTTTAGCGTGACATTTAAGAAGCGAGCGACACGGGCAGAGCTACTGAAGCGGAATTTTCAGCGCATTCGATACGACGGAACGGTCTATTGCCTGAATGTTCCATACCACACGCTGTATGTTCGTCGGAAGGGGAAGCCTAGTTGGAATGGGAATACCCCGGCGTGTTGCTTTTCGCAGCTCCTTCCTGATGGTCGTTGGCTTGTGTTCGACGAGATGACGGCGACGAGTATGGGGTTCGACCAGTTCTCTGACGACGTCTTGGAGCACTGTCGTCGCTCTTTCAAGGGTGATGTCAAATTTGAAGACTACGCCGACCCGGCCGGCGCCCAGCGCGCGCAGACCGACAAGCGAACGTGTTTCGACATCGCCGAGACCAAAGGCATCCACATGGAGCCAAGCGTACAGGACCCCGTCTTACGCATGGAGTCGGTTCGCAAGCCGCTTCGCACCTTGACCGGAGGAGAACCGCAGTTTATCCTCCATCCCCGGTGCAAGACGATCCGCAAGGGCTTCCTTGGGGGATATAATTTGCGGCGCATTCAAGTGGCAGGACCCGAGCGCTACGCCAGCCGGCCAGATAAGGGACCTCTGTCCCACATTATGAATGCGCTCGAATACGCCGCCGCGATGCTGTTTGCTCCGGCTCTGACCGGCGGAGCGCCGCGTGAGGATGACGATTGGCCTTCTGTAGAATATGGGGTAAGTGATCAAGGCAGATCGGAAATTACAGGATATTGATATAATGACTATCCGCGAAGAAACGCCAGAACTTCTTAGATATCTTCGCACGGTTTTGCGGTCTGATCCATCGAATGGGCATGTCTTTTGGTTATCCAGCCCGAGCCGCCGATATAAGGCTGGAAATAGGGCTGGGAGCAATCGGGCATACTCTTGTGTCTCCATTAGAAGAGATGGTCTACCGCCGATTGATGTTCGGGTTAGCCGTATGATCTGGGCATTTGAGATGAATCGATGGCCAGCTAATGAAATAGATCATCGCGACCGCAACCCTAGAAATAATTCATTTTCCAATCTGCGCGAGGCCACGGACTCTCAGAATGGGGCAAACAAAGCCGTTAGGAGATCGAGTGTTAGTGGACTGAAAGGTGTTCGCCTTCACAGGAAGACGGGATTGTGGAATGCTCGCATTGGCGCTGAGGGGAAGTCGTTGGGCTATTTCAAGACATCTGAGGATGCGTATGCGGCCTATGTGAAGGCGGCCATCAACCGATTTGGGGAGTTTGCCTGTGTCTGATCTTCCCTCTTTTACCCCGATCAAATCCTCGATGTTCAGCGCCCAGCACTACGATCCGAACTCGCGCGTCCTCACCGTCCAGTTCAAAAACGGCGCTGTCCACCAATACGACGACGTGCCGGCGGACAAGCACTTTGCGTTCGTCGGGGCCGCGTCGCCTGGCCGATATTTCAACGACAAGATCAAGAACAACCACCTTGGACGGAAAGTGAGCGACGGGAAATGAGCGAGAAGGTTGTTGGCCTACGCGCCGACGTAGCTCTGTGCGGGGAGCCGTCGCTGAGCGTCGTCGAATATTGTGAAAACCTTCTCGCAATGGCGAGGTCTGGAAAGATTCGATCTCTAGGCGTCGTTTACGTCGACACGCAGGCTTACGTCGGGATAGGATACGTGACTAGCGGCTTTCCGCATGCGCCGCATCTTGTCGCGGGATGCACCATTCTTCTCGATCGGTGCAAGGAAGACTGGACGGACGTATGAGTGCGCGCGGGGCTACCCCGAGGGCTGGAATTGATCTACAGTCTCCCGACGCCGGTTGACCGAGGCTCGCATGGCCGTTGTTTCATCGCTTGAATCCCCCAGCCTGGCGCCGTCGAGCGCAACGCCCATCGTCGGCCCGGAAATTCCAGACGATACGCCGGACAAGGAACCGGAAGGGCAAGAGCCCCCGGATGGCGGCTACGGCCGCGACCACGACACGCCGATCAAGGATTTTCTCGTCAGCCAAATCGACCAAGTCAACCTCGCGGAGAACTACGCGCCAGATGTGCTCGACAAGCTCGGGCAGCTCGTCGTGTTCGAATTCAACATCGACGAAAATTCGCGGTCCGACTGGAAGGACAAGGCCGAGAAGGCGATGAAATTCGCCACGCAAGAGGCCGAGGAAAAGCAATACCCATGGCCACGCAGTAGTAACGTAATCTTTCCGTTGATTACGCAGGCGGCGATCCAGTTCAACGCGCGCACCTATCCGGCCATCATTCAGAACCGGAACGTCGTCAAGGGCACGGTCTGGGGAACGGACAAGGGGACGCCCGCGACGGAGGACGGCAAGTCCAACGGCAAGCCGAAGCTGCATCCTGACGGTTCGCCCGTTTGGTTGAGCGCGCCGGGTGAGAAGCGCAAGCGCGCCGACCGCATCGGCGAGCACATGAGTTGGCAGCTCCTTGAGGAAATGAAGGAATGGGAGGCCCAAACCGACAGCCTCTTGATGCAAATCCCGATCGTCGGCGGCGCATGTCGGAAAACCTATCGCGACCCGTTGGAAGACAAGAATTGTTCTGTGCTTGTGCCGCTGATGAACCTCGTCTGGAGTTACACGGCGACGAGCTTCAAGGACGCGCCGCGGCACACGGAAATCCTCACGCTCTACCCGCATGAGATTGAGGAAAAGGAGCGCGCCGAGATCTTTTTGCCGCTGGTCTATGGTCCGGGCGGCAGCGACGAGACAAACCCCGAACAAGCGCAGTCCGGTGATGAAGATGCGCCGCATGTCTTCCTCGAGCAGCATCGTCGCTACGATCTCGACGATGACGGATATCCGGAGCCCTACGTCGTCACGGTCCACAAACGATCGTCGAAGGTCGTCCGCATCGTCGCGCGATATGACGAGGACGGAATTCAGACCGCTCCCGGCGCCGATGTTGACGAGGAAAACGACACTGAGGCGTTGACCGAGAAACTTGGCCCTGATCGTGATGAGATCATCAAAATCACGCCCGTCGAGCATTACACACTGATTCCATTTCTGCCCAACCCCGATGGCGGGTCATATCCGGTTGGGTTCGGACATTTGCTCAGACCGCTCAACGAAGCGATCAACACGACGCTGAATCAGATGTTCGACGCCGGCCATCTCCAGAACGCGGGCGGCGGCTTCGTCTCGGATCAACTCTCGATTGCGTCAGGGCCTGTCAGTTTCCAAGTCGGCAAATACGTTCGCGTCGGGTCGAAGGGGCAGGCGATCCGCGACGCGGTGTTCCCGATCCCATTTCCTGGGCCGTCTGCGGTGCTGTTTCAACTTCTCGGAATGCTGATGACGTCGAGCAAGGAAGTGGCGTCGGTTCAGAATGTGCTCGCCGGCGGCGCCGAACTCGCCAACGCGCCGCCGACGACGATTTTGGCGCTGATCGAGCAGGGCTTGACCGTTTATACCGCCATTCACAAGCGGGTCTATCGGGCCTTAAAGTCCGAGTTTGATAAGCTTTATCGCCTCAATCGTCTCTACATGAAGGACAATCAGCGCTATCAGATTGGCGACGAATGGCGGGAGATTACGCCAGACGATTACCGGCTAGGCGGAGGCGTCGAGCCGATCGCCGACCCGACGATGATCACTGACATGCAGAAGCTTGGTCGCGCCCAAATCATGATGGGGTTCAAGGGCGATTCTCTTGTGAACCAAAAAGAAATCTACACGCGACTATTTGACGCAGCTAGCATCGACCGGGTTGAGGATTTGTTTACCCCGCCGCCGTCCCCGCAGATCACGCAGCAACTGGCGCAAATGGCGATGGAGGAAAAAGCAGCGGAGCTTGGCCGCATCCGCGCGGCGGAATTGAAGGACAATTCGCAGGCCTATCTCAACATGGCGATGGCTGCGGCCAAGGCGAACGGCCCGCAAATGGATTGGATCGACGCGCAGTTGCGGATCATGGAAATGCACATCGAGGCCACCAACACGATGGTCAAAGCGGCTGATGTCGAAAGCAGGCATCGGCTGGGGGCCGGCAGGTTGAGCAACGAAGCGGCGCGCAATCGGCAGGACGTGTCCGATCTCGGCGCGAATGCATCGGCAGGCGGGTCGCCGAGCGCTCTGCCGCCGTTCCCGCAAATGCCACCTGGGCCACCGTCGGCGCCTTCCGCGCCAGTTCCTTCGGCTCCGTCAGGTCCGCCCGGCCCAGGATTGCCCCCGTTGCCGGGTCTCGGCGGTCCTGGCGGACCATCCCCGACGCCGGGATTGCCTAGCGGGGCGCCACAATGACAAATCGATCGCCCCACGAACGGCTTTTGCTGGAACTTTCCGAAGAGGCCTATCACCTCTGGCGGCACAGCCCGATCACGGCGGCGTACCTGCTTTACCTGGGAGACCAAATCGAGGCCTTCCGAACGGCTGCGGCGGACCTTCTGGAAGCGGGCCAATTGTCCCCGCAGTTCGATGTGATTCGGGGTCGAATTATGACCTTGCGGGAATTGCAAAACCTCTCGCTTGATGATATTCAGAACTTCTATAGGCAGGAAACTCAGGCAGACCATGCGGCAACATCTGATTAAGGGTCTTCACGCCGACTACACCCCGGCCAAATGGGACGGGCAACACACAAGCGGCGTTAGGGTGGTTGGCAAGACGGTTCTCGTTCTAATGGACGAATGCTCGTCAACGTCAACGGGTGGAGTTAGCCTCCCCGAAGATGTCGTCGAGAAAATGAGCATGGCCGCCGAAACCGGCGTCCTCGTCGCCGTTTCCCCCGGTGCGTTCCTTCTCAATGAAGACATGACGCCATGGACCGGTGAGAAGCCGCGCGCCGGCGACCGCGTTTATATCGAGAAATATGCCGGGAAGCAGATCAAGGGCCGCGACGGCAAGACGTATCGCATCATGGACTATGGCAGCATCGGCGCGACATACGAGGCCGAAGTGGCATCCGTTTCATCGAAAGTGGGGAGCACTTGATGGCCAACGGGACCGTTGTCAGCAGTTCTATTCCCGATGGCGATCTGCCGCCCGTCGATGCACCCGCCGACGACGAGCCAGCTGTTGTCGCCGATGGCGGGGCCGATGCTGCGACAGAAGCGCGCGCCCGAGAAATGGGGTGGAAGCCGCTGTCAGAATACCGCGGCCCTCCCGGAAAGTGGCAACCGGCCGCAGACTTCATTTCCCGCGGGGAAAACATCCTGCAAATCGTGCGGGATCAGAATCGCCGCCTTGCCGAGCGGG
>Ga0116107_1001678_pt1 | contig 12633 bp, 11 predicted proteins | sample June2015DPH_6_10_FD_88969 | JGI IMG/M metagenome (GOLD analysis project Ga0116107, IMG submission 88969) | Peatland microbial communities from SPRUCE experiment site at the Marcell Experimental Forest, Minnesota, USA - June2015DPH_6_100 | ecosystem: Environmental > Terrestrial > Soil > Wetlands... | reverse complement strand
CCCTGGCGCGAGAAAGCGCACGCAAGAATGGAGCCAACGCGGGAGCAGCGCAAAGGGCGAGAGAAGCGTTCTGCCAGCGCAGCCACCCCTGCCTCGAGGTCCGCGCCCCGCTCCTCGAGCCGCTGGTGGACGCTTTCGTTTCGTAACACGGAGAGGGTGGCGACCGCCGCCAAAATTGCGATCGGCGGGGGAGGGCCCGGCAACTCGTCGCCGGGTGAGGCCGCCAGAGTTCGCGCCCATGCGACCGCGCCGATGCGGGCCACGCCGCCGCCCAGGGCGCCGCCAAAGACGGCCACGTCCGGTTCGATTCCGAAGACCTCGGCCGCCCCGCCCCGGGCCAGACGGAAACCGGTCAGCGTCTCATCGAGGACCAGCCGTGCGCCGGCGGCGCGCGTAGCCTTCATCACCGCCCGAATGAAGTCGGGCGTCGGCCGGATCACGCCGAACTGAGCCGCGATCGGATCGAGGACCACCGCCGCGGTGTCCACACCCACCTCGGCCAGCACATTCGAAAGCACCTCGGCATCGCCCCAGGGGACGACCCGGACCAGACGCGCGTGTTCTGCCGGGATGCCGGCGACCATGGGTTGGCTCACGCCCAGGGGACCGGAGGCCGTGACGTGGAACGTCTCGACCGCGCCGCGCCGGTTGCCGTCGAAAACGATGACCAGGCGTCGTCCGGTGTCCCGCCGGCACCAGCGCAGCGCGAGCTCCCAGGCCTCGCTCTCTGAAGGGGTTACCGCCCAGGGTGAGAGAGCCGGCGCATGCTCCCGCAGCAGCTCGACGAGCTCCAGTTCGGCTGCGATGTGGAACCCGCTGGCGAGCCCCATCGTCGAGGCGCGGCGGACGGCGTCCAGCACGTACTGGTTGCCGTAGCCCAGCAGGTTTGTCCCGGCACCTCCCAAGAGGTCGAGGTAGGCGACGTTGTCGGCGTCGAAGACCTGGCAGCCCTTCGCCTTGGCAAGGAGCAGGGACTCCTCCCCTCGCCGGCCTGCCAGCGGCACATCTTTCCGCGCCTGCGCCAACAATTCGTCTGCCCGTTGTCCCATCGTTCCTTCCTGCCTCCGTGAGTGGCCAAGTGTACCGGCTTCAACGGCTACGCTCAAGACTCCTCGGTCTCCTCCTCCTCCAAACCCTCATCGTGGAAGAAGAAGAGAGCGCAGCGGCTGGAGCAGAAATACCTTCCATACGTGAAAGTTGCACACTTATGGCACGTCACATGCCCGCAAATGTGACACTTTGCGAGTGCCCAGGTTGGGCGCTCTTTCTCGCAGGTGTCACAGACCCCGACATTGCGTCCAGGCACCCCACGAGTATCGCCTTGCCGCGGTCTCGGCGCAAGTCGCACGTCGTTCGTTCGTTCCCGGCCGCGTGCCCGAAAGCGTTCGATTCGAGTCGGAACGAATGCTTGTCCGTTGGAGGGGTTGAGGATAGAATTCGCAGGCTACGTGCCGGCGTAGCTCAGAGGCAGAGCAGGGGTCTCATAAGCCCCGTGTCAGTGGTTCGAGTCCACTCGCCGGCACCACGCCCATGGCCCTGAACGGCTTCGCTGCCGCTTTTCGTCGTCATTTCCCCGACCTGCCGGGGCGCCCCGTCTTGGTCGCGCTCTCGGGGGGCGCGGACTCGGTCGCTCTCCTCAGCCTGTTCCACGAAGCCGCACTGGACCTCGGGTGCGAGGTGTCCGCCGCACATGTGCATCACCACCAGCGCGGGGCCGCGGCTGACGGCGACGCAGCATACTGCAGGGAACTGTGTGATCGCCTGGGGGTGGCGCTCGTCGTGGAGCACCTTGTACCGGGGCGGCCCCGCGGAGCTTCGCCCGAAGCATGGTGGCGCCGGGAGCGGTACCGGGTGCTGGAAGCGGTCAGGGACCGTCTAGGTTGCGCTGCCGTCGCCACTGCCCACACCAGAGACGACCAGGCCGAGACCGTGCTCTTGAAGTTGTTTCGGGGTTCCGGCCCGCGCGGCGTTGCAGGCATCCGGCGGCGGACAGGAGTCGTGGTACGGCCTCTCCTCGATGTTCCCCGCGCCGCGCTGAGGGAGCACCTCGCCCAGCGTGCGATCGCATGGCGCGAGGACGGAAGCAACACCGATCAGACCTTTCCGCGAGCCCGGGTGCGCCACGGTGTGCTTCCGGCGATCGTGGCGGCGTTCCCGCATGCCCCGGCGCACCTTGCGGCGTTTGCCGCCGATCTCGCCGCGGACGAAGCGCTCCTCTCCGGACTGCTCGCGGAGAACGGGGTGTGGCCCGAGGTAGGCCGGCCTGTTCCGTCGGCGCTCGTGGCGGCGCTGCCTGCGCCGCTGATGCGTCGCTGGGTGCTCGAACTTGCGGGGCGCCTGCCGTTGGCCGAGCCTCCCTCCCGCCGGCAGCTCGATGGGGTGAGCGACATGCTCTCGAGCGGGCAGCCGGCGGCGGTGGACCTCGGACGTCGGTGGGTGCTGCGACTGCGCGGTGACACGCTGCTGCTCCAGCCGCCACCCGTTCCGCAGTTCGCTCCCTGTCCCGCTGCCGTCCCTTCGAGGGTCGAGATGCCAGGGGGGTTCGTCGGCTTCCTGGGAGACTCCTCGGTGGCGACCGCACGGCACCGGGCAAAGCTCCACTCCCGTTTGCGCGAGTGCGCGGTGAGCTGGCGCTCGCTTGTTCCTGGGGAGCGTTTCGGAGGCGTTACCGCAGTGCGCCGGCTCGCGGCGCGAGGCGTGCCGGCCCAATGGCGACGGGCATGGCCGGTGCTGCAGGCGGGTGATACGATTGTCTGGCTTCCTGCGGTCGGGGTCGCCGAGTGCTGGGGTGAGGACGGCGCCGAAGCGGTTGCGGTCGGTCTGGAGGAGCCATGGAAACGCCACGACAGCTGATTGCACCACAGGTGATCACGGCCCGCATCGCCGAGCTGGGCAAGCGAATCGGCGCAGACTACGCCGGCCGTGAGCTGGTGCTTGTGGGCATGCTGAAGGGTGCGGCTGTCTTCCTGGCGGACCTCCTGCGGGCCATTCCGGGTTCCGTTCGCTTCGAACTCGTCAACGTGATGCACCAGACCGAGCCCCGCGGCGCGATCATCGAGCTGACATACGCCACTCACGTTCACCTGGAGGGCGCGCACGCCCTCATCCTGAAGGACATCTGCCACTCGGGTGTCACCGAGAACTACCTGCTGACACATCTCGCGCAGCAGAGCCCTGCGAGTCTAGAGGTCGCTGCGCTCATCAACCGTCCGCTGTTGCGCCGGGTGGCGTTGGAACCTAAGTATGTGGTGTTCGACGACGTGCCGTCGGGGCGCCTCGTGGGGTACGGGATGGAGTACGAGGGCCGGTGGGGGAATCTTCCCGACATCAACATCCTTGAGGGTCTGTGACCGGTGCCTTGGCTTCGTGAGAGCGCCCTCGTCTGAACGTGGCGCCCGGGCGGGAGGCCGCCGGAGGAACGCGGAGAGTACGTGAACCAGAACGTGAAGAACTTGCTGCTGTTCGTCGTCATTCTCGTGTCGGTGGTGCTGCTCTGGAACTGGATCACCACCACCGGGGCGGGAGCGAAGGAGATCGCCTTCTCGGAGTTCCTGGATCGCGTCGAGAAGAACCAGATCGCCGAGGTGTTGATCCGCGGTGACGAAGTCCGCGGACGATCTACCGACGCTCCCGGGTCGCGGGCGCTTGTTCCACGGCCATACGACTTCGTGACGTACTCGCCGGGGTACGACAAGCTCGTGGGTGTGTTGCGCGAGCACAACGTGAAAATCAAGGCGGAGCAAGCGTCGCAAGGCTCGATCTGGTCAGCCCTCTTGACGTGGTGGCTCCCGATCATCCTCATGATCGGACTGTGGTTCTACCTCTACCGCCAGATGCAGGCCGGCGGCAACAAGGCCATGGCGTTCGGCAAGTCGCGCGCCCGCCTGCTCAACCCACAAAAGAAGGGCGTGACGTTCAAGGACGTCGCGGGCGTTGACGAGGCCAAGGAAGAGCTCCAGGAGATTATCGAGTTCCTCCGCGACCCGCAGAAGTTTCAGAAACTCGGCGGCAAGATCCCCCGGGGCGTGCTCCTGATGGGCCCGCCGGGGACCGGCAAGACGCTGCTTGCTCGCGCCGTGGCGGGCGAGGCCGACGTGCCGTTCTTTTCGATCTCGGGTTCCGACTTCGTCGAGATGTTCGTGGGCGTGGGAGCCTCCCGCGTGCGGGATCTGTTCGAGCAGGGCAAGAAGAGCGCGCCCTGCATCATCTTCATCGACGAGATCGACGCTGTGGGTCGCCACCGCGGCGCCGGCCTCGGCGGCGGCCACGACGAGCGCGAGCAGACTCTGAACGCGCTGCTCGTCGAGATGGACGGCTTCGAGTCCAACGACGGCGTGATCCTGATCGCCGCCACCAACCGCCCGGACGTGCTCGACCCCGCTCTGTTGCGTCCGGGCCGCTTCGACCGGCGTATCGTGGTCAGCCGTCCCGACCTCAACGGCCGCGCCGAGATTCTGAAGGTGCACACGACGAAGATCACGCTCGCGCCCGACGTCGAGCTCTCCGTTCTGGCACGCTCGACCCCCGGGTTCTCCGGTGCCGACATCGCCAACCTGGTCAACGAAGCGGCTCTGCGGGCGGCGCGATTCAACAAGACCGCGGTTGCAATGGAGGACTTCGAGTTCGCCAAGGACAAGGTCATGATGGGCGCGGAGCGCCGTTCGCTCGCGCTCTCCGAAGAGGAGAAGCGCGTGGTGGCGTTTCACGAGGCAGGCCACGCTCTGATTGCGGCAGTGCTGCCAAACGCCGATCCGCTGCACAAGGTCACGATCGTCCCGCGCGGCCTCGCGCTCGGCCTGACCCAGCAACTCCCCGAGGAGGACCGGTACCTCCACGCCAAGTCGTTCCTTTCGGATGAGCTCGTTGTGCTGATGGGCGGCCGCCTTGCGGAGCAGATCGTCTTCGGGGACGAGGCCATCACGACCGGCGCCGGCAACGATCTCGAGCGAGCCACCGAACTCGCCCGCAAGATGGTGTGCGAGTGGGGGATGTCCGCGATGGGCCCGCTGACCTTTGGCAAGCGCGAAGAGGCGATCTTCCTCGGCAAGGAGTTCGCCCGGCACCAGGACTACTCCGAGTCCACGGCGGTCGAGATCGACAGCGAGATCAAGCGCCTCGTGGAGAACGCCTACGGGCGGGCTCAGCAGACGTTGACCGAGAACCGGCCGGTGCTCGACAGGATCGCCGCAGCACTCCTCGAGCGCGAGGTGCTGGAGGGCGAAGAAGTCTACCGGATGGTCTCCGAACACACCGGCGTGCCGGTCGAGAAGCTCAAGGGGCCTGGCCACCCGGTCCCCTCCGCCGAAGCCCGCTGACTTGCGCCGCCGGCGTCGGACCATCTGCGGCGTCAGGCTGCGGCGGTACGGATCCTCACGTAGCCTCCGGCTACGCTCCGGTCCGACCGCCTCGCCTTCCTTGCATCTGGCCCAACGGCGGCGGCGCGGCTACCCGCCGTACTGCGAAGCCCTGCCTTCGGTTCACGCGGAAAGGGGAAGAAGGTAGAGGGTAGAAGGTAGAGGGAAGACAAGGCGCCTGTTCCGCGGTCCGTCCTTCCTCTCCCGTCTACCCTCTTCCCTCTCCCCTTTCCCTTTCATCTCGCCGCGTCTGAACCTGCGAACTTTCGAACCTGCGAACGGTGGTTGCTCCTCTGCCCCTCCGCTCCTCCGCCTGTCTCCTCGGACCCCGGACCCCTGTCTCCCGCGAGGGTACAATCTGTTCGTGATCGTCGTTCGGGCCTTCGCGATGCTGGTGTTCGTGGTGCTGGGAGTCCTCAACACCGTCGTCGCCGGGTTCATCGGCACCGTCGTCGGCTTCATCCCGCCTCGCGGCGACTGGACTCTCCGGGGTGCTCGAATTTGGGCGCGCGGCATCCTCCTCGGAGGCTTCGTGCACCTCAGGAGCGACGGGCGCGAGCATGTGCCGCGAGACGAACCCGTGGTCTTCATGGCCAACCACGAGTCGTGGCTCGACATCCCGGCTCTGCTCGCCGAGATCCCGGTGCAGGTGCGCTTCCTCGCCAAGAAGTCCCTGTTCTCATGGCCGTTATTCGGCTGGGCGATCGCTTCGATGGGTTTCATCCCCGTCGACCGAAAGAACCGCCGTGAGGCCGTGAAATCGTTCGACGAAGCGGCAGCCCGGATTCGGGCCGGCCGCTCGGTTCTTATCTTCCCGGAGGAGACGCGCTCGACGGACGGGGATCTGCTACCTTTTCAACGGGGCGGTTTCCTGATCGCGATCAAGGCTGGGATTCCGATCGTCCCGGTCGGCCTCGAGGGTCCGCGCCGTTGCCTGCCAAAGTTCAACTACCTCATCCGTCCCGGCACCATCACGGTCAGGTTCGGCGAACCCATCCCGACGGTCGGTCGCGGCGTCACCGAGAAGGGTGAGTTGATGGAAGCGGTCCGGATCGCGATCGAGCGGCTGCGCAATGCGGACGCACGAGAGATGGTTCCTTTCGATAGGGGTGCTGCTTTGAGGAGCGTGGGCGATGGTCAGTGACGAACAGGTCTGGGATGCGCTGTCGACCGTCATGGATCCGGAGATCCCCTTCTCGGTCGTGGACCTCGGGTTGGTTTACGGGGTCGAGGTCGCGCCCCCCGATCGCGTGCGGGTCCAGCTGACCCTGACCACGCGAGGCTGCCCGCTGGTACGCCGCATCTCGGCGGACGCCGAAGAGGCGATCCGAAGGGAAACCGGGGCGGATGAAGTGACGGTCGAGATCGTCTGGGATCCGCCGTGGAACCCCGCAATGGCCTCGGAAGCCGTACGCCACCACCTCGGTTGGCCGAGTTGAACGTCGAGTGTGGGAAGGGTCCGCACTCCCCAGCACGGCCGGCGCCGGAACCCGATTCCGTTGCGTGATTGTCGCTCTCAGGTACCGAAGATCCCCGACGACGCAGACTGCGTTTCGGTTGGCGTGTGGAGGACAAGATGGCGTTGACGGAGGCAGCTGTCCGTGAGGCCCTCAAGAAGGTCAAGTTCCCCGGGCTGACCCGGGACATCGTGTCGTTCGGCTTCGTCCGCAGCGTACGGGTCGATGGTGGCTCGGTGGAGGTCGACATCGTGATGACGACGGCCAACCCGTTAGCGAGCGAGGCGGTCGAGCGGGACGCCAGGGCCGCGCTCGAGGTGTTGCCGGGCGTCACGACGGTCAAACTCGAGTGCAAGGTGCAGGCGCCCCAGGCTCCGCAGGCGGCAGCGCCGCAGCATGCGGCGCTCCCCGGCGTGCGGTACAAAGTCGCCGTCGCCTCGGGAAAGGGCGGCGTCGGGAAATCCACCGTCGCGGCCAACCTGGCGCTCGCGTTGCTGCGGAAGGGCGCAACCGTCGGCCTGCTCGACGCCGACATCTACGGGCCGTCCCAGCAGATGATGATGGGCTGCACGGACAAGCCGCAGGTGAGCCCCGAGGAGAAGATCCTCCCGGTCGACGGCAACGGCGTCAAGGTGATGTCCCTCGGCTTCCTGATGGACCCCGACCAGCCGGTGATCTGGCGTGGGCCGATGGTGATGAAGGCCCTGCAGCAGTTCATCGAGGACGTTGACTGGGGCGAACTCGACTACCTGATCGTTGACCTGCCGCCGGGCACCGGTGACGCCCAGTTGACCATGACTCAACAAGTTCCGTTGGACGGTGCGGTCATCGTCACGACGCCTCAGGACGTCGCGCTCATCGACGCCCGGAAGGGGCTTGCGATGTTCCAGAAGGTCAACGTGCCCGTGCTGGGTGTGATCGAGAACATGTCGGCGTTCGTCTGCCCTCACTGCGGCACCAGGAGCGAGATTTTCAAGCACGGCGGGGGGAAACGCACCGCCGAGCAGCTCGGCGTGCCCTTCCTGGGGGCCATACCGATCGACCCCGAAATCGTCGTGGGCGGCGATGCGGGTTCGCCGATCGTCGCCTCGCGACCCGACTCCGCGGCGGCCAAGGCGTTCGTGGCCATCGCGGAGGCCGTCAAACGTCAGGTTGAACGCTCGTAGACGGCACGCCCCAGGCCTGAAGCCCTCCCTATTGCTTAGGACCGGCCGGCGCCGGAGTCTTCGACGGCGCGGGCGTCGGAGGCTTGGCGACGATCTCCGCCGCGACCTCGGGACGGCCGCCGGCAGCGACGATCGCTTCCAGCCGCTTCTCGAACCACTCCGTCTCCGCCCAGGGGAGCGGCTCGCCGCTCGCGAAGAACGTAGGCGTGCCGAAGACGCCGAGCCGGTACCCGAGGTCGAGATGGCGAAGCACCGCGTCCACGGAAGGATCCTTGAGGTAGCAGCCGAGGAACGTCTCCTTGCTCAACCCGTTCTCGGCGAGAAAACCGAACACGACGTCGTCAAGCGACCCGACGCTCAAGGTGTCCTGGAGGCGGTAGCACTCCTCCTTCAGCTGAACGACGCGCTCGGGCCAGAACTGTCCGAGGCAGTAGCCCGCAACCGCGGCGCGGAATGCCCATGGATGGAGGGAAACCAGCGGGAAGGTCACGATTCCATGGCGGACCTTGTCGCCGGCCTTGGCCAGGAACGGCTTGACGTTGGTCCATCCGAGCTTGCAGCCCGGACACTGGAAGTCGGAAAACTCAACGATCTTCACCACGGCGTTCTCGTGACCGGGATCCCACTGCACCTCGGCGTGTTCGAGGATCTCTCGTCGCACGGCGCGAGGGTCGCGGGCGAGCGGCCAGGTGTTGCCTATCACCAGGTACTTGCCGTCGGCCGTCACCGCCAGCGGCATCTGCATCCAGCCGTACCCGGTATCAACCTGTGCGACGAGAGGGACCAGAGGGCCCGGCTTGGCCGGGCTCATCGGCCAGGCGACCTTGACCTTGTTTCCCAGCCAGTTGGCGAGCACCTGCGGAAGAACCTGCTCGACGAACAGTGGCAGCGTCCCCACGGTAACCGCGGGCTCGGTCCCCGGTAGCGGGAAGAGAAGGCCGGCGGCCACCGCCCCCCCTTGCGGGTCGAACACCATCGCGAGGTTGTCCTTTGCGTCGGGCATGAGGCTCGTTCGCTCGACGCGCACGGCCTGATAGGGGCCGACCGGCGTCGTGCCGGGGGTGATCTCGGTGAGGGAGATCGAGGTCCCCGGTGCATAACTCAAGGACGCCCGCGCGAAGGCCTTGATCGTCTGCTCGGAAACCTGGGCCCCGCAGGGAACCGCCACAAGAAGCACCATCACCACCGCCGCGTCACGTCGCATGCTCGCCCTCCGGCTCAACGCCGATGAAGGATACCAAAGCGGCGGGCTGCGCCACCCCTCGCAGCGACAGATTGCGTGCGAGAGGGGGGAGGCCCCGCCGCTTGTGCATCGGACGCTGCCGATGGCCCTTGGAACGGCCACGCCGTCTCCTGTACAGTTGGCGCATGGTGGAACAAGCCCTCGAAGGACTGTGGCGCAGAGGTCGGCCGGCGGTCATGGGTGTCCTCAACGTTACGCCCGACTCGTTCTCCGGCGGGCGGCGCTTCCTGACGCGTGCCGAGGCGGTCGCCCAGGCCCTGGAGATGATTGAGGCCGGCGCTGACGTGGTCGACGTGGGGGGCGAGTCCACGCGTCCGGGCTCGGACGGCGTGGACGAGGCGACCGAGATCGAGCGCGTCGTCCCCGTGATCGAGGAGGTGACACGGCTTCGTCCGGAGATCCCGGTCTCGGTCGACACCTCCAAGCCGGGCGTCGCCGAGGCCGCGCTCGCGGCCGGGGCCTGCCTCGTGAACGACGTGGACGGTGGCCGCGGCCAGGGGATGCTGAAGATCGTGGCCGATCACCACGCGGCCATCGTGCTCATGCACATGCGCGGCGAGCCCCGAACCATGCAGCGAGACACCGCATACCTGGACGTGGTCGCCGAGGTGCACCGGTTTCTTGCCGATCGTGCCGCGGCGGCCATGACGGCCGGCATCCCGGCGGATCGCGTGATGCTCGATCCGGGCATCGGTTTCGGCAAGGACGCGGCGGGCAACCTGCGGCTGCTCACGGCGTTGCCGGATCTGGCGGCGCTCGGCCATCCGGTCGTGGTCGGCGCGTCGCGCAAGTCCTTCATCGGAAAGATCGTCGGAGGCGCCGGCCCGGACTCGAGGCTGGCGGGCTCCCTCGCCGCGGTCGCCGGCGCGGTGCGGCTGCGACGCGTCTTGGTCCGGGCGCACGACGTCGCCGAGACGGTCCAGTTCTTCGCGGTGCTGGCCGCCCTCGAAGGGGCCGCGTGAACGCCCTCTTTGCGGCCGCTCGCGAGATCACGCACCTGGAGGTAGGCGTCCGGGACCTCATCGACATCGCCCTCGTCGCGGTCGTCTTCTACCTGCTGCTCACCGCCGTGAAGGGGACGCGCGCCGTCTCGATGCTGTGGGGGATATTCATCCTCGGCGGCAGCTACCTCGCGGCCCAGGCTCTCGACCTGATCACGCTGGCGACCGTGTTGAGGGAGATGTTGTTCTACCTGCCCTTCGTGATCATTGTGTTGTTCCAGCACGAGATCCGCCGCATCCTCGCGGCCATCGGACGCACGCCGCTGCTGCGATGGACATCCGCAATCTCCCCGCGGCAAGTCATGATCAACGACATCGTGCTCGCCTGCGAGACGCTGGTTTCGCACAGATACGGGGCGCTGATCGTCATCGAGCGTGACGAGGGTCTTCGGACCTTCGTCGAAACTGGGATCCCCACCGACGCCCGCCTTTCGTACGACCTGCTTGTGAACCTCTTTACGCCGGGCACCCCGCTGCACGACGGCGCGGCGATCGTTCAGGGCAACCGCATCGCCGCGGCCGGGTGCTTCCTTCCGCTGTCGGTGCGCGCCGATCTCTCCACAACCTACGGCTCCAGGCACCGGGCTGCGCTGGGCATCGCGGAGGAGACGGACGCGGTTGCGGTCGTGGTGTCGGAGGAACGGGGAGCGTTGACGGTGGCTGAAGGCGGCCACCTGCACGAGGACCTCGACCGAAGAGGTCTGCGGGACCTCCTACTCGAGTTACTCCTGCTGGGCCGCTCCGGGGGTGCAGCTTGAGGTTCCTGCCCCGCTCCCCCGGGAACATGGTGCTGGCTGTCGTGCTGGCATGTCTGGTCTGGTACGCGAGCGCTCTCGACCGGAGAGAGCGTATCTCGGAGCGTCAACTCGACACACCGGTCACCCTGGTCAACGTCCCCGCCGAAACCGTGATCACCTCGGAAGTGCCTCGCTTTCTTTCGCTCCGGGTGCGGGGTCCGCTCTCGCGCCTGCGTTCCCTCGACCAGGCCCAGACCGGTGTCGTGATCGACCTGCGCGGCGTCGGCGAGGGGGACCATGAATTTGCGGTGGAGACGCGCAACGTGATCGTGCCTGGGGGCGTGGAAGTGCTGGCGGTGGCGCCCTCGCAGGTACCGCTCCGTCTGGAGCGGATGGGCCGTCGACGCGTCCCGGTCAAGCCAAATGTTTCCGGGGAGCCTGCCGCCGGTATGGTGGTCGGGATCGTTGCCACAGAGCCCCAAACCGTCGTGGTCAGCGGTCCGCGCCTTCAGCTCGAGAGGTTGCAGGCGGTTCCCACGGACCCGGTGAGTATCGACGGCGCGGATTCGCCGGTGGACACGTTCGTGGCGGTGCGCTCTCCCCGGCCCTTGATGCGGATCGTGGAACCGCTCGCCGTGCGGGTCATCGTGGAAATCACTCCCGGGCGCAGCGATTCCCGCGGCGGGAGGCGCCGGTGACGGGGAGGCTCTTCGGGACGGACGGAATGAGGGGCGTGGCGCTTGAGTACCCTCTCGACCGGCCCACACTGACGCGACTGGGCGCCGCCCTGATGACGCACCTGCGCGAGGCGGCGCTGCCTCCGGTGGTCCTGCTGGCTGGCGACACGCGCGCCTCCACGCCGGTGTTGGCCGATTGGCTCGGCGGTTCGTTCGTGGCTGCGGGCGGCGAGGTGCATTGGGGGGGCGTGCTCCCGACACCGGCGGTGTCGCACCTGCTCCGCGACCGCGGCGGATACGGCGCGGGGGTCGTGATCTCGGCGTCGCACAACCCCGCGGCCGACAATGGCGTCAAGCTCGTGAACCGGGCGGGGACCAAGTGGCCGGTCGAAGAGGAACGACGTCTCGAGGCAAGGCTCGCCGCGATGCCTGCCGATGTCGCGGTGGCACCTTTGCCACCCGTCGACCCGGAGGCTCGCGGGCGCTACATCGAGCTGCTGCTGGCCTCGCTGCCCGCCGGTGCACTCGAAGGGGTGCGGGTTGTCATCGATCCAGCCAACGGCGCCGCTTCTCCGGTCGCCGGAGCGTTCTTCGAGGCCCTCGGAGCGAGCGTAAAGCTGATCCACGCCGAGCCCGACGGGCGCAACATCAACGCCCGTTGCGGAGCGCTGTTCCCCGAGTTGCTTGCGATTGAAGTCAGGCGCCTGGGATTCGACGCCGGGGTCGCGCTCGACGGCGATTCGGACCGGGCGATCCTGGTTACCCGGACCGGACGCGTGCTCGACGGCGACGATGCCCTGCTAGTTTGGGCTCGGGCGCTTCTGGCGGAGGGAAGGCTGCCGGGGCCGACCGTCGTCGCGACCGTGATGTCGAACCTCGGCCTCGAGGCCGCGCTGCGACACCAGGCGGTCACTCTCGTACGATGTCCCGTCGGGGACCGAGAGGTGTGGGAAGCGATGCAGCGCGAGGGAGCGGCCCTTGGCGGCGAGCAGTCGGGT
>Ga0116107_1001671_pt1 | contig 12701 bp, 12 predicted proteins | sample June2015DPH_6_10_FD_88969 | JGI IMG/M metagenome (GOLD analysis project Ga0116107, IMG submission 88969) | Peatland microbial communities from SPRUCE experiment site at the Marcell Experimental Forest, Minnesota, USA - June2015DPH_6_100 | ecosystem: Environmental > Terrestrial > Soil > Wetlands... | reverse complement strand
GTACCCGGGCCGCCTGACCCAGGGTCAGCGGCTGCACCTGGCTCAGTTTTTCCTGGGCCTCCCTGGACAGCCCCCTTACCTCCCTGTAATCGAGGCCGGTGGGCAGGCGCTTGTTTTCCTGCTTCTCCATCCGCGCCACGTGGCTCTCCTGCTTTTCCAGGTAGCCTGCAAACCGGACCTGGATCGTGAGCTGCTCGGCGATCTCGTCAGGTACGGCCTGGTGCCCGCAGCCGGCCAGCCTGACCAGTTCAGAACAACTGATCTCCGGCCGCTTCAATAGATTTTTCAGGCTGAGCGGCTCCCTGAGCCGGGCGCTGCCCTTCTCTTCAAGCCAATCCTGAACCTCCGGCGCCGGCCTGACCACCGTCTCCTCCAGCCAGCGGTTTTCTTCCTCCAACCGGGCCAGTTTGGCTTGAAAGATCCGGTAGCGCTCATCGCTGACCAGGCCGGCCTGCCGCCCCAATTCGGTGAGCCGCAGGTCGGCATTGTCCTGGCGCAGCAGCAGGCGGTACTCGGCCCTTGAGGTGAGGATGCGGTAGGGCTCGCGAATTCCCTTGGTGACCAGGTCGTCGATCAGCACCCCGATATAGGCCTGTGAGCGCTTCAACACCAGCGGCTCTTTACCCCGGGCATGGAGGGCGGCGTTGATGCCGGCAATGATCCCCTGGGCCGCGGCCTCCTCGTAACCGGAGGTCCCGTTGATCTGACCTGCAGTGAAGAGGCCGTGAACATTCTTGGTCTGCAGGGCCGGGTCCAGTTGGGCGGGCACCACGCAGTCATACTCGATGGCGTAGCCGACCCGGATGATCTGCACCTGTTCCAATCCCTGCATGCTTCTGAGCACCGCTACCTGCACATCCTCGGGCAGGCTGGTGTTCATCCCCTGGACGTATATCTCATCGGTCGACCGGCCCTCCGGTTCCAGGAAGACCTGGTGCCGCCGGCGCTCTGGAAAACGCATCACCTTGTCCTCAAATGAGGGGCAGTAGCGCGGTCCCACCCCCTCGATGATCCCGGAGAACAATGGTGCCCGGTGCAGGTTTGACCTGACGATGGCATGAGTCTGTTCATTGCTGTAGGCCAGCCAGCAGGGCAATTGGGTTCTGGGCGCCCTGGGAGAGAGATAGGAGAAGAACAGGGGCGGCTCATCGCCAGGCTGGACAGTCATTTTGTCAAAATCAACGGTGCGCCTGTCGATCCGGGGCGGCGTGCCCGTCTTGAAACGCGCCAGTTCGAAACCGAGGTCTTTCAGGCAGGCGGCCAACTCCCCGGGCGCCAGTTGTCCGTTGGGGCCGCCCGGGTAGGTGACGTCGCCGACGATGATCCGTCCGCGGAGATAGGTCCCGGTGGTCAGGACCACGGCGGCAGCGGTAAACCTGGCGCCCGTCCGGGTGACCACACCCGCCGCCCTCTCCCCATCCACGATCACTCTCTCGGCAGTTCCCTGCTTCAGGTCCAGGTTCGGCTGGTCCTGAAGTGTCCTGAGCATGGCACGCATGTAGTCCGCCTTGTCCACCTGGGCCCTCAGGGCTCGCACCGCCGGGCCCTTGGCAGTATTGAGCATGCGCATCTGGATATAGGTCCTGTCGGTGGCGAGCCCCATCTCCCCGCCCAGGGCGTCGATCTCCCGCACCAGGTGGGCCTTCCCCGGTCCACCGACAGCCGGATTGCAGGGCATCAGGGCCACGTAATCGATATTCAGAGTGATCAGCAAGGTGCGGCAACCCATGCGGGCGCTCGCCAGGGCGGCCTCACACCCGGCATGGCCGGCTCCGATCACAATCACGTCATAGCTTCCCGCCTGGTACTCCTCTGTCATCAGACTCACCCCATTTGGGATATGTGAAGTGTCCGCGCCCACCAAGGCGGGCACCCGCCCACATCTCGCTTCCCGCTTCTCAAGTACGCCGATTTTTTATAAACAGGACTGTTTCCGGGCATATTGTAACATGGCAGCCAGTTCCAGCCAACCGGATGAGAGATGAGAGATGTAAGGGATAGTCGCCCGAGGGGCGACAATGGCTGGGAGGTCAAACCACTGCAGGTAATTCCAGGAGGGCGCCGATGATCCCGCTGCGCGACAGCACCCGCTCCCGCACCTTTCCCATCGTCAACGTATCCCTGATCGTGATCAACTTCATCGTCTTTTTCAAAGAGATCTCCCTCTCCAACCAGGCCTTGAACCAGTTGACGTTCACCTACGGGCTGGTCCCGGCCCATGTCGCCTCTCAGCTTGCAGCGGGCGCTCCCTTTCTGTCCCTGGCCACTCCCTTCATCACCGCCATGTTCCTGCACGCCAACTGGCTCCACATCATCGGGAACATGCTTTACCTGTGGATTTTCGGGGATAACGTGGAGGACCGGGTCGGCCACATACCTTACCTGTTCTTTTACCTCCTGGTGGGCGTGGCCGGGAGCATTGTCTATTGTCTAGCCAGTCCCGCCTCCAGGGTGCCGATCATCGGCGCCAGCGGGGCTATTGCCGGTATCCTGGGAGCATACTTCGTCCTCTATCCCAAGGCCAAGGTGCTGACCTTGCTCCCCCTGTTCTTTTTCATCACCCTGGTCGAGATCCCCGCCGTCTGGTTCCTGCTTCTCTGGTTCGGGATGCAGGTACTAAACGGTTTTACCACCTCCCTCGCCGCCGATTCTGTCGCCTGGTGGGCGCACATCGGAGGCTTTGTGGCGGGGGCGGCGCTGATCAACCTGTTTGCCGCATCCGAACGCTTCAAGGTCTGATGAACAACTCGTTGCTCCGTACCCCCAATCTTCAACGAGTTCTAAGCTTCAGTGGGGGATTGCCTTCCCCCACTGAAGCTTAGAACTCGTTAATACAGTGATGTAGCCGCTCTTATCCCACCGCTTCAGAGAAGCGGGGGGATAAGAGCGGGTAGTCATCTGTGGTAAATAAACTAATCTAAGGTGTCATCCGACCACCAACCACCAAGATCAGCTTTCCAGCCCGATATTGATCTCAATAATCCCCGCCTCGGTATAGATCTCCACGTTGAGCGACTTCACCTGGCTGACGATGCAGGATATTTTCTCACCCGTAATTAAAGTGGGAGGGGACACTTGCATAGCGACACCATTCTGCCCGACAATGGTCATGGCATTGGCGGAAAGCATGTTGGCCATTTCCGCGATGGCGCTCTGGGCTATGTCGTCACGCGTCTCCACCGGCCTTCCCATCATCATGATGGAAGCGATCTTTTTAGCCGCGGCCAAGTCCATGCTGATGGCAATATTGCCCCGTATGCCCCCGGAAAGCCCGATCAGGGCGGTGACATCCCGCGCCGCCGACAGTTTTTCCTTGAGCGAGAGCCTTCCCCGCTCTACATTCTTGATTCCCAATCCCGGAAGCACTTGAAAAAAAGTATCTATGAAAGGAGAGAATACTCTGGCATCCATGTCGTCATCAACTCCCTTCGAAGCCTACACTGAGGTTGATAGCTCCGGCGGCGGTCTCCATCCTGATCATATGAGCCTTCACCTTGGGGCTATTGATGTTCAAGCGTCTGCCCACGAAGACGCTGGGGGGAGCGAGCCGCAGGTTCAGGCCTCGATGGCTGTTATTGATGTTGGTGGTAGCATTGCCGGATAGAATGTTCAGAAATTCAGCGAGGGAGAAGAGAACAAAATCATCTTCCAGACCGTATTCTTCCCCGTTCATCATTCCGCACAGCCTGCATGCCACTTCCCTGGAGGTGTCCAGGATGACTCTGCCCGTCATTTTGCCGGCTATGCCCAAGATTACAGCCAATCCTTCGGACTCCAGAATACCCTGCTGCAGCTCCGTCTCGCCGAAGGAGCACTCCAGGCCGGCCATGTCTTGTAAAGTATCTTTCAAAGCTGTACGGAAATACTCCAAGTAGTTATCATCTTGCTGTGCGGCATCCTCGGCGTCTGAATTATCCAGGGCGTACACCTTACTGAGCGCGGCAAGCATGTCCGGCGCCTTGAAGGGCTTCTTCAGGATCATCTTGATGCCGGCAGTTTTAGCCTCCTGCACGATCTCCTCATCACCCATGGCGCTCAGCATGATGATCTTCGCCTTCGGGTCTCTCCTCAAGATCTCTCTCGCCGCTGCCAGCCCATCCATGATCGGCATGGTAATGTCCATGGTGACCACATCCGGCTTCAGCCTCTGGTACAGCTCGACCCCTTCCTGCCCGTTTTTACCGGACCCGCATATTTCGTAGTCGTCTTCCGGCAATATCCTGGCAATCGCCTTGTAAATAAAAGGGGAGTCATCGACCACCAGAATCCTGATCTTCATTTCATCACCTCGCTGATTAGATTCTGTCCGACAATCGAAAGGATCAGGTGTTTCTCTTCAGAGCGGAATACGAGGCACATGCCGGGGACAGTTGATGTCCCGTCGTTTACTGCCAGGACCGGCAAGCCTAACTCATACTTGACCGTAGGCGGCACGATAACCTGCATCAATTTCCCGCCAATCGTGTTCAAGAGTTCTGCAAGCGTGTCCAGTTCACGGTCGCGGACTGGCTGTTCTGCGTCCAAGCCATAGATATTGCGCGTGATCTCTTGCAGTAGAGCAGGTTCTACAGCCAACAACAACTCTCCTGCAAGCGGCTGGACAACCGGAAGCTTCATTTTCCAAAAACGAGCGGGTACTGCCGCCTGTCTATCCTGGTGCTCCTCTTCAAGCTCGATGAAAGCCAGGTCGGCCACCACTGCGATCAAAGCTTGACACAGTCTTCCGGCACGATCGCTGTTGCAGCATTCAGTCATTTTTTGCACCCTCTCCCGTTCCTGTTTAAAGCTGCCAGTGTCCTGTACATGCCGGCCGGAGAGACAGGCTTGCCCAGGACGGCCAAGGCGCCCAGGCCGATCAGTTCCGCTTCCTGCGCAGGGTTGCTGGTGCTGGTCACTACTATTACCGGAATAGATGAAAATGCGGGTGTGGTTTTAATGCGTTCGAGCAGCATGCGGCCGTCCAACTCAGGCATATTCAAGTCTGTGATGATCATGTCCGCTCTCACGTGTTGCAATATCTGCCAGGCCTCCTCGCCATTGCGGGCTTCGATGAAGGCCCGGTCCCGAAAACCTGCGATCTCGATGCACCGCTTGATGATCATCCTGGCAGTGATGGAGTCATCGACTATTAAAAAAATATTGATATCCTTGCTATCCGTCATAACTCCCACTCCCCGTTTCCCGGCGATGTGATGATGACCCTCCCGGTATCCACGGCAACAGTCATGGTACGGCTGATGCTGTCCCCAACATCTTCGTCGACAGGCCCAAGCTTGTATCTCCACAGGTGCTTTTTCACGGCAAGGGTATTTCTGCTTCCAATCCTGAACGTTTCTTGGGGGTCCATGATGTTGGCGCCCCCTGCGATCTTGACAATCAAATCTGTATATTGGCAACCGTAATCAAACATTTTCTTTATTAAAATGGGGATGCCGGTATCAGCAAAATAACCGGGCCTCGCCAGAGCAAGTTTCCGATTGATGCTGGAATCAGGCAGGGCAATATGCAGCAGGCCGGCCACCTGCAGGCGCGGCGCCACAAGCGCTACTCCGATACAGGACCCCAGCGCAAAGGTCCTGAGCACACTGCCTGGCGTATTGGCTGCTTTTAATTCCCCGATGCCGACTGCAATGATGTTCATGTCTTTTGAGCGTTTAATAAATTCATCACTGCAGCAGGGATGGCGTTCAGGGGCAGGAGGCGCTCGGCGCCTCCCCGCTCGTAGGCGACTTTGGGCATGCCAAAGACCACCGATGTAGCCTCGTCCTGGGCGATCGTCCTGGCGCCGGCCTTGCGCATGGCCACCATGCCGTCCGCTCCGTCGGAGCCCATGCCGGTGAGCATGACGCCGATGGCGTTGGCGCCAACACACCTGGCCACCGATTCGAAAAGCACCTCCACCGACGGGCAATGGCCACAGACATTCTCCCCCGGCTCACAACTTACCAGGTAAATACCGCCCGATCTGGCAACGGTCATCTGCAGGCCACCGGGGGCGATCAGGACGCGGCCCGGGAGCACCCTATCACCTGTTTTGGCCTCCAGCACCTCCATGGCGCAGATATCGTTCAGGTTATCGGCAAAGTGCTTGGTAAAACCGGCAGGCATATGCTGAACCACAACCACGCCAGGGGTGGCCGAGGGGAACGACCTCAGTATGCGGCGGATGGCCTCTGTTCCGCCGGTGGAGGCGCCGATGGCGATCACCTTGTCCGTCGATTCCCTCAGGGCCTGGCTGTTGACCTTCAAGGGCTGGACGGCGGAGGTCTGCATCGCCCTCCAGGCGCTCACGTTTGTGGCCGCCGCAATCTTTACCTTGGACCTCAGGTCGGAGAGCATTTCGTTCAACCCGCGGGCGACGTTGACGCTGGGCTTGGCGACCACCTCCACGGCACCCGCCTCCAGGGCGTCCAGGGTAACCGCGGCGCCCTTTTTGGTGAGGGCGCTGACCACCACCACCGGCATGGGGTACTGCGGCATCAGGCGGCGCAGAAATTCCACCCCGTCCATTCTGGGCATCTCCACATCCAGGGTCAGTACGTCAGGCTTCAGTTGAACAATCTTGTCCCGGGCGGAGTAAGGATCCGCAGCGGTTCCCACGACCTCTATCGCCGGGTCCAGGGCCAGCCCCCGGGAGAGGATCTCCCTCACCAGGGCAGAGTCATCTACAACAAGTACCTTGATTTTATTCAACTGCATCCCCCTTCTGCCTCAATCAATCGTTAGTCGTTGGCCTTTGGTCGTTGGATGCACGCTGCTCTCTTTGTTATTCCTTGAAAACAGACACCTTGTTGTTCTTTATTCCAACAACTAACCACTAACGACTTTCTGGTATACAGCCGGCTTGATGTACTTGAACAGGCTGCTGGAGCGGCCCAGCGACTCTGAATGCCCCAAGAAGAGGTACCCCTCCGGCTCCAAGCAGGCGTAAAACCGTTCCAGCAATGCTTGCCTGGTCGGTGCGTCAAAATAGATCATCACGTTCCGGCAAAATATGACGTGAAACTTGTTTTTAAACGGATATGCCCGGCGCATCAGGTTCAACCGGCGGAAGAGGATCATCTTTTTCAGGGACTGTTTTACGGCCCACGTCCCGTCTTCCAACCTCACAAAGTAACGGTTCTTCAAGCTGGATAATATCTTCGCCGTCTCGGTCTCCGCATAGACTCCCCGGGAGGCTTTCGCCAGGGCAGTGACAGAAATATCTGTTGCCAGGATACTCGGAATGATGTTATTGATTCTTGGTCCCAAAAACTCACTGATAGTCATCGCCAGGGAGTAGGGCTCTTCCCCTGAAGAGCAGCCTGCCGACCAGAACCGGAGATCCTGTCCGGCCCCCGGCAGCTTTTGCAAAGTTTTTGGTAGGACCTCGGCAGTGAGCAGATCAAAATGGCCCTCTTCACGAAAGAAGAAGGTATGATTGGTGGAGATCTTGTCGATCATGGTGAGCAGCGCCTGCCCGGTGGTATCCTGCATCACATGATCATAGTACTCTTTAAAGCTTGAGAATCCTCCCTGGCGCAGCTCTTTCTGCAACCGCTCGATCACCAGCGTGCGCTTCTGTTCTCCGAGATTGATCCCGAATTTTTCGTATACCAGGCTGCTGATCAGGTGAAATTCCTCTTTGGTTAAATTGAACCCGGCCACATCAAAACCGTTCAAGCCCCATCCCACCTCGTGTGATGCCTCTTGACACTTAATTCTATAATAAAAATACTACATCCTGCAAGATTTGTCCAAATATGATCACAATAAAAGTCGTTAAATATAGGACCATTATCCTTATCACTATCATGGTTATCGATCTTTTGGTCAATGCCTTTAACGGTTCGAGGATTGCCATTCGATACAGGAAGTTGTCCACCCCTTACAGACACAGACCACACAGGCTTTAAAGCATTTGTTGCATATTTTTCCAGATGACTACCCGCTCTAATGCCCCCGCTTCTCCTCCTCCGCATCCGGGCTAACGCCCGGCCTGAACGCCGGCTCGAGGCTTCGCCCCGGCTGAAAGCCCGCCGGCACACCGGGAATGCGGAGCACAGGCGCATCCGATCCTGAAAAAATACAACTTTCCGACACCGTCTTTTTGATATCCAGCTTCATCGGCAAGCCCGGCTATCTAAACAGGGATGAGATCGTGAAGATGGAGGACCTGGTCAGCTTTCAAGGTCACACCGTCACCCACCGCTCGCTGTCCACGCTGAGCGCCCAGGAGCAGGATTATGAACTCAGTGAATCCTAAAAAGAGATTGAAGCCGTCACCGGACGCAGCGTGTTCGCTCTGGCCTACCCGAACGGAGCCTACAACCAGACGACCATCACCATCGCCAAGCGCTACTATAAGTATGCATTCATCATGGTTCCAGGCGGCATCTACCACACCGGCGATGACCCCTACCGGATCAAACGTGTCAATATCCCAAGGGACTTGAATCTAGATGGCTTTATCAAGAAGATCCAGGGGCTGCCGGAATAGAAGCCGATTGCCCGGCACTAAAGTAATATGGAGCTTCTTTGATTTGCCGGTCATCTGTCGTAACAATTGAGCAACATTCTCGGGTACTGTTGGAAGTTTCATAAAAGAAATAATCAAGAAGGAAATGCTGCCACATTATCGAAATACTGATTATTGTCGTATTTGAAGAAGCGATAGAATCCTGCCATGCGGGAGTTGATTACAAGCATGAGCCAGCAAACAGAAGGGATGATCAAGCATAATCCTGAATTGAAGCAGAAAAAGGTTTCCACGCGAGCCACTATCTATACCGATCACAACATAATCAAGGCCGATGCGCACGGCTTTCCCAAGATGCGGCTCTCCGATCTGCTAAACAGTTCCGATAGCTTCATTCCGCCCACTGCCCATGTCAGAGATCCCGATGAGACGAAACGGGTTATTGAGGCAATCATCGCTTGTTTGGATGGCGTTCAGCATACAATACTTGGGAGGGGGAGTGTCGATGGCTGGATTTCAGTTGCAGCGCCTGGGGCTGGTGATGGAGGCGGAGCCGGGCAATCCCCTGGAGGCCGAAGGCGTCCTGAATCCGGCTGCCGTTCGTGGTTCTGATGGTGAACTGTACCTATTTCCGCGGCTCGTGGCGCGGGGCAATTATTCGCGCATCGGGATTGCCCGAGTGCGGTTCAATGAGGCCGGCGACCCGGCCGGTGTCGAGCGAATAGGCATTGCGCTGGAGCCGGAAGCAGATTACGAGCGGCGGCCAGACGGCGGCGGCTGTGAGGATCCGCGTATCACTTTCTTCGAACCGTTCCAGCGCTATATGATGACTTACACGGCATTTTCGCCCCAAGGCCCACGGATCGCCCTGGCGCTATCAAAGGACCTGCTCCACTGGCAGCGCCTGGGACTGGCGACCTTCGGTCCGCATGACGCCATCGAGTTCGATGGCGTGGACAACAAAGATGCCAGCATCTTCCCCATCGCGATCAACGATCCAACCGGACAACCGGCACTGGCCATGCTACACCGGCCGCTCTTTCCCGGGACTCGTCCGGAGGAAACCGCACGCTACCCCGCCTTCCGTACGGCGGATCTTCATCGGGAAAGCATCTGGATTTCATACTGCCCCATGGCCCTGGAGGGCCGTGAGCCATATCACCTCGGCCAGTTCACCTCTCATCACCGGCTGGCGAGTCCGGTATCGTCCTGGGAGCGGCTCAAAATCGGCGGTGGCACTCCGCCCATCCTGACCCGGCATGGCTGGCTGATCATTTACCACGGCGTGAGCGAAGTGGCGGAGTCGAGCAGCGAAGGCCACCATCTGTGCTACTCGGCCGGGGTGATGGTGCTCTCGAAGACGCATCCGCGCCTTATCTGCTATCGTTCTTCGAAGCCTGTGCTGACGCCGTCGTTGCCGCAAGAACGCCAGGGGACCGTCGCCAACGTCGTGTTTCCCACCGGAATCGACCGACGCCTCGATCTTGGCACACCAGACCGCTTCGACGTTTATTATGGGATGGCCGACAACCGGATCGGCGTGGCACGCCTTGACGTGCCGGATTTCCTACCGCCAGGGGCGCTCGCCGACCATCCAGATGCCCGGCCAGAAACTTGAGCCCTAGCAGGGAAGCCCCCAGCGAGGCCTCATTGACCACGATAAAATCTGTAAGCTGGATAGCAGTGCTGAATTTTGCATGCTTGTTCTCAAACGTCCACATTCTGTTCAGTGTAAAGCCGTTTACCATCCCGGCGCTGTAACCTGCCACCATAGCCCCGTCGTTGTCGATCTTTCCGTCGTATCACACATTGCGGTGACAGAAGCCAATCTTGGGTTTAAAAGTTTCGCAGTAAGTATTTTCAGGCATGCTACATTTCTTATTGACGACGCTTGATCTGATTTCGATGCTATGAGCCTGGCATATACCGATCCTGTTGTGGTGGTAGCATTCTTCTATCTTGCAGTGTATGCCTCTAGGAATGACAATCGCCCCCTTCAGGACTATCTTACCCTGAGGGGGCTAAATTATTTTGCGAAACTTTCACCGATGGCATACTGCAATCTTGGAAAAGGCAGGACTCCCCCACGTCTAACTACCTGCGCTTTTTGTTATAACCAGGGTGATGATTTTATGCTGATTCTCCGCTGATTCTCCGCTGATTTCGAACGCGATTTCAGACTTTCAACTCCAAAAGTAAACGCTTTAACTTCAGTCATGAGAGGTTCAAATCATTATCTGATTTTTATTCCGATACCTTTCTTAAATAGAATAACAGCGGCCAGGAATGTACCAATGATCATGACAGCTGCAATGCCAATAAGCCAATAAATACTTCCTTCAAAAATACCCAAATAAACCGCTCGTGTGATACTTACAAGCGGATAGATCGGATTGATAAAGCGGATGGCCGACAACAAACCGGGCAGTTTGGCTATATCAAAAAACACGCCTCCCAAATAGGCCAGCGGTGTGATAATAATCGAGAGCAAAAAATTCAGCTTCTCAAAATCGTCGAGGACAAGGCCGGCAATCAAACCCAAGGAAGCGAAAAGAAAGGCTGTTGCCCCTAACGATCCAAGGAAAAGCAAAGAGTGTCCCGGCATGAAGCCAACAAAGACAATGGTTGAGGTGTAGGTCAGAATGCCAACCAAAACGCCTCTGAGCGTACCCCCGAGAATAAAGGCCAGCGCTTTTTCTATATTGGAAATCGGATAGCTGTTGATATCTTGGATTGTATTTTGAAACTTCTGGGAGATGAGCGAGAACGATGGATTCTGGAAAGCGGCAAAAATCGTTCCCATTGAAACCAGACCCGGCACAAGAAATTGAAGATAGTTTACCCCGTTAATACCCATCTGCCTTGTCTTTAACATTCCGCCAAAAATCCCCAGGTACAAGATATTGGAAATCAGCGGAGCAAGAATCGTTTGGACTGGAACCTTCATAAAGCGCTGTATTTCTCTGCCCAAAAGCGTTATAAAACCAACTTTGTTATAAAAAATTTTTTCCATTTCTGATCTCCTAACGGTGAATAAGGCTTAAATAGATATCTTCCAGCTTTGGTTTCTCTATGGCTAGATCAATAAACTCCATATTTCTCCGGGATATCATTTGCAAGACCTTTGACAGATCTTTTTTCAATACTCTAAGCTGAAGCTTTATCTTTTCCTCTATTTGAGGATTGTACGTGTTTAAAAACGCCATATCGGCAATATCTAATTCGAAATCAAATTGAAATTCTACCGTAACTTCCCTGGAAAAGCTCTCGATCAGTCGAGTCTTAGGTTCGTCCGCAATGATCTTCCCGCTGTCAATAATCACAACCCGGTCGCAGAGCTTTTCTGCTTCCTCAATATAATGCGTCGTGAGTATTATCGTCGTTCCCGCTTGGTGCAGCTTACATAAAAAGTCATACAAAGTATGCCGCATTTCTATGTCGACTCCGGCAGTCGGTTCATCCAGGACAAGTATTTTAGGCCGGTGCACCAGGGCCTTGGCGATTAAAAACCTCTTTTTCATCCCTCCGGAAAGTTCCCGGATATTGGAATTTCTTTTTTCTTTTAAATACAGCGCTTCCAACAATTCATCAATAGTTGCCCCATTGTTGCGAATCCCGAAATAACCGGACTGCTTTTTTAAAGTTTCATATACCGGGAAGGTAGAATCGTAGCCGGTCTCCTGGGGCACGATCCCGATGATTCTTTTTGTTTCCAGCGCATGGGTGTCCAGGTTGTATCCGCCGATCGTGACCACACCTTCTGTCTTGAGGACATTTCCTGCCAGGATGTTGATCAAGGTCGTCTTCCCGGCCCCGTTCTGTCCCAGCAGCGCCGTAAACTCTCCTTTTTCTATATCCAGCGTGACATTTTTTAAAGCCTCTTTTTTTGCCGGCAGGTAAGTCTTTGCTAAGTTGCTGATGTTCAGCATATATTTCCTCCACACGTTTCTTCTTGAGTAGATTGGGAAAACTGTATAACCGGATCATAAGCTACTGCGGAATTTTTCAGGGAGTGATTGGCCGCCTGTCGGATACCGAATTCAAAAAAGTTCTCCTTGTTCTCCTGCATTTTCCGGTCCATCCTCGCTGACGGCAGTAAAGAAACATTTATTAACTTATCACTGTAGGGTCGGAGGCTGGCGCGGTAGCAGTGCAGACCTTGTGAGGCCGAGCCGTTTCTCCCCTTTCGGGCGAGTGTCCCCCTCAAGCGGGTCATCTACCCCGTTTCCAGCGACCGCCACAT
>Ga0116107_1001670_pt1 | contig 12712 bp, 9 predicted proteins | sample June2015DPH_6_10_FD_88969 | JGI IMG/M metagenome (GOLD analysis project Ga0116107, IMG submission 88969) | Peatland microbial communities from SPRUCE experiment site at the Marcell Experimental Forest, Minnesota, USA - June2015DPH_6_100 | ecosystem: Environmental > Terrestrial > Soil > Wetlands >... | reverse complement strand
CAATGGCGTTCATTTTGGCGTGAAATTCGCAGCAGACCACGCCGTCACCGAGATCAATAAGGCTGGCACCGGAGTTGCGCTCGACTTCGCGGCCTGCCTCCTTGAGATTTTTCAGAATAAGGATGCCTGCAGGCTCCTCCACTTTCTGCACGGAAGCGGTGGGGAGATCGAAGACGGAGGTGACGCCCTTCTCCGATTCGTAAAAACTCTTCCGCCCGCTGGCCAGCACTTTTTCAAAAAGGGGAGGAAGCGCGCGGCCTTCTTTCTTGATCTGCTCCGCGAAATCAGGCAGCCCCAGGGCGTCAACAATCTCGAACGGGCCGAGTTCCCACGCGAAGCCCCAACGCATAGCGCGGTCCACGTCCACGATGTGGTCGGTGATTTCCGGCATGCGGCGTCCGGCGTAGAGGCACATCTCCGAAATCCCGGCCCAGATGAATTGCTGGGCCTTGTCCGTCTTTTGGCCTTCAAAGAGCGGCGTCACCAGCGCGCGCAGACGCTCGCGTGTATCCTCGATGGTTTTGCCGGCTTCGATGGAAGCGAAGCGCGCTTTCTGCCGTGCGCGATACTCCATGGTGTTAAGGTCGAGCGTCAAAATCTCCTTTTCGCCCTCGCCCTTCACGCGCTTGTAAAATCCTTGGCCGGTTTTGTCGCCGATCCAGCCGCGCCGCGCCATATCTTCGACGAAGGGCGGAACTTTGTAGGCTTCCCGCGATTCATCATTTGGCGCGGTCTCGTAAATGTTCTTCACCACGTGCATCAGAATGTCGAGGCCGACAATATCCGCGGTACGAAACGTCGCGGACTTCGGCCAGCCCACAGCCGGGCCGGTACAGGCATCCACTTCTTCCACCGTCAATCCGAGGGTGCTCATCAGGCGCAGCGCATTCAACAGCGAATAGGTGCCGATGCGGTTGGCGATGAAGTTGGGCGTGTCCTTGGCAACAACCACGCCCTTGCCGAGGCGCCGGTCGCAAAAATCACAGAGCGCCGCCAGCACGCCCGGAGAAGTCTTGGGGCCGGGAATGACCTCGACGAGTTTCATGTAACGTGGCGGGTTGAAGAAGTGCGTGCCGGCCCAGTGCTGCTGAAATTCTTCGGGCAGACCTTCCGCGATGAGATGTACGGGAAGGCCGGAGGTATTGGTGGTGACGATGGCGCCGGGCTTGCGGTATTGCACGACTTTGGCCAGCAGGCCGCGTTTGATCTCCAGATTCTCCGCCACCACTTCGATGATCCAGTCCGCCTCGGCGATGCGCGGCAAATCATCCTCAAAGTTGCCGACAGCGATTTTGGAGGCCAGCGCGGGCGTGAAAAAAGCCGCCGGGCGGGATTTTCTTGCAGCTTCCAATCCGGCAAGCACAATTTTGTTGCGATCGGCAGGAGCGGCGTCCTTCGGAACGATGTCCAGGAGAAGACAGGAGAGGCCGGCGTTGGCAAAATGCGCGGCGATGCGCGCGCCCATAGTGCCGGCGCCGAGAACGGCGGCTTTCTGAATTCGGTGAGTCATAGGCAAGCCTTTTGGAACGTGATTGGTACGGCAAGACAGGTTACAAAACCGGCATGCGCCGGTCAAACACCTGTTTGGTAAAGTCCGGACGACATAGAATGGCAGGCATATGAGTAAAGCAGAACCCGGGAAAACCGCAAGCTTCCGCGAGCTTGCGAAAGAGGTTTTTCGTGCGTTTGCCTACGGAGGCACCCCGCCAGGGACGCGGCGTCCCCGCGTCGGTTTGGCGCTGGCGGGTGGATTTGCGCGCGGCATCGCGCACATCGGTGTGCTGCGCGTTTTTCGCGAAGCAGCCATTCCGATCGACGTCGTTTCCGGCACAAGCGTGGGCGCGCTGATCGGTGCTGGTTATTGCGCCGGCACGTCGCTCGAATCAATGGAAGAGCTGGCGCGGGAAACGAAATTCAGCGATTTCGGCAGGTGGATGCCTTCCTGGCTGGGCTTGGCGACGAATCACCGCCTGGAACAATATTTTTCGCGATTGACGCCGGTGAAACAATTTGAAGACCTGCAGAAACCCCTGGCCATCGCCGCAACCGACATCAACAAGGGATTGTCGGTGTATTACCACAGCGGGCCGATCGGGCCGGCCTTGCGTGCTTCCTGCGCCTACCCCGGTTTGTTTGTGCCCATCCAATTCGAGGGCCGCACGCTGGTGGACGGCTTCCTGACCGCTCTGGTGCCCATCGAAGGGGTGCTGCTTCTGGGCGCGGAGCTGGTGATCGCCGTTTACCTGGAATCCAAAACCATCGAAAGCCCTCGCACGTTCACGGACGTGCTCAGCCGGTCGTTCACCATCATTCAGAAACATGCCGACCTGGAGTGGCGGCAGCACGCCGACGTGATCATCGAACCGGACGTTTCGCCGTATGCCTGGGATGACTTCACCAAAACAATCGAATTGGTGCGCGCGGGGGAAGAAGCAGCGCTGCGAGCGTTGCCCGCCATTCGCGCGGCGATTGAGGGCAAGCACATCGCGACCGGGCGCTAGCCAGCGAAAAAACGGCTCGACGATTTCTTTCTCAGCGAGTTCCACCAACAAACAAATCTACTCGAAGGAGTTTCGTCGGAAGGCGGCCGCTACATCGCCGCTCACGCGCGTGTGACTTCCACCACAACTGTCTGGCCTTCGCCTTTGCCGCGCTGGTTGAGCCAGGCGCCGAGGCCCTCGGCAAAGCGTTCAGGCGTAAGGCGGAAACTCGCTTCCAAGCATCCGTTGGCGACCGGCAGAGCGTCGTCGAAATCGGGCGAATTGGTGAAATTGCGCATGCAGAATTGATCCAGCCACTCAAGCGGGCAGGGCTTGCGTTCCCCGCGAATCAGTACATCCACCCGAAATTTCTGAGCGTACATAGCGAAATCATACCATTGCGCGCACAGCGTCCTGGCCGGCCCAAACTTGCGCAGGGCTCAGGGCTAACATACACTGTGCGGACACGAGACGGACTTGCATCATCCTGCCTCTCTGGGATGCTCCTCCTGGTATCGGAGACCGGCTGGCTTCGGCGCATCGCATTGCTCTCGGATGCACCGCACTTTAAATTCCGGGGGTTGAACGTGGGAACGCCAATGGAAACCTGGGTTGACGAAGCCGCCCGGTTGACCAAGCCGGATAAAGTCGTTTTTTGCGACGGCTCCGAAGCGGAAAACAACGTCATCCTGCACGAAATGTTGAAGCATGCGGATTCCTTCCGGCTCAACGAAAAAACCTATCCCAATTGCTATCTGCACCGCAGCAACCCCAGCGACGTGGCCCGCACGGAGCACCTCACGTTCATTTGCACGCCCGGCAAGGACGACGTAGGCCCGACCAACAACTGGATGGAACCCGGCGCGGCCAAACTCAAGGTGGGAGCGCTGCTGGACGGGGCCATGAGCGGGCGCACCATGTACGTGGTGCCCTACATCATGGGTCCTGCGAATTCGCCGATCAGCAAGGTGGGCGTGGAAGTGACGGACAGCCCCTACGTTGTGGCCAACATGCGCATCATGGCGCGCATCGGCAAAGTGGCCACCGACCGCTTGGGAAATTCGGCGGATTTTGTGCCGGGACTGCACTCGCTGGGCGATCTGGACCCGCTGCGCCGCTACATCGCGCACTTCCCAGAAGAGCGGCTCATCTGGAGCGTCGGTTCGGGCTATGGCGGAAACGCGCTGCTGGGCAAAAAGTGTTTTGCGCTGCGCATCGCCAGCTACCTGGCGCGGCAACAGGGCTGGATGGCCGAGCACATGCTCATCCTCGGACTCGAATCGCCCGGCGGAAAAGTCACCTACATGGCTGCGGCGTTCCCCAGCGCCTGCGGAAAGACCAACCTGGCGATGATGGTTTCCGCGCTGGAAAGCCAGGGCTACAAGGTCTGGACGATCGGCGACGACATCGCGTGGATGCAGATTGCGCCAGATGGCTATCTGCACGCCATCAATCCGGAAGCGGGATTCTTCGGCGTGGCCCCGGGCACGGGGATGAATACGAATCCAAACGTGATGCAGGCGCTGAATCGCAACACCATTTTCACCAATGTCGGCGTGACTGCGGAAGATGAGCCGTGGTGGGAAGGCATCGGCGGCGGTCCGCCGGAAGGACTGGTGACGTGGCGCGGCGAGAAGTGGGACCTCTCGAAGGGACCCGCCGCCCATCCCAACGCGCGCTATACCGTGCCCGCGCAGCAATCTCCCTGCATCTCTCCCCAGTGGGAGGCGCCCGAGGGCGTGCCCATCTCGGCGATTATTTTTGGCGGGCGGCGCGCTCGCCTGGCTCCGCTGGTGTATGAGTCCTTTGATTGGCAGCATGGCGTCTTCGTTGGCGCGACCATGGCTTCGGAAACAACCGCGGCCGCCACGGGCGATGTGGGCATCACGCGGCGCGATCCCATGGCGATGCTGCCTTTCTGCGGCTACAACATGGCCGATTATTTCCGCCACTGGCTGGAAATGGGGAAACGCATCCCCAAGCCGCCCAAGATTTTCCACGTGAATTGGTTCCGCAGGGGCGCCGACGGCAAATTCCTGTGGCCGGGCTTTGGGGAAAATGTGCGCGTGCTGAAATGGATTCTGGAGCGCGTCGAGGGCCGCGGCGAGGCGCAAGAAACCGAGATTGGCTACGTCCCGAAAAAATCCGCTCTGACGCTGGACGGATTGCACATCGCGCGGGAAGCGTTGAATGAATTGTTCCGCGTGGATACCGATGATTGGGAGATTGACCTGGCCGACAGCCGCGAATTCTTCGCCCAATTCGGCCCCCGCCTCCCCGCAGAACTCCGCGAAGAGCACCAGAAGCTCGCCCGCCGCCTCGAAAATTCCATCCCCGCCTGACCACAGCGCCTCCCCGCTTGTCTTTGTAGGGGCCGCCTTCTGAGGCGGTCCGCTCTTGGGTCTCTGTACTAGCCGGTCTTCCGCGGTGTGTGCGTCCCGGTTCCTCACCGGGAAGACCGGTTCTTGGGGTTTTCTTGCCTTCCTCCTCCCCTTTCTTGTGTAGGGCCCGCCTTCTGAGGCGGGCCGCTCCTCTCCCCGCCGTCATCCCGAGCAACGCGAGGGATCTCTCTTCCTCTTTAGGGGGTCGGAGCTTCAGCTCCGACATACATGCCTCCCCAAAACACAAATCCCTCAAATCCTCTCTCCCCCGTGTGCTTCGCCGGGGCGAGGGATCTCTCTTCCTCTTTAGGGGGTCGGACATTCATGTCCGACATAACCGGCTCCCCCACCAAAAACTCCTCAAACTCCCTCTTTCTCCTCAGCGCTGGAGGCGCGCCGTTTGCGTCCGCCGTCTTCTGGAGGACGCGACAGATGTTAGCCCGGTGCGCCTGCCCTGCTTGCCCTGAGCCTCGAAGGGAGCGAAGCCGAAGGGTAGGCTCTGGATACACGGTGCTCAACCATACCCAGCGCCGTAGGTGCGACGCCCAAGGTCGTTTCCGAAGGTAAGGCTGTGCCTCCCTTTCGTGCCTCTCTTCCGTGGTACCGGGGGTTAATTGCGAGTACCATGGCTTCGGAGACAGCATGCGTGGACTCGAGCATAACCTCAGGTCCTGGGCAGCCAAGGAGCTCAGATACTGGGAGCAAGCCGCACTGGAGAAAATCTCTCGCCAAGGCGAGCTGACAAAAGATGACCTCCACGAACTTGTGCAATATTTCATCGAAGACGCTGGCCTAGCGCCGATCCCACCGGATCGGCCCTCCTTGTCCCTTCTTCAAAACATCATCGCGGAGGCCGAACAGGTGCCATGTCGCCTGAATAGAATTTTCAATTTAAGAAATGTGAATGCCTTACCTGAGGGGCAGGAGATTCGTTTTGGCCCTCAACTTACTTTGCTCTTTGGCAACAACGGCGCGGGAAAGTCCGGTTACGCTCGTGCCCTTGGGTCAGCCGGATTTGCCAGGGGCGAACGGAAAGTCCTTCCGAATGCAAGTGGCCTGGAATCAAAGAAGGGTACGCAGGCAGACATTGAGATCTCCTACAGTAGCGGGAAAAAGGTGGTCACGTGGACCGAAGGGAAACGTTGCCCTGAATTGAGTGGGTTCTACGTTTTCGAGGGCGGCAGCCTAACAGCTCATCTGACAGGCTCCAACCCACTGAGTTACACTCCAGGTGGCCTGTCGCTCCTAACGACGCTAGCAGAGGGAACCGACCTGGTCCGCGAAAACATACGAATCCTGATTGAAAAGTGTGAAGAATCCCACAACTTCCAGGCATTCTTCGATGGAGATTCGCAAGCTAAGAATCATCTAGCGAATCTTGATGCGCAAACAGACCTAGACGCTCTTGAGAAGCTCGCACAACTGACGCCTGAGGAGAAAACCACTTGCGCTGCTCTTGAAAGAGAAATTGCCGAACTTAAACTGCTCAACATAAGCAAGCAAGTTGAGAAGCGACGTCAGGAAATCAGAGATTTAGGGAACCTTATCCAGGCATTGCAGAGAGCTCAAGCTGAGTTAGGTGAGTCAGTTGTAGCTGAAGTCTTTGATCTAATCAATAAACTGCGCAGCTGCCGCGAGGCCATGGAGCGTTCGGGAATAAATCAATTCGAATTTCAGCCCTTCTCCCAGATCGGAACCGACGCATGGCGTCAGTTCGTTACTGCCGCGAAAGTCCTCGCAGACTCAGAGGGCACTCGTGGGGCGGCATATCCCAGACCCGGCGATCCCTGTCTCTTGTGTCGACAGACCTTATCCGATGAGGCAATCGATCTTATCGAGAGATTATGGGCTTTCCTGAGTTCCGATGCCCAAACTCAGCTTTCCCGTGCGGAAAGTGCATGCGCTACAAAGGCAAGACACCTGGATCGTCTTAATCTCAATTACTTTGCCCCAGATTCCAATGCGAGGCGGATCCTCGACGAGGAACTGCAGGTTGCCATTCCAGCCCTAGATGCTCAAGTTGAGTCTTGCCAGGAGCGATGCCGAGAGATGCAAGAGGCGTTGCGAACTACCGAAGTACGTTTGCTGCCTCCTCTGATCAATTTCGATCTGACCGACCTCAAAAGGCTTGTAAACATTCGCCATGATGAGGTGGAACAGCTGGAAAAATCAGATACGGAGCAACGTCTGGCCAAAGCAGCGAGAACCCTTCGGGAATTGGTACACCGGCAGATACTCGACGAACATTTCCCTGAAATCGTCGCGTACGTGGGGAGGAGGAGGTGGGCAGCAAAGGCACAGCAGGCACTGGGAAGCACAAGGGCGATCACGATGAAGTACAACGAGCTATTCCAGGAGCTTGTGACCGAGCGCTACAGGGGATTGTTCGAGCAAACGCTGAAGCGTTTCAGAAAAGACAGTAAGGTCACTATCGAAACGCATGGCTCCAAAGGCGAGACGGTAAGACACGTTGTTCTCAACCCGAAATCTTTTCGTACTGGCTTTTCGGTCGATCAGATTCTCAGCGACGGCGAGAAGCGTGCAGTAGCGATGGCTGACTTTCTCACTGAAGCGGCACTCGATGAACACAACAGCGGAATCATTCTCGACGATCCTGTGACCTCTTTGGACGATGAATGGAAAAAAACTCTGGCCGGGTGTCTGGCTGAGCTTGCTAAGGCCCGTCAGGTGGTTGTATTTACCCACGATCTCACCTTTCTGTATCGCATTAAGGAACGTGCGGAAGAACTGATGGTGGATGCAGTAACGCACTGGATTAGAGAAGAAGACGGACAACCCGGGTTTGTTTACCTCGACAACAGTCCAGTTTGTGAAAAGGATTTCAAATCAGCGACAAAGGCAAGGGAGTATTACAGTAAGGCGAAAGATGCACCTCCGGAGGAGCAACAGGTTTTCTTGCAACAGGGGTTCGGGGCTCTACGAACTTCTTATGAGGCACTAATCATTTTCGAGATTTTCTGCGAGGTCGTTGGTCGCTTTGAGGAAAGGGTGAGTTTCGGACGGCTTAAAGACGTGCGCGTTGACCCAAGGCTGGCGGACGAAATCATTTGTCGAATGGAAACATTGTCAAGATATATCGACGCGCATCTCCATAGTGACAAGTTTGGTTCTGTCAAGCCTTCGCCGGCCGTTCTCCTCGATGAAATCAGCGCTTTTGACTCCATCCGCAAGGCGCAAAAGAACCTTAGAAAGACCGCCGAACAGCCCGTTCCTGCTAAGAAGGCGGAAAGCGCTCTCGCTGAGTCTGAAAACACGCCCAAGTCTGTTGCGGACTCCCACGAAGTTCTAAAACCGCCGGCCAAGCCCTCGACAAACTGACGCGGAGACAAAACCCACAGGAGAGGTGGCCCGGGCTTGAACCACTGAGGCAACCTCGGGTGGGTCCGATCTTCTGTCTTCTCAACCCCTCCCCTCCCCATACCAGTTTCGAAACTGACAGCGTTTTTCTGTCATCCTGAACCCGCGCTTTCTGCAGGTGAAGGATCTCAACGCACAGCCCACCCAGGTCCTATAGCGCCAACCCGAATAAACTACCCTATGAATAATAGTAGACAAACGGTAAATAATGTGCTATGCTTCGCCTGTTATGCTGAGGGGACGCTGCTCTTGTGCCATTTCGGACCGTCCCGTAAGTGCATCCGGGACGCAAACACCGCGCCCCACTCCCTCGTCCGCACCTCGGCTGCTCGTCACTAGCCACTCGTTTACCCAGAGCGATCCCTGCGAAGGGCCACTAGCCACTGCTCTCGTAAGTCCTTTGTTTCCCCTACATCCACGAAATCGGCCCGTAACCCCTTTGTTTCCCCTACTTAAGCAGAAACAGGGGGGTGGGAGGTATCTGATGCGAGAGTTATCAGCAACCAGCGCCCAGCGATCAGGAGGCGAGACAAAAGCAGATCCCTCCAGAAAGATGATTTTCGCAGCAGAGTTTCTTTGTCATTCAAGTTCCGGTGATTTCAACCGGTTGGAGCAAGCGCGGACCGCCTCAGAAGGCGGCCCCTACACGAACGTTGAACTTTCAACTTTGAACTTTGAACCACTTTTCTCCCCTAACTCCAGTCATTCCCGCACATCCGAGACTTTCGCCCGTAAGTCCAATTATTCCCGCACTTACGCAAAAACAGGGGGTGGGGGTAGGTAACTCAATGGTAACGTATCTAAAATATGCCGGCGCGCCGACATTTTCACGGCGAAAGCACGATCGCGCTGCTGGGCGGCGGGCACGATGTATCGTGCCCCTACGGGAGAAAAACCGGCCAATACAAATTCAAGAGAAAGGCGCCCGCTCGCCGCGGCGAGCGGCCTCTACAAAGGAAGGAGGAACCCAAGAACCGACCTTAAGGTCGGCCACTACACACGTTGGACAGCGGAGACGTTGTCCTTGCTTCTGCAAACCAACTACAGCATGGACTGGATGCCGGAATCGATGGAGAGATGCGTGACGCGGGCGCCGCTGATGGCGTAGGATTCGCCTGCGATGTTGGAGAAAAGCAGGAAGCGGCTGAGGTGGTAATCCTCGTCGAGAATGTTGAAGAGCGCCTGGATCTCCGCGGCACTCAACTGGAAGGCGGACAGGGCTACGGGGTGGCCGAAACTGCCTGCTACGGCGAGGTAACGATCCACAACTTCGCGAAGGCTCAGCATGGGCGCACGGCGAGCCGCTGCGGCACTTGGAGAATCATCGCGGCGAAGTGTAGCGCCCTCGGCCAGCCAAGGGAAGCGCGAGTTTGGCGCGAACCCCCCGGATTCGGTAAGATGCTGGGCGGCAATTCCAAAGACGGAAAGGAACACATTATGAGCTTGGCGGTCGGACACACAGCGCCGGATTTCACCTTGAAGGATCAGAACCAGAAGGAAGTGAAGCTTTCAAACTTCGCCGGGAAGAAAAAAGTCGTGCTGGTATTTTATCCATTGGACTGGAGCCCGGTTTGCACCAACGAGCACGCTTGCTTCGTGAACGAGATGAAGCAGTTTGAAACGCTGGATGCCGAAGTCCTCGGCGTCAGCGTGGACAGCGTGTGGTCGCACAAGGCCTACGCGGAGAAAATGGGCATCAAGTATTCGCTGCTGGCGGATTTCCATCCCAAGGGCGCGACCGGCGAAAAGTACGGCGTGTACTTGGGCGAAAAGGGCATCACCGGCCGCGCCATTTTCATCGTGGACAAGCAGGGCAAAGTGGCCTGGGCGAAGAATTACGACATTCCGGTGGTGCCGGACGTGAAGGAAGTGGCCACGGCCTTGGGCGGAGTGAAGTAGAGCGAACCCGGCCGCACAGCATGGCTCAATGCTTCGCGGGAGCGCCGGCAAACGAGCGCACCAGCAGGACGAGCTGCCAGCGCTGTTCTTCCGTCAGGCGCTTTTTGAACGACGGCATGGGCTTGCGCCCCTCGGTGATCTGGTAGTAGATCTCCCCGTCGGTCAATTTGTTAATGTGGGAGGCATCGGTGAGATCGGCGGGGCCGGGGTCGTACATCATGGCGTCGGAGCCGTCGCCCTTTCCGGTGTCGCCGTGGCAATTGGCACATTGCTCGGCATAGACCTGCTTCGCGGCCTTCAGCGCGGCTTCCGACGGCGCGAGGGGATTTTTGCGCTGTTTCTCTTCTTCGGGGATTGTCCAGTTCGGTTTCTGAAACGCGGCAAATCCAATCGAGAGGCAAATCAAACCGAGGGTGCAGGCAAGTAGAAACTTGCGCATAGTGCGGCTCCGTTGCGCGGGGACATTCATGGCTACACAAAAATTTTCGCACAACCGGGGCGTGGCGTGAAGCGCGCCATGGTGTCGCAGGAGATATCACGTGAAGGCCACGTCAGGCCGCCTGGCGAAGCCGGCTCCAAACCGCGCGGATCCATGGGAGCGGTGAAGGCTGTGATACCTTGGAGAGGAACTTCCGGGGGAAACTTTATGGACGAACAACAAGCACCGCCGCAGGGACAGGTTCAGATCAAGGCCGACGAGAAGGAACTCCAGGGCCAATACAGCAACCTGGTGATGATTCACCACCATGCCGAAGAGTTCACGCTGAATTTCGTGTACGTCTTTCCCAATGCGCAGCAGGGCAAGCTGCTGGCCAGCATGATCGTCAGCCCGGGCCACGCGAAACGCATCTGGCGGGCGCTGGGCGAAAACATTGCGCGCTTTGAAGCGCAGTATGGACCGATCAAGGAAGGCCCGGAAAGCAACATGCCTCCCGCGAATATCGGATTTGTGCAGTAGGGCGGAGAGGCAAGTGCGCTTTCGTGCAGCAAGCGACCAGGCGGTGCTCGTCTACCTCGGCGAGGAAATCGGGCTGGCGAGCCACGAGCGCGTGTGCAAGCTGCTGCGGCTGCTGCAGGATGAACCAATCGCGTGGGTGCGCAATCTCCAGCCAGCTTATTGTTCCCTGCTCGTGAGTTTCGATCTTTCCCAAGTCGATCACCACGAGGTTGAAACCACGCTGCGCCGCTACGAACAGCGCGCGGAGAAAATGGCGTTGCCCCAGACTCGCACCGTGGAGATCCCCGTTTGCTACGGCGGTGAGTTTGGCCCTGATCTCGATGAATTGGCCGCAACGCACTCGCTCTCAGCCTCGCGCGTGATTGAATTACATATATCGCGGCTCTACCGCGCCTACTTTCTGGGATTCGCACCGGGCTTCGCCTATCTGGGCGATTTGGCGCCGGAGATCGCCACGCCGCGCCTGGCAACGCCGAGAAAGAAGGTTGCGGCAGGAAGTGTCGGGATTGCGGGCACGCAGACCGCGGTTTACCCCTTCGCGACGCCCGGCGGGTGGCGGTTAATCGGGCGAACACCACTCGAGATGTTTCGCAAAGACCGCGAACCGATGGGATTGATCTCCATGGGCGACGAAGTGCGTTTCCGCGCCATCACGCGCGAAGAGTTTGCCGCGTGGCCGCCGCCGTGAGTTCCCTGGTAGTGGAAAATCCGGGACTGCTGACGACGGTGCAGGATTTGGGCCGGCCCGGCTATGGCCCGCTCGGCGTTTCGCCCTCGGGCGCGGCGGATGCGGTGGCGCTGCGGCTAGGAAATTTGCTGGTTGGAAATGCGCAGGGCGCGGCGGCGCTGGAAATGACCCTGGTGGGCGGGCGCTACAGGTTTTCGGAAGGCGCGGTCATTGCTCTTGCGGGCGCGGATTTTGGCGCGATGCTGGAGGGTCAGCCGATCGAGTTGTGGATTCCGCATGCGGTGCGTCCCGGGGGTACGCTGGAATTGGGATTGACGCGTGCAGGGGCGCGCTGCTATTTGTGCATCGCGGGCGGGATTCAGGTGGAACGCTTTCTTGGAAGTGCTTCGACGCATCTGCTGAGCGGGTTGGGAGGATTTGCGGGGCGCGGGTTGCGCAAGGGCGATGTGCTGCAATTCGGCGCGATGGAGCGGAGGATTCGCCGCAGAAGAATTTCGGCGAAGGTTCTGGAGATGCTGAAGCCGAGAAAATCTTTGCGCGTGAGTGAAGGCCCGCAGGCGGATTGGTTTTCGGAAGAGACGACACGCGCCTTTTTTGAGGGCGCATTTCGCGTGAGCGAAGATTCGGACCGGTTGGGGCTGCGGCTGGTGGGCGCATCGCTGATGCCGGAATCCACGCGCGAGATGATCAGCGAAGGCGTTTCGCTGGGGGCGGTGCAGGTCACACCTTCCGGGCAGCCCATCATTTTGTTTGTGGAGCAGCAGACGGCAGGCGGTTATCCGAAAATCGCCAACGTGATTGGAGCGGATCTGCACAGCATCGGGCAATTGCGGCCGCGCGATGAAATAAGGTTTGAGCGCGTTTCGCTGGAAGAGGCGCGGGGGCTGTGGATTGCCCAGCAGCAACTTTTGAATTCGGGGGAAGATCT
>Ga0116107_1001664_pt1 | contig 12762 bp, 15 predicted proteins | sample June2015DPH_6_10_FD_88969 | JGI IMG/M metagenome (GOLD analysis project Ga0116107, IMG submission 88969) | Peatland microbial communities from SPRUCE experiment site at the Marcell Experimental Forest, Minnesota, USA - June2015DPH_6_100 | ecosystem: Environmental > Terrestrial > Soil > Wetlands... | reverse complement strand
GAGAGGATTCCTATACGTTCCCCCTCGACCTCAGTCATCCACTTATAATTCACGATATAATTCCTTATGGCATCTCGTATGGCCTCAGAGCGCGATGAGTACCCTCGCTCTGAGATGATCCCGTCGAACCGATCCAAAAGGTCGCTCGGCAGGGACACACATGTTCGCACCAATTGTTTATCCATCAAATTCACCGCATAATATGTAATACTTCTTTTAAAAACAGTATTACTTCTAGCCAGAAAAGTGTTTCGATTGCGAGCGCGTTGTCGCATGCGCTCGAAACTTTTTGCCCGCTTTAATGCTCGTTACTTTTTTCCGCCGCTTTCGTTGCCCCTGCTTAACCGGTGGCTCCTCTCTCTTGGCGGGCTCTTCTGCTTTCAGGCCGCTGCGTAGCCAATCCTTGAAACGCTCCTACGGCACTAAATCGAGACGATGACAAAAAAAGACGCTTGGTAAGGATGTTCAAAGAAACAAGGTGTTCTTTAGCTTCAGCGACATTATATCTATCTCGGATAAGCTAAAGCCATCGCTGACGCCACGGCAGGTAAATGGGCTGACGTCGGGGCGTCAGTGGATGATAACATGATCGACGCCTTCGCATAGTGGGTGACGCATATACCGATAATAAGAAGATCGAAGAGTTACTCGAAACTGGAGTGACGCAGGTTGTGGTTGGCAGCCCAATGGGTCTTGACGTTGCAGAAGCCATAAAGATTGTGGAACGGACATCATCCCGCGTTTGCGGGACGCTGTTAACGACTGGAAAGGTTTATCTGTCGGCCAATCCCAACGGCTGCCCGGCGGCTGGGCGCTCCTTCTTTACTTTTTTTGCGCAAGATTCTGAACGATGGCACAAAAAAGCGGTGATTCCCGCTTTGGTGGGCTTGTGATTCGTCCGTGAGACACTTTTTCGGTTTCGTACCCGAGATCTTCGAGCACAACAACCTCTCCGTCATATCCAAGGCTGTCCCAATATGCGCAAATATCGACCAAGTCGAAATTTGGGTCAGCAAGCACGAAGAGATCTCTATTAAGAAGCGCGACTTCTTGCAGCATTTTCTTCGATTGGCTCGGTTCTTTGCCGTGCGTTGTGACGGCAACAATGTCTGTTGCATCGACTTTTAGCCGCGCACAGGCCAACTGCGCCGACGATATTCCTGGAATAATCTCGGCATCGTGCGGAGCTTTCACACCCAGCCCGGAAAGCATAGGGTCCCCCGTAGAAAGAATACAAGCATCGTCTTCTACTCTCAAGTCATAGCTTTCTAAAACGGTCGAGTCTCCCCGAATGTGTTCTTTTGCCAGTGCCAGTGCTCTAGCTGAACCATAAACGTGCCTTGCGTTCTTGATCGCGTCAATCGCCTTCTGGGTCAGCATCCCGGGTCCTGCGCCAACGCCTACAATTTTCACGCTCGCCTTCTTGCCGCTTGCTGCGCAGCCGTATTTTTTCTCATCCAACGTCCCTGATTATCTTTCCAGCCCTATCTATGACGACGATTCTTGCTTTTGTGCGCGTCTTCAGAGCCGTCAATGCTGCCGTGATCTCTTCTGCGTAGGGGTTCCTATCAAACAGTTCTTGAACGGTGTCAGCTTTCGTTTCGCTCAATATGTCGGGCTTAGCCCATTTGAGAATCAGCGCCGGCAGACCGATTATGATCGTTTCTTTGCCTTCAGCTTTTTGAAAAACTCTTTCGAGATTGCTGCCTGCAATGATCGTGGTGTGATCTGGAAAGTACATTTTTGCGTATTTGAATCCCGTTCGGCCTGTTGTCAAAGCGACCCTATCGGCAGTTTCTGCGAGGTCTTCAGCTGAGCCGACCAGGCATTCATTCCAAGGTTCGACGAATCCGGTTGTGCCAAGGACTGAGAGTCCGCCAAAAACGCCTACTTTTTCGTTAAGCGTCTTTTTGGTTATCTCAGCTCCGTTGATGGCCGAAAGCTTTACGAGCGCTCCCTCGAGCCCGATGCTGTGCGCGGCCTCGCCGATCGCGTTTTCGATCGACCACCGCGCCTCCGGACTTATTGCTGGGGCCCCATAGGGCACCCGCAATCCGTGTTTCTTGACGATTCCGATTCCTTCTCCAGGAGATAGCCGGATTTCGTCTGCCTTGCAAGCTTCAGCTTCAAAAATGAGCCCCTCAGTGACGTCTTTCGAATGATCGCTCCTCGGTTTTTGTGCATTTGCCCAGCCGTCGGCAGAGGTGGTGTGAACTTTTACTCGAATCCCAATCGGTGTCAGGATATCGACTTGGGTCGTTGGCTCTGCGATTGACAGCACCGCGGCCTTTGCGGCAGCCGCAGAAATCGTCCCGGTGGAAAGCCCACGTTTCAGCAACGTCCCGGAAGCAGTCACCGCGTACAGCCCACTGTCGATGCGCCGCTTAAGCTCAGGCAGGGAAAGCCCTGACCGCACTAGCCATTTTTGTGGAATCGCAAAGCCTGCCACCGGGTCGACTAATCTGCACATTTTTCAGCCGGTTTATCGGAATGACATCGATATCAGCTCATTCGCGACCGCCACTGCTACAGGCGTCCCCCCTTGGGTGCCGACGCTCGTTATTGACGGAATTTTGAGTTGTCTGATCTGCTCTTTTGACTCAGCAGCGTTGACAAATCCTACGGGCGTAGCAACGAGCAGCGCGGGTTCTATACCGTCATGCACCATTTTTGCCACCGTAAGTGCTGCAGAAGGGGCATTCCCGATCACGACGATCGAGTCAGTTAGGTGTTTTCCTAGCTCCGACAGGCCAGAAGAAGCTCGCGTGAGCTCTCCATCTGTGACGTTTTCGCTTTCTGGAAGCGCGCAGATGATGTTCCCACCAAAACGAGCTATGTCCTTTGATATGCCGACGCGAACCATGTTGATGTCAGTGTAAAGGTTCGCACCTTTCCTTATCGCGGCAATCCCAGCTTCTATCGGATTGTGACAGAACCGAAGTAGCTCAGCGAATTGGGGGTTGCCTGTCGCCATTACGACACGCTGCTTTATCTTGCCTTCAGGGCTCTGATCCCCAACAATGTCGCTGACTATTTGCTGTGATCGATGAGCTATGCGCAGCGCTTCTGCGGTGGCTGCGCCCATCAAGCTACTGGTTGACCTTGGGTCGCGTTTAGTATCCATACTTTTTTTGGTACCCCCTTGGCGTTATGATCTTGTCTTTCCAGACGAATGATTCACAATTTCCCACTATGATAGTTGTGTGCATGTCGATTATCTCTTCGTGTTCCATAATCGTCTCTAACGTGGCCACGGCTGTCATCTCTCCAGGCCTCGTACCGTTTTGGACGATGCCCACAGGAACGTGAGGTCGGTACTTCTTCAGCAGTTGAATGGCCCTCGCCAGATTGAGCTTCCGTCTTCTGCTCTGCGGGTTGTACAAGGCGATGACGAACCCGGATTCGGCTGCTGATGTGAGTCGCTTCTCGATGTCTACCCACGGTATCAGCAAATCGCTCAGGCTGATGATCGCGTAGTCACTGGAAAGCGGCGCCCCAAGTATGGCAGCTACAGCATTTACCGCGGTGACGCCGGGCACGATTTCAACATCAATCGTGCCGTCTTGTGCTGCTAGCATTTCTAAGACAAGACCCCCCATACCAAACACGTTGGGATCCCCGCCACTGACGATCGAGACGCTGTGTCCTTCTGAAGCTAGCTCTATCGCCTTTTTTACCCGCTGCACTTCTTCCCCCATAACACCTTTAATGACCTTTTGATCGCGAAGCAGCGATGAGATCTGGTCGATGTACGTTGCGACCCCGATAACGTAGTCGGATTGGGTAATGGCGCTAGTTGCTCGCAATGTAATATCTTCAAGTGAGCCAGGACCAATTCCGACGACCTGAATTCTACCTGGCGATCGCAACAGTAACGCCTCCGTATGCTCGCTTTGTAAGGAGCAGCTCACAAAGGTTTGAAAGAGCAAGCGCGCACGGTTCTGCTACGCCAGAAAGACCAAGCATTTGCGCTCTTGAGCTAGTTTGACCCCTTGTAGCGTCGATGATCTGTTTTGGCACGAAGGCGATCGGTTTTCCTAGTTCGAACGCAGCTTCGCTTATGCCCTTCTCACTCAATTTCAGATATGCGGTCGCAATAGTGTCTACGTCCTCTATTGACGCATTGAGTTCGACAAGGCTCGAATTGATTGCTTCGAGCACCATGGACTTGTCGATACCCTTGCGCGCTCCGACGCCGAGTGAGAGGGCACTAGCATTTTTTCTCGAGAGCACGGCCACGTTATCATCGACGATCACGATCTGCGGCCCGGTTAAGTGCACAATTTCGACCGGTTTGGAAAGGAAAGTCGTGTTGAGTGCTTTGGTGCTAGTGCGATTAACGATTGTGCGATTCAAGCGAGCTGCGATAGCTTCGACGCTTTGAACCTCATTTGCCTCCGTCGCGGTGGAAATGACGGCAAGTTTCACGACGTCTTTTTTGTGGAGCTCGCGCGCGATTCGGTTGGCGCCTCGATGACCGCCAAGTATAGGAATGGCGTAGTTTAACCGATCATCCACGGCTATTACGGCCGGATCGGCCCATTTTCCTTTCAAAAATGGAGCAATTTCCCTAACGACAATGCCGGTGGCCATTATGGCAATCACCGCCGAGTACGAGGAGAAGGCCTCTTTGAACGCGTTTTTTTGATAGGTGACAATCTGCCCTCCGATTGCCGACTGAATGCGCTTCGCGCTAGCTATATTTCGTTCAAAACAGAGGATAGCAATACTTAGGTCTTCGGCGAGTATAGGTACGACCTCCTTTCGCCTTCGAGGCTCAGCTCATCGCCAATCAAGATGATGGCCGACTTCGTAATTCCGGCTTCGCGTGCCTTGGTGGCTATGTCTGAAACTGTGCCGGCAATTATAACCTGATCGTCCCACGACGCGTGATACACGACGCTGGCTGGAGTCTCTGGCGCGTATCGCACGCGCCTCATAATTGTGTCTATCTTGTCAGCGCCCAGAAAGATTGCCATGGTTGGCTCTAGGTCCGATAGCTCGACGAGTTGATCCTCTGCCAAGGTGTTGCCGGACGGTCGGGTGATAACGAGCGTCTCACTTGTCAGCTGCTGGCCCAACGCAGCTGCGGAGGCAAACACCGATGAAACCCCAGGAACTATCTCGTAGTCGATCCCATACGGCTGAATCGCGAGAATCTGTTCGCGGACCGCACTATAAATCGTAGGATCGCCGCTATGGAGCCTCACGACGCGAAGGCCTTGTTTCCACGCATCAACGATCGTGCGCGTCGTTTGCTCGAGCGTCATTCCAAAACTATCGACTTTTTTTCCTTTCGCGTTTGATAGAACTTCAGGATTTACCAAAGATCCAGCATAGATAATCAAATTGGCGTCTTCGATGAGCTCCTTGCCCCTGACGGTTATCAACTTTGGGTCTCCCGGCCCTGCTCCAACAAAATAGACTTTCATGGTCGCTTGCCGTACATTATGCTGAAATATTCGCCCTTTAGAGGAAAATCCTTTGAGTAGACCCGTTCGCGTTCGGTGAATCCGTTCTCAAGCAACTTGAGGTCAAAAAATCCCCTCTTTTGTAGTGACGCGGCTAACTCGCGAGGTCTTGTCGCTTTGAGAACGAGAGTCGATTGCACGGGTGATCCATCTGATACGACAAAAGATCCCTCTATCGACTCGTCGAACCGGGAGAAGGAAGCGGTAACTGAACTCACGCCAGGCACGGTTTCGACGTCGATGTGCGGCATGCGCCTTCTGAGCATCTTCGATATGTGAGAAAACGTGCTGAAAACATTTGGATCCCCCAATACTCCAAAAGCAGTCCGGCCTCTAACGGCATAGGCGGCGATTGCCTCTACGTTGTCGTTCCAGGCCGCTTCGAGTTCCGCTTCATCGTACGTCATCGGAAACTGAAGGATCTCCGGATCGGCATACGGTTTGGTGAGTTCATATGAGATACGCCCGGGAACAAACACTTTAATCGCTGACGTTAGCACGTTCACTGCCGCTAGCGTCAGCAGTTGCGGATCTCCAGGTCCAAGTCCTACCCCAATTAGCACGAGCCAACCACCATGAAGACTGGATTATAGGGGGTGAATGCTGTAAGGTTTTCAAGTTCGTGGCCCTTGGCGATGTTGATAAGCAGCGCTTCCTTGAATACCCCGATCTCCTTCATGTACCCGATTGCGTCTGCAGTGACTTCAAGTCTCGCAGCGTTGAGAACAAAGCGCCTGCAATGTGGCACGAGGAAATCGATTGTCCGTCTGAAATTCTTAGTTCCTCCAATGAATGCCTTATCGATCGCATTTGCGTAAGCTTCCAAAACGTCAGGAGCCTCACCCCGGAGGAGGGTAACCAGGGCCGAGACCCCCGCTTCGCTGAAATTTTGTTTAGCCGTTTCAATAGACTCAGATCTCTGATCCACGGCTATGATCTTGTTAGTCTTTTTGGAGGCTGCGATTGACACGTTGCCCGTTCCGCAGCCAATATCAGCGAATGTTTCGCCGCTGCTTATCTGGAGCTTTTCTAATGCTATCGCGATGATCTCTGCTTTAGTCGGGCCGCCGCTCACCATTCCTTAGGGCTCCTTTCGCGCCATAGTCTATCCGGCTACACTCGCATAAATACGTTGAGGGCGCTGCTGCAAGCGAGAGATGACGCAGTGCGAATCGGAATGGCGCGCATATACGCACGTGAAGGCGGAAAGGCGTATCAGCGCTCCCACGCGGGCGCTTAAGATTCACGATTGACACCCCGCCCCTACAAGCTGTATGTCCTCTCTAGTTATTCTTAAAACCTAAGTGACTTAGCGCCTCGGCATGGCGTCTTGGTCTGAGGACGTCCCTTCGTCTTTCATATTGACGTAATGGAAGAATATGTCCGGGCACATCTTGTAAATCTTCTTTCCGGCGTGCTCGGCCATATTCCCGGATGCGAGAAGGATTACGTCAACGCCTCTCGACGCACAGGAAATCGCCATGTTGATCACATCACCGCCAAAATCGAGCGAAATTGCGTGACGCTTGGCTAGCAGCTTGGCATTTGTTCCCATGGCGCCGGTTTTTGTGCCCCTGTTGCGTTCGATCAGCTTCTTTGCACGCGCTGCGACACGCTCATCGTACCGTTCGTTATCGTGCACTTTGAAGATTACAATGTCCCCTTTCTTTGGAGCGCTGTCATCGCGCAACTCGACGACTGCCATGCCGTCATTCTGTGCGAGGATTTCCCCATTATGCCCCCCCTCTGGTGCAACGACCCACGAATCGCGTGAATAAGCGAGCGCAACGTGCGCTCCTTTATATAGCCCCTCTGAATTATCAAGAAATTTTATGGAGGGCGCTTCGACTTTGTGCACGAGGTCCATTACGTCAAATGGCACCTCTCCCCGTTTGCAGACGAAATTCCTCGCCTGCAGTTCGTTATATACCGAAACAAATGACGGCAGTTTGAGATTTGATCGGCCGACGATGTCCGCATCCGAAAACACGTCTTCTGGAGTCCCGCACCCCACTATCTTTCCCTTCTTCAGAATGACGCATTCATCCGCCCATGAGGCAGCAAACTCAACGTCGTGCGTAGCAACGACGATTGTTCGTCCCTTCGAGTAGAGTTCGTTGAGGAGGTCGTTAAACTCAAGGCATCCCAGCGGGTCCAGTCCAGAATGTGGCTCATCAAGGGAGATAATTTCAGCATCCATGACCAAGATGCCTGCCAATGCCGCCCTCCTCTTCTCCCCACCACTAAGCGCGTCGGACCGTCTGTCTCGCAGGTGTGTGATGTTGAGCACGTCAAGAACCTCGTCCACTCGTTCCGCTACGCGCGTCTCATCCATGCCGAGATTTCTGGGCCCAAAAGCTACGTCCTGGTACACCGTCGGCGCGAACAACTGATCGTCGGGGTTCTGGAAAATCATTCCCACCTTGGTCCTCACCCAGTCGATATTAGCGGCGTTGACCGGTTTGCCGAGAATCGTCACCTCGCCGCTAGTAGGCGTATGGAGGCCGTTTAGGTGCAAGAGCAGCGTCGTCTTGCCACTTCCGTTCTCTCCCAAGAGGACAACCTTTGTGTGCTCTTCGATCTTGAGACTTAGTCCGTCCAAGGCAAGCGCACTGTTGGGGTACCTGAACACGACGTTTCTAAACTCGATCGCCGGCGCCATTACACCACCCCCACCAGCACTATGCCTGCGACAGCGGCGAGAGCGCATGCGGCGAACAGGTAGTCTTTCCTGGCGAAACGCTCAAACGTACGGACTATATCGACGTTCTGAGCATACCCCCGAGCCGTCATGCTCATGACGATTCTATATGACCTATCGTAGGATCGAATGAGCAGCATCCCTGCAATGATAGCAAGGTTATTCAGTTTTTTTAGCCAGCTTACCTTGGCGGAGTACCCTAGTCTCGCCTGTTGAGCGTGAAACATCGTCGTGAACTCTTCTGAAAGGACCGAAACGTAACGAAACATAAGCGACATTAGGTTCCGAATCTCAATCGGAATCCTGAACCACCTCAGCGCTTCGATCAATTCTAACTGCGACTTCGACTCCACGAGGAGGAGCAGAATTGACACGGAAGCTAGCACTCGAACGCATATCAGCCACCCTGATGCGATGCCTTCGGCATATACCGGCCATATCACCGTAAAAACTACACTGGACCCGTACGTATACGCCTGGACGATGAAGACGAACAGAGCGACAGTAAAGGGGTACATCAACAATTTCAGGTAGGATCTACGTGAAGGGGCCGCGTAGATCGTGATGAGAAACATCACAATAAATACCGCACCCGGCACGTACCACCGCGTTGCTGCTGAAAGTGCAAGTATGACGACAAAAGCGGACGATAGCAAGATCCTGGCATCGATGTTTCTGAAAACGCTGGTGCCGGCGTGCTGCCCACCTATGTCGCCTATAATGTCTACGGGGTTCCATTGAGGAGCAATTTTCTGTAGAGTAAGCTTCATTTTTGGAGTCGAGGATATTGTAGCGTGTGCTGTGGCGCGGCTAACGTCTAGCTGGTGTCTTCCCGCCTTCTGCGCACCTGCCTGATCCTCACGTGCCGACCCACGATAAGCGCCACAAAAAACCCGATGGTCGTGAGCAACCCCGATAATGGATCCCCATCGATTATTTCAATCATCAGTTGTGCCTCGTTTGTTACTTGTCTCTTCGAATGCCATTACCCAAACGTAGCCTGTTGCAAAGCCGCCTAATATACCTATTGTCCCAAATCCAACGTATTCGCCGTTTTGATCAAGCTGATAGAGCGAAGCGTGGGGCGCTCCGCCCCCAGCCTGAGCAGCTGCATCGTTAACCTTGTCATCGGCGCCCACAAAACTGTTGCCAAGCGCGATTCCAACATAGAAGCTGGTGATAATAAGGGCAGACAGTATTGCACACGCTATCAACGCATTTTTGGTAAATCTGTCCATCCTAATGCCTCCTATTGCCCAACCGTCGACGTGGGAAGTGTGAAGCCGCTAAGCTTCAGCATTTCAGGTCGCACGTCGGCGATGTAGCGCACGACAAGCCCGGTAAACACGAGCTCAATTATCGCGAGGGGGAGCTGCGCTGGTAGATATCCGAGCATGAAGATACCCCAATAACGAAACAGCGCTTCTGGATGAATCGATACCGCGAGCTGAAATGCAGCTATGATATAGGTGAGAATATCCCCTATAAATCCCGCCATCCCAGCAGCCCAAAAAATGCTCGCGCCGAGCCTTCGTAAAGATACCCACGTCCCGAATCCGGAAAACGCCCCAACAATTCCCATCGACGCGTCGTTCGCACCGATTGTTGTTAGCCCTCCGTGTCCGACAAACGTTTGGAAAAAGAGAACAACGGCTGAAATGGCGGCCACGGGAAAAGGTCCTACGATGATAGCAGCCATTGGCGTTCCACAAGGATGGGAGCTTGACCCAGTCACTGGCACGGGAATGTGCCAGATCGAGATCACCAGCACTGCTGCGCCCATTAGTGCTAGCATAGGTAGATACCCTGGGTTATCTTTTGACCTGCGCCGAATTTGAATAACGCCAACTGCAATAAACGCTAGAGCGACCATCCACCAAAAGAGCACCCACTGCGGCTCGAGTATGCCATCGCTAATGTGCAATTAGATCGCCTTTCTTGATATAAGTGAAGTTTTCTTGATTTAGCAGATTTATCGATCTCAGTCTCCTTATTTATATGTTGCACATTGACGTCATCAATCTTCAACAGCAGGGGTTGGGTCTTCCTCTCTTGGTTTACCACTGCATATAGGCGGGCGAGCGCACCAAAGGGTTGCGTTCGCGTGACGCTCAGAGCTTCTGCACGGAAACGAGCGAAGCACCCACTATCGTTTGGTGAGTACGCTCCTATAAAGCGTGCTGTTCGAAAAGATCGCCGAGTTACGTGCGCGCTATCTGTGGTGTTTTAGAAGGACTACAAGTGCAGCTATTAGAAGCCCGGCCACGGCGTACGGTGTTTCAAATCCTGGAACTCCTGTTCCGGTGCTGCTTTGATTGGAAGCCGCTGGGCCAATCGACAATGCTGGCGAAGAGGCGGGAGTAACGGCACTTGCAGGAATAATCGTTCCGTAGCTCGCAATTGGCCGGATGAGCGGGTACTTGTCGCCATATGATGAGGGCGTGCTTCCGATCCCGGTGCCGTTAGAGTCGTTGCCTTTGTAATCCGAATAGTAATTGCTCATATATCCCGTTCGGTTCACGCCGCCGTACGTATACGCTAGCTTTTCCGGCGAGTTCAGAATCGCTGCCGATGCATCACTTGTAGCGACCAGTTGATTCACGAAGTTATTAAGATAGATCTGATTACCTTGTGCCTTTAGGATCAAAATCCCAAGATGGCTATTACCGCCGATCGTGTTGAAGCGAAGTGTGTTATTATTGGATGCTTCACCCAAGCGAACGCCAATCTGCTCGTCCGCGCTTATTGTGTTATTGGAAATGTGGTTGCCAGACGAATGGAATAGGGAAATTCCGTAGACGTGATTAGCGCTGAGATTATTCTGCGTGACATTGTTAGAATCACTGTAGTAAAGGTAGATCCCATCGCTATACGTCGCCTTCCCGCCGCCGCCTGTCTCGTTCATGGCGCTATTGCCCGACAGCTTATTCCCCGATGACTCGTCCAAGTAAATGCCAAAACCGTTGCTATTCAAGTTATTATTGCTCACCTCATTAGCAGTGGCTCCGACCAAGTACACTCCAAACACGTTGCCGTTCGCGGTGCAGTTCGTGACCACACAGTTTGACGTGTGTTGAAGCTCCACGCCCGAGGCGCCACCGACAAGCGCCAAGCCGTCAATATGGACACCTGAACTCGTCAATAGGAAGACGTCTTGACCCGAATCGGCTGCTTTAACGGTGGGCTGTGCGCTTCGATCGGCGGCGGCGATCGTTAGAGCCTTGTTCACCACAATGTTTTCCGTGTAGGTGCCGGCTGCGACGAGGACCGTGTCGCCAGGGTTCGCAGCATCCACTGCTTGTTGAATGGTTTTGAATTGCCCTCCGGCACCAGTCAGGGTTGCCGCGCTCGCTGGGACTGCTAAAGCGGCACACAGAATCAGAGCGACAGCAGCAAGCAACAGAGGGCTAGAGACCAATTTCGTGCGCCGCATATCTAATGCTGATCACTCCAAAAACTAAGCTTGAGGCTTTACTTAACTACGCCAGCACGGATATAAAGTTTACGTGTGCGCTGAGCGCCAATGATGCGTTGCTTTGATGGATGGTCGGCGAGGCAGCACGTGCAACGCATAACAACCGCGCGTCTTCGATGCCTGTGCAGTGCACGGACCTCTCTTCAATGACCGCCGAACAACAGCCTATATATGAACTGAAGACAAAAAGCTTCAAGGTGATACGCTGCTCCCTCCCGTTACGTTGCGGCACGTGAAAGCACTCACTGATTGCACAGGAATACTTCAACACGCAAAATACGCGATTCCGAATAGATTTGAAGGTTATTGCGTTGATGACAACGTCAGAGCGTTGCTTGTGGCGGCGAAGCACTACAGTTTGTTTCGAGATGAGTCGACGTTCGATTTGCTGAGGACCTACATGGCCTTTACTTTTCACGCGCAGAACGACGACGGTACTATGCGCAATTTCATGAGCTACCAAAGGAGCTTCCTCGACAGCGTAGGTTCCGATGAAGTTTTGGGCAGGACGCTCTGGGCGTGCGGATACACGCGAGGCGCTTCGCATCTCCCTAAGAACGTCCAAGAAGTTGCACGCGTTGTTTTTGAACGCGCAGCGATGCACGCGACCACCAGGTTATCCTTAAGAGGGATTGCCTACTGCCTCCTCGGCCTCTATTGTTCAAAAGAGTCATTTGAAGGCGTGGAAGAGAGAATCAGAGTGCTTGCAATAGAGATTCTGCGCAACTACGAGGACACCCGAGCTCCAGACTGGGAGTGGTTTGAAGACTCTATGACGTACTCGAACGCTCGGCTGCCCCAGGCGATGCTGCTTGCCTACGATGCAGTTGGCGACGGGCAACTCCTTGCTTGCGGCGAACGCACTCTAGCGTTCCTGTGGGATCAAGTGGTTACCTCAAACGGAGTAATAAATGTCATAGGAAACGACGGATGGTACGTCCGCGGAAAACATAGAGCGCTCGGGGACGAACAGGCTATCGATGTCGGGGCACTTGTCGAGGCATTCTTAGACGCTTACAGGGTCACCGGCAAGCGGCAGTACTACCAAAACGCACTTGCGTGTTTTAGCTGGTTCACCGGAACAATCTGCTCAACCTGCCGATCTATGACGAGGG
>Ga0116107_1001659_pt1 | contig 12774 bp, 14 predicted proteins | sample June2015DPH_6_10_FD_88969 | JGI IMG/M metagenome (GOLD analysis project Ga0116107, IMG submission 88969) | Peatland microbial communities from SPRUCE experiment site at the Marcell Experimental Forest, Minnesota, USA - June2015DPH_6_100 | ecosystem: Environmental > Terrestrial > Soil > Wetlands... | reverse complement strand
GTAAGCAGCATTATTGGTGATCCATATATTATTGGTAATGGTAGCCGTCAGCCCGCCCAATTCGAGGGAGGTTCTGCCGGTATAGGTGGGTGGGATCGGGGTTCCCGCGAAATTTGGGTTGTCTAGGAAGTGCGCCCGCCATGCCGGGAACGCATCGAAGCCTAGTGCATATATCGGCAGGTAGGCCCAGCCGGTGCTGTTGGTCACGGCCATTGGAGCAAACACATTTGCGCCGACTTCACACTGGCCGAGGGCTTCTACGATGTAACAGTAATTGGTGGAAGTTGCCATGTGGGTCAGCCGATACCCGTCAATCGTCACTTTGCTTGGAATCGCATAGATCCAGCCCAAACCCCAAGTGCTCATAATGTCCGACTGAAAATTGTTCTGGCCGTTGTTAAATTCGACGGAGGTTGTCAGGTTGTTGGTGGTGAACACCACCCGATTGCCATTGGTCACATAATTTGACCAGGCGGTCGCATCCGCCGCGATGTCGCGCCGGGGCAAGGCGATGTAGAAGGTATTAGTCGGGGCCACGTTGGTCGCCCCCGATGCCAGCGCGTTCCGGTCATAAACCAATATCCGAATCATGTTGGTCTGGCCGGTGTTTTCATTATACGCACCGCCGAATAGCCCAAAACGATACGGCTGGTTGATGTAGAGCGGACTGCCACCGGCAGATTGTCCAAAGGCGACAATGGGGTTATCCACCGGAAAGCGGGAAAGATTTGTGCTGGTGGTTATTTGCCAAGCGTGTTGCCGCGTAATCTTTTGAACATTTAGAAACCACGGCTGACTGGCTCCGTAGCCATAGGCGTCGTTGCCCGTATTGTTCAGCCGCACGCCCTTTTCCAAGTCCAGCGGCAGCACAAAGGAATTGTAGGGCAACATGGGAAGATAGTTGAGGTCGTTCCGATCTCCCCGCGTAAACCTTGTGGTTACTGGATAGGGACTGGCGCTAAAACTAAAGTCAGCATTACCGAGTTGATACGACCAGGTGTCGCTGGTCGCGTAATAATTCCCATTGCCCCGTTGTGCATATTGGTTGAATCCCCATGCCCAGGTTGAACCGTCCTGATTGCCCGCCAGCAAATAACTGTCACCATACGTCACCGAATTGAACACCAAGCCGCTGTTGGCATTCAATTCCTGCGGCGGCTGGTTGGAAGACCAGAATGTCCCGTTTCCATACCAGCCCCAATAAAACAGACGCCCGCTCTTTAGGATGGCGGCAGAGCTGTTATAGCCAGCCTCAACCCACTTCACAGCACCCAAATTCGTTGTCGAACCAAAGCTTGGGACAACTACCGGGGCCGTGGCATTTATCGTGGAGCCGTTTCCGATTTGGCCTTCTGTATTTCGTCCCCACGCATAAACGACGCCATTGCGATCCATCGCCAGACTGTGTGATGCGCCAGCCGCAACCTGGACGATATTGCTTAACGTGGTGATTTTAACGGGTGAAAGCTGCGTTGTGGTGCTGCCCAAACCAAGTTGTCCCATATTGTTAGTTCCCCATGCCCAAACGCTTCCGTCTTGGGTCAACGCCAGTGAAAAATTGGTGCCTGCCGATACCGCTATGACATTGGTAAAACTTCCCGCCTGCACTGGCTGATTGGTGGAAACTGTATTGCCCGTTCCAAGCTGTCCACCGATATTCGCACCCCATGCCATAACACTGCCATTGGCGAGCAAGGCCAAAGAATGGTTTCCGCCTGCCGACACGGCGACGGCGTTGGTAATTCGCGTGACCGTGACCGGATTACTGGCAGTGTTGAAATTGCCATTGCCCAGCCGGCCATCACTATTCAATCCCCAAGCCCATACCGTGCCGTTGTTTTGCGCCGCCAATGAATGCAGCGAACCGGCTGATATGGAAACAATGTTGGTAATGCTGGAAATCCGGGTCGGCCATAACACCAGTGCATTCGTCCCCAATCCGACTTCACCCACTTGGTTTGTTCCCCAAGCCCAAACGCTTCCATCCGAGCGCAGAGACAGTGCGTATTTTTGTCCTGCTGACAATGCAAGCGTCGTGAGATTTGTCTGTCCGTGAGCAATTGCAACACCCAACAGGAGAGCAAAAAAATGAACAAGGCGTTTTTTTAGCATAAAAAGTTTCTGAATAGGGTTAATTCAAAGTGGAACCATTGGCAGGCGTGTCTATTGTAATGGTCAGCACGCCGAGTGCCGGATTGTTCGGGTCGGCTGCTTCCCACAGCGGAATGCTGTTGGTGTCCAATAGCGTCCTGAAGAAGGCCGTCTGGTAATTTCCCATGTTGAGTTGGTAATTGGTTTGTCCGGGCGTCCCAATGGCCGCCCAAGTCCACGGATAAGCCGGGCTGGCCAGCACGGGAGTCCACTGTAAATCGTAGCTCGCCGTGCCAATGTTATTTGTGAAGCTGACGGAAAATTGGTTCGTCCCCAATTGCGTAATGGTCAAGACAGGGGCGGTTTGTGACCGGGCGGTCAACGCCGTGCCAATAATGATCAAGCCACTGCAAAAAATTGCAGCAAATGCTATCCAGTTTTTTTCGATGGTTTTCATGGAGGTTTTTTATTGAGTGTTGTTTGTTCCCAAGGCGCGCAAGTGGCGGGCATGTGACATTACGGTGTATTGTTCCAGTTTTTTCAAAAGTTTATTCATCTGGCGCGGAGAAAAGTTGGCGTTGAAGTGACGTTCTGAAAAAAAATTGCAGGGTGCAAGCAAAAACGAAGTTCGGAATTCCGAACCTTTAGAAATCGCGCGTTTCCTATCGTTCCGATTCCAAAGTCGGAACATGAAGAAAAATCCGCGAAATCTGGTTGGCCTGCAAATCCGCCGATTGCGTGACCAGCAAAAGCTGACGCAGCCGATGCTGGCGGCACGCTGCCGCCGATGGGGTTGGGATTTGAGCCGGCAGACCCTCGCCAAGATCGAAACGCAATTGCGCTGGGTTTCCGATTTTGAACTGCTCTGCCTCGCCAGAGCATTGCGCGTTGAACCGAATGATCTTTGGCCTCCAAAAGACAAAATTCCCCGGATGCTTGAAGACTTTTTTGAACGGCTTTCTTCTGGTGTTGAGTAATGCTGCGGCGAAGGCCGCGATATTGCTGCCGCCCTTCTCCTAAACAGGACGTTCCCGCCAAACTTGAAATTCTCGCTTGAAGAGATTTCATATCAAGAAATCAAACGGCTAATGTATTCTTTGGCGCGATTCAATTGTCCAAACGCTGACAAGTTTCGCAAGTTGTTTTTGAATTTATTTTTCAATTTTATGTTCAGTAAAGCTCACACAATGACAATCGCCAGCCTGTTACGGTGGCCGACATCGCAAACGATGTTTCACATCTAAACGTCATCGGCCCCCAAGTGCGGAAAATCCGCACCCGCAAGGGCTGGACGCAGAACCATCTTGCCCTGAAGCTGCAACTTTGGGGCTGGGACACCAGCCGGGAGTCCGTTACCAGGCTGGAGGGCCAGTCGCGCCGCGTCCCCGACCTGGAGCTTTTCGTCCTCGCCAAAATTTTGGGCGTCAAGGCCGACGATTTGTTTTCCCGAAATCTGCGCGGCAAGGTGAAACAACTCGCCCCGCAATACCGCGTGAAACTTTCACGCGGCCAAGTCCCGCCGACAACCTGATTCAAAGATCAATGTGCAACTTCCAAAACATTTCCAGCCTGTTTGATGTGTGAAAAGATTCGGAAAATAAAATCGGTCACTTCAAACGGCTTGCTGATGAAATCCACCGCGCCAAGTTCAATCGCCCGCTGCTGATCTCCCTCGGAAGCTCCTCCAGACACGAAAATGACCGGCGTGTTTTTCAAATGGGGGATTTCTTTCAGGCGTTGGTAAATCTCGAAGCCGCTGGTTCCCGGTATATTTACGTCCAACGTAATCAAATCGAATTTCTCCGTTTGGGCCAGACGCAAGGCTTTCTCGGTGTTCCAAGCTGTTTCCACGTCGCATCCGGCGCGCGTTAGCAAGAACACGATCATCAGCGCAACTGACGCTTCATCATCCACCACCAGAATTTTGGCTTTATCATTCATAACCGTTCCCCAATAGCACATTGAGCGGCTTTCCCGCGTTGCTGCTTTGAATTGCAAAGCATTCTTTCATGCCGTCAAACGCAGCCGCAGTTTGCCCCGTGGCCCTGTTGAACACAGCAGAGATGGGCGCAGATGAACCCCGATATGACATGACGAGCGAAATCTTAATCTAGTGGTTATCCGGTGTCAACTATGGAAGCATCGTTGCTCACTTTAAGGAGTGAACAACCGCGAAATCCTCCGTGTGCTTGGGCGGAACATCCGTCAAGCCCGCCTCAATGCCAGCCTGACGCAAGAGTGTCTTGCGGAGTTGGCGGGCGTCCATGTGCAAACCATTGGTGCGATTGAGCACGGCAATTTTCCGTTTGCCGTAACGACATTCGCACGCCTTTCCCAATTTCTGGAAAGCAGTCCCAACCGGCTGTTGGACGGTCTTAAACCTCCCGACCAGGAAAGAACCGCACGCATCAAGAAGGCGCTGGCTCGCAGACGTGCGCCACGCAAGCGGGACTCGAAGTGATTTTTGGTTTGCGTGCAACTTGGCCAAAATGAGTCAAAAAAATTCTCCACCACCGAAACTATTTTGAAATTTTTCTTTCGGCATCCAGCGGCGGCAAAATGATTCTGTGGAAACCTTTTCCCCAATGAATTTTAACGGCAAAATGTTGGGATTTTAACCCAACAATACTGCCGATTACTGATGGCAATAGCCCAAACTCCGAAGTGAGGAATGATTTCCATTGCCAATCACCACATGGTCAACCACGTCAATTTTGAGCAATTGACCACCGCGAATGAGATCGCGTGTGACTTGAATGTCCGCCGCAGACGGTTCTGATTGTCCGCTTGGATGATTGTGCATGACGACGATGGCAAATGCACTGGCCATGACTGCCAGCCGGAATATGGATTTAGGATCGCAAAGAACGGTATCCATTGTTCCAACCGATACAAAATAGTGTCCCTTGATTTTACGGCGGGTGTTCAAAATTAAAACCACCAGACATTCGCGTTCAGGATCGAAATATGGATGTTGTTCAATGTGCATTTTCCAATAGGCGGCTGCCTGTTCCGGCGTATCACACAACTGGATGTCGGCGGGTGTGGGACATTCACGCAAGGAAACGATTTTCCATTCCTGTGGTTGCGGTGGGAATTTGAAGGGCTTGACGGGGTTGTTCTGAATTTGAGGCGTTGAGTTGATGTTTTCTGTTGTGTTCATGTTTTGCGTTTCGTTTTTGAAGGAACGGGATTGCTCTCTTCGCCTCAACCGGGAGAGCAATCCTGTTACGAACGAAACGCACCAAGCCTGATTTCCGCGCTGGCGGGCAGCGGAGCGAGAAGCAATGCAGTGACACGAACATTTCGTGGCGCGAAATTGCCGCGAAGCAACCAGAAGCGCGGAAAGCAGGCGGATGAACACGACAGAAATCAACGCCGTAAATTTGAACAATGCCGTTCTTGTCAGTCAGGCCGGCGATTCAGCCGGAACAAGAATATCCCCACCCTTTTCAAGCAAACGATTGACGCCTGGCTAATTGTGCGCCGGGCATCAATGTTGTTTGCAGCCGTATGATGGATTCACAAAAGGGTCTTGCCTCTGCTAGGATGAATCCTGACTTCTTCACGGATGGCGGCGCGGACTTTCGCCTCGATGCGTTCAACGAAGCTCATGCCTACCCGTTTGAATTTATTGGCTGGCCGGATCGCGGCGGCAATTTCCAGCGCGGTTTGTTTCACCTTGCTCCGGCAAAGGTGCGGAGTTGTGTTGATGCTTTTGAGTGTGTCCGTCATTTCAGTTGTTTCCATAATTTGCCTTTTCGGTTGCGTCGCTGATTCATTCAACGACACCACTATTTTATCAGGCGCACTTTTGCTGAACCGCGAATTTGGCGACCGAACCATTGAAAACATTGAATGAAATCATCGTCGCCGCCGATGCTTGACACAAAAGCACACTGATTTTACGCGGGGTGACTTGGCTGGCTTTCAACTTCGATGCCATTTTCATTCAATGTTTGTAGGGCGAAAAATAGTTTGAGATTTTTTATCACCAGCGCAGGCGGCTACGGCGATTCCCGAATTCTATGCCACTCTGGAATACGATTTTTGAATGCGGACCAAGATTCAACAAAAATGGACTCCGGCAATCGATGGTTGACTTTTTAGCCCAAAAGTTTCTAACTGACGGCATGAGTGCATCCATTGCCAGCCTGTCAGCCCAACAATTACGTCGCGCCGCCGACATCAAAGACAAAATCCAATCACTTGAAAAAGAGCTTGAGCAGATTTTGGGTTCTTCAACCAAACCTGCGGCCACCGCTGCTCCGAAGAAAAGGCGCAAAATGAGCGCGGCAGGCAGAGCCAAAATTTCTGCTGCGGCCAAAGCTCGTTGGGCAAAGGTCAAAGCAGCGCGAAAATAATTTGCGCCGCCGGAATTTTCGTTTGGCGGTGACTTGAGACGGCCATTATCGGTGGCGTAATTCGCTTTAGTTTTCAAATGCACATTTGCATTTGGGCTTGTCTTCATCCGCAAGCCTTGCCAAATCCCAAATCATGTCACGGTGTGGCCAGTCCAGTTCACAAGCGATGGCGTGATACGCCAATCCCCGCGTGTGTGGTTGCATTTGTCGGACGATGGCACCATAGGCAACGAAAAGCTCTGGCGGTGCCGATGAATAACCGATGAGGTTGCAGAGATTGACGCTCGTTACAAGCGCATAGCAATCAGTGCTGGTGAGCGGGGCAGTGCAACGCCTGCCAAGATTGGCTTGCAACCATTTGAGAATTTCCTTTTGCGTTTTCATGGCCTTTCGCATTTCGGATTCAGTCAGTCGGTTCAGAATAATTTTCTCCACCACGGAAACCACTTGGCAACCGTCCCGTCGAATTCCAATGGCGACAGCACCGTCCGGCGAAAACCCTGTTCGCAATGGACGAGCACACACTCATGGTCGCGGAGATTGCGGAGCTTGTGCGGTTTGATTTTGTGTTCGTCGGTCTCGGAGTAATTAACGCTGCGCCTGCCGGCACTTGACCCCCATGACCGTTTCACGACTTGTTTCTTGCCAAGAAAATCGGCGGCTTGAACCGCGTCGGCTTCGTCGGCGGCGCGGAAAATCATCCGGTTGCGGAGATTCAAGGTGAGAACTCTGGACTTGTCGGTTCCCAAAGGTGGAATCAGCGACGTGGTGGATTGGGCGGCGGCGACGATGGTTGCGCCCGCTTCGCGGATCACGTCCACGCAATTGTAATCGCTCATGCCGTCCTCGCTGGCGGTCATAAACCGCTGCGCCTCGTCCGCCCACAGGATGAGCAAATTATTTTCACCACGTTGGGTTTTTGCCTGGTCAAAGCGCCGCAGCGCGTGATGATAATAAAGCAATTTCAGGAACGTGTTGACATAACGCCGCTCGGTCTGAAATTTCTGCGGCATGGTCACGAGGATTATTTTACCCGTGTCAATCACCGGGAAGCCAAACGTGCTTTTGGCCGCGCAGAAAACCTCGGCCACTTCGGGCGTCAGGAAGTATTGAAGGTAATTGCCAATGGTTTCGCGGACGCCGCCGAGCTGTTCTTCGGGCTGGTTGAGAAAGCGATGGACGAAATGATCATAAACCACTCTCCGGCGCGGCGTTTCCAGAGGCAGGGCGTTCAGATTTTCCAATTCCGTGGTCAGCAACCCTTTATTGGTCAGCAGCGCAAACGCGCCGGACAGGGTGACTGGCTGGTTCAATTCGGAAAGGAATTCGAGGGCATGGGCGATATGGGTCTGTGCCTGGGTCTTGAAAAAACCCTTGTCACCGCCCTGGCCGAGACTGGTGGCCGTGTCCACGACGAATTTTGCGTAGGTGGAATACGGGATGCTCCGGTCGCCGGTGAGGTTGAACCGGTAGGGCGGCGTCCACTGTGCATCCTTGTCGTCGGTGCGGATTTGCAGATGAATCAAATCCTGCTCCCGCTCGTAAAACCGCGCCATTGCCGAGAGCGTTTCCCAATAAACACCTTTTTCGTCAATGCACAGGCCGCCCCATTTGGGTTCATTCTGGAAAACCTGATGGGCCAGTTGATTGATGCCGGAAGATGTTTTGCCGGAGCCGGTGTCGCCGGTGATGAGCCAGCCGCGACAAAACTGGTTGCGTTTCCAAGTGAGGCCGGCGAGTTGCGCGACGTGCCGGTTGCGTTCGCGTGCGCCGGATAGCAAGCGGAGGACGATGATTAACAATAGAACTCCATACCCAAGCAAAATGGCCCGCAACGGTTTGGACAATGCCGAAAGGGGAAAGAAGTGGAGTGGAACGTAATCGAGTTTCATAAAGCCTTTCCGATGAGAAAACCGGCGAGCATGGCGGCGATGACGGCAATAATAGCCGTGTCCAAGGAAATCGTTCTGGCCTGAGTGACGGCTGGAGTTTTTTTGAGCGCCTCGATCAGAGCCGTGGTTTGCTCCTTGAAAGTTTTTACCGCTGCGCCCATCAGTCCTATGTCAGTGCGAAACATATCCAGCGAAGGCATCTGGCGGCGACGTAGCGCATCCCAATGGTTTTGGTGAATCCGAAACAAATCCAGGAGCAACAGAATCACGTCATCGTTGCTCACCTTGTTCCGCTCACGCCATTGCTTGACGGCTTCCAGAAACTCCTCGTCGAAGTCGGGCGGCGGTGATTGGTCGGGCGCGCTCATGATTTTGCGGGTAATAGCAAGTCCGCCGCCGACTCGATTTCGCCGTAAAGTTTCCGCTGCCACGTTTGCAGACGCTGGCGATCCAGCAGGTAAAAGCGGCCATCGGTCAGGGCGGCGGTGATGGTAAGATTTTTGTGGCTCAATTCCTCGACCAGCCACGGCTGCAATTTGGCCATCGTGATTTCCTTCGCGCCGAATTCCTTTTGCAGCTTGTCATGGATGACGGACTGGTCGTAGAGGACGAAGTTATTGTTGTGAACCGCATTACGCAGCACGACGTAAGAGCAGGTTTTTTTCAGTTTGCCGACGATGCGCTGAAGCTGGTCAATGCTGTCTGCCTCCTGATTTACGGGCATGATGACGGTGAGTGCGGCGGACAATTTTTGCAATGTCTCCGGCAGATTGATTTCGTCGAAATAGTTGAAGAACACTTCGGTTGACGCCGCGCGGCAATCTACGACGACGAGATCGAATTTTTCCAGCGCGCGAATCATCGGGTCCAGCCCGCGCGGATGAGCCAGCTCCAAAAATTCAACTTCACCGTGAAACCGTTTCAAGGTCGAGTTTTCGTTATCGCAGTCACAGGCGACAAACTGGATTTTTTTGTCTTTAAGGTATTGGACGAGGTTGACGGCAAAGAAACTTTTGCCGACACCGCCCTTGCCATTCAGAATGAGGTCGAGTCGTTTAGTCATATTTTTTCATCAGGTTTTAGAAGTTCAACTTTGGCGATATGCGGCCCGCGCGACCTGAACGAATTGCTTTCGGTCGGTGCGGGCGGAATGTTGCTGGTGTTAACCGGCGCAGCCGGCAACGCAGCTTTGCTGGCAGTGTCCGGCGCACTTTTGGGCGCAGCAGTTCGCGCAACGGATGGTTGGCGTGATGGCCTTTTCTTGAAGACGCGGTGACAGAAGCGCATCACGCAAGTATCCGAGGCAGCGATGCCGCTCTGCGTGAGCAGCTCACTGATGGCGCGATAGGAAACACCGCGTTTGCGGAGCGCAGCAATATCGTCTTTGATTGTCAGCAACCGGGAAGCACGCGGCGTAGCATGGAGCGCAAATTGCGCCGCAGCATTGCGGAAGCGCTCCAACGCATCAGGCGGGATGACAGGTCTAGTCATGGCAAAGGCAGCATGATTGCAATAATGATGGATTCAAAAGCGCATCGAACTGGCTGCGCTGAAGCAGCAGTGACGCAGCACTTGGCGCAGCACCGGATGCAACATTGCACGCAACGCGGATGCGTTTGATTCCGGCACCGCTGGCGCAACCTTCGCGCAGCAGCCAGCGCAGCGCAGAAACCTTCCCCTTGGAAGGGGTAACGCGTGCCCCCGTCTCAAACGGTTTGCGAGACATGCTGCCTCCTTTGCTGTTGCAATTCGTCACGCCAGTTTTGAAGCTGGGTTTTGACGATTGCAATGTGGCTGGTTTGTTCAATGGACTGGTCTTTGATGTGCGCGGCATACGTTTCGCCTAATTCGGTGGCCGGCAATTGCGTCACCGAATGAGCGGCGTGTTCGTTGATGCGAAGGCCGAGTTTTTTGAGGACTTCAATGGCGGTGAATAATTCAGCGGCGGTGGGTGTGAGCATGGTCTGGTGTGGTTGTCCCGGAGACCGTGTTGCCGGTCCCCGGATTTGTTTGGCTTGTTCGGGTGTGACGGGATGTGCCCAGGCGTCACTCAAACCGAGGCGGCTGGCGGCTTCCTCGGCGGCGATTTTCGTTGGCGCTTCAATTACCGCGCGCAACGGGTCGCCCATGACACGCGCATATTCCCGGTCGGTGAAGTAAATCCCCCATTGCTGGTTGCCGGGTTTTGGCTTCGGTATTTCGATCATTTCCATGCCATCAGTGAACCAGTTTTTTTTGGTCGTCCTGTGCGGGAATCGCACAGGATGAAAACGAAGTTCTGGCACAGTGGTCTTTGTGGTCACGGCCAAGACGCAATACAATTTGAAGAACGCGAAGGAATACTTTGAGGAACACCTTTGCGTCGGGGATTACTATGACGAAGGGCAACGGGTAGCCGGTGAATGGATGGGTCTCGGCGCGGATCGGCTTGGCTTGTCCGGCAAGGTCGGGACGGAAGCGTTTCTATGTCTCTGTGAAAACCGGCATCCGGCTTCTGGCGAGTCGCTAACCCAACGGTTGAACACAACGCGAATGGATGAGGCCGGGGATAATACCGCCAATCGCCGGATTTTTTATGACTTCACATTCTCGCCGCCCAAATCGGTTTCGGTCGCGGCATTTGTCGGTGAGGATGCGCGGATTCTGGAAGCCCACGCGCAAGCTGTCCGGTCGGCTTTGCGGGAATTTGAGACGTTCGCAACGACGCGCGTTCGGATGGGCAGGGCAAACATTGACCGCTCCACCGGCAATTTTGCAGCGGCCTTGTTCACGCATGATACTTCACGCGCTTTAGACCCGCATTTGCATACGCACTGCATTGTTTTCAACGCGACGTTTGACGCCGTTGAAAATCGCTGGAAGGCTCTGCAAAACTACGAACTGTTGCGGGCGCGAAAATTTGCCGAGAATGTCTATTACCATGAACTCGCCCGCCAATTGCGCGGCTTCGGTTACGGGATTCGCAACCAGGCGCGTGGTGATTTTCAAATCGAGGGCGTCTCGGAAGAAATCTGCGAACGCTTTTCCAAGCGCCGCATCCAGATTGATGAGGCCATAAAAAAACTGCTGGCCGAAAAACCGGAATGCGCGGGCGGTGACATGATGGCCATGCGCCGGTTGCTGGCGACGGCGGAGCGGGCGCGGAAGCAAAAGGAATTGAGCCGGGACGAACAACGGGAGTTGTGGAATGGGCAGTTAAGCGAAACCGAACGCGCTGCCTTGCGCCAGCTTCAGAAACGGCCAGAGAAAGTCGCGAGCAACCGAGTGAATGTGGGGGAGGCAGTCCAATGGGCCGAGGATCATCTGTTTGACCGCAACTCGGTCGTGCTGGAATGCCAATTGTGGCAGCACGCACTGGAACGGGGGCGCGGCGAGAATCTTTCCGTCACTGAACTCAAAGAGTTCACGCGCCAGCGTAATTACATTCGCAATCCTGAACGTCCGGGCGAAGTGACCACGCGCGAAGTGTTGTTGCGGGAAATGGAAATCGTTCAGACCGTCAAAGACGGCGTTGGGAATTGTCGGCCACTGGTGGAAAACTCATTCACGGCAAATTCAAAACTGGATGCTGAACAGCGTCTAGCTTTGGACGCGCTGCATTGTTCCACCCATGCCATTTCACTATTTCGCGGCGGCGCTGGCACTGGGAAAAGTTTCGTCCTGCGCGAGCTGGTCGAGCAACTCCGGCAATCCGGCAAAAGTTTGGCCGTCCTTGCACCACAACGCCAGCAAGTCGTGGCGATGGAAAAAGATGGTTTTCCATCACCCACCACGGTGGCAAATTTTCTGATCAAGCGCGAACTGGTTGAGGGCGCGGTGGTCGTCGTGGACGAGGCTGGACAGATCGGCGGTCGCCAGATGCTTGAATTGCTGCGGCTGGCGCGGGAGCGCAAGGCGCGGGTGATTCTGTCGGGCGACACGCGCCAGCATGGAGCGGTCGAGGCGTCCGATGCACTGCTGGCCATTGAACGGCATTCCGGCGTCAAGCCGGTTGAGCTTCATACAATTCGACGCCAAGACCCAGCGCGTGGGCGTGACAAAAAGGAACGCTCGGAGATCAAACAATATCGCAAAGCCGTCGAAGTGGCTGCCGCTGGCAAGCTCGCTGAATCGTTTGAACGCCTCGACAAGATAGGCGCGGTCGTTTCCTGTGGCCTGGGTGAACAGGCGGATAAACTGGCCGGTGAATATGTCCGGCTGGCGGAGCAAACGGCTTCCGCCGTCGTGGTCTCGCAGACGTGGGCGGAAGTGCATCGGGTCAACTCAAAGGTGCGCGATGCGCTTAAATCAAAAGGGCTGCTTGGCGCCAACGATGTGACGATTCAAGCATTGGACAAAATGGATTTAACCGATGCACAGAAACGCGACAAACGATTTTATCCGCCAGATGCGGTGATTGTGTTCAATCAGAAGGTGCGCCAAGCCGG
>Ga0116107_1001657_pt1 | contig 12777 bp, 10 predicted proteins | sample June2015DPH_6_10_FD_88969 | JGI IMG/M metagenome (GOLD analysis project Ga0116107, IMG submission 88969) | Peatland microbial communities from SPRUCE experiment site at the Marcell Experimental Forest, Minnesota, USA - June2015DPH_6_100 | ecosystem: Environmental > Terrestrial > Soil > Wetlands... | reverse complement strand
ATGGCAAACCAGCCTGCAAGAGTATTGCAACCCCGCCCATCGCCGTCCCAGTTGAGGCCGCCCAGCGTGGGATCATCAAAAGGATAGCGCGTAAGATTTCCATAATAGCCGGTCTGAAGCTGGCTAAGGTTATTCGGAACCTGGAAATCACCCCACCAATCTTCGTCCCCGGCAATACTTATTGAAAGATGAACAGTCGTGGCGCTGACTGTAATCGTGGCATTGGCCCGAGTGTAGTTATACATTTTGCCTTGTCCGATGTAGTCTCCGGAATCACTCTGAAGACTAACATAGTTCGGAAAAGTGATCCTCACCGTATAGGTTGCTGTTGAACTATCTTCGGCGGTTACCGTATAAGTTACCGGGTTTGTAAAGTCATTTGGAGTTGTTCCACTTATTTGCGCAGTTGAGCCTACTTGCACACTTGCACCAGTCGTGGTGAAAGTCGCGGCCAACGCAGTAATATCTGTTCCGAACGGCACGATTACAAAAATAGTCTTAGAACTCTCATTGATAAACCCTGTTGCGGCGGGACTGGTTAATGAAAATGATGTAATGGCTTTTGCGGGATTTAAGGCGACGGTCACCGTTACTGTATATGTGGCAGTTGAGCCGTCCGCGGCTGTTACCACATACGATACGGGTTTTGTAAAGTCATTCGGAGTTGTTCCAGTTACTTGAACGGTCGATCCAACTTTTACACTGGCGCCAGTCGTTGTAAACACGGCGATTAGTCCCGTTACATTCGTCTTGTACGGCACTGTTAGGGAGATAGTTTTTGCATGTTCATCAATGGTTCCCGATGCTACAGGATTATTAAATGAGAAGACAGTAATGGCTTTTTCGGGACTAAGGGCCACTGTAACTGTTACTGTATATGTGGCAGTTGAGCCGTTTGCGGCTGTTACAATGTAAGATACGGGATTAGTAAAATCATTCGGTGTTGTTCCGCTCACTTGAGCAGTCGAGCCTACTTGCACGCTTGCACCAGTCGTGATGAACGTCGCGACCAATGCAGTTACATTTGTTTTATATGGTACGGTAATGGAAATGGTTTTCGCACCTTCATCAATTACCGCTGACGGCGTAGGATTGGTGAATGAAAATGCCGTAATGGCTTTTTCTGAATCAAGGGCCACGGTCACCGTTACGGTATATGTGGCAGTTGAGCCGTCCGCGGCCGCTACAATATAAGATACGGGATTAGTAAAATCATTCGGTGTTGTTCCGCTCACCTGAGCAGTCGATCCGACTTTTACGGTTGCACCGGTTGTGGTGAACGTCGCAACTAGCGCAGTTACACTCGTATCATATGGTACAGTAATGGAAATGGTTTTTGTGTTCTCATCAATGGTTGCAGATGTCAAGGGACTATTGAGTGAGTATGCGGTAATAGCCTTTGCGGTGCTGGCTGTACTGGCTGTGCTATCTTTAGAACTGCATGAGGTAATGACTGAAGCCACAAACAATAGTAAGACAACTACACCCACTATTTTTTTCATGACATCTCTCCTATAATTGCAATCATTATTACAATTCTGTGCCACTACCTGTCGGAACTAATAATTAACTTTATAAAGACTTGTTTGGGGACGGATGGTATATAATAAAATTTTTATTGTATGTCAATTAAAAAACGTTATTGAATATTTAGAATTACACTTATTCAACATTTGTTGATAAAATAATACTGAGTAAAAATGTAAGAATACAATGATGATTAATAATATAGAGAACGAATATTCATAAATGAATTATTAGATTTATGATGGACAAAAATATCAACGATGAACATGATGATGATGATAATGAAAAACTTATTGCTTCTTATATTCATTGTACCTACATTGATGAGCCGCTCAGGCTCACGGTGACTGGCAAGCGCTGATGGATAAAGGACAAGGACGCAGAATTATCCGTTTTCACTTTCAAGAAAATCCCGCCGCCGGATTAAAAACTATCGCCAAACTACTTTAGCCTTTCATTTTATACCAATTCTAAAGATGCTCATTCAAAATATTTATTTTATTCACTTTCCGAATTCTTCTTGATGAATGGTTTGATAATTTCAAAAAGGATGAGGGTGATAAGTGTAATCAAGAGAAGAACCAGTAATGTGTTGATGAATTCCTTATGGACAAGGAACATAATAATAAATATCTCCAGCATTAAGACTGCCGTTTCGATAACCCTGCGGCGCATTACTGTATCAATGAGGAAAGAAAATATAATCACCTCAACCCAGCCTTCTACAATTATGCCAGAAATTATTTTTTCGTCCAGAAGGCCTACGGGTAAAAACAAAATCATTAATTGAGTAAACCCAAAGGTGAAGAGTGATTCCGGAATATACGAAATATTCACCGCCAGAAATACCGGCATTCTGCTTCTGAGCAAACCGCAGATAAAACCTGTCATCGCTTTGCCGAAGATTATCGCCAGACCGAAATATGGGCCATAAATTCCAAATATGGCGTAGTGTATATAAGGATATATAGAACCGACTGTTCCTGCAATCATGCCGTAGAAAGGTCCAAAGGCTATAGCGGCAATAAAAGTGGCCATGTGCGAGAAATCAAAAGATATCTGCGGGTGCATTGGAGTCAGAAGACTGGATAAAAAAGATAGCAGATTACCTAATATTCCCGCGCCTATGGCAGCCAGCATTTTTTTCATCTTGTCGCTCGGATTGAAAGTCATGCAGCATCCTTAGTGAATCCTGTATCGACGTCAACTTAACTAATTACCCTGAGAATTAGCGGATCATGCCGCTGGGGGGCCACGGGAATTTCTTTCGGATAGCCGATAATAACAGGCGCGACGATCTGGCAGCCATCGGGGATACCCAACAGAGCTTTTGTCTTGGGATCACGGATATATGAACCCAATGCGATCCAGCAAGTTCCTAATCCTCTTGATGCCGCCGAAAACATGATATAACTTACGGCCAACGCGCAATCCAATTCCAGAGAATCCACTGCAGTAGAACCGATTACATAGATCAAACAGGGCGCGTTATAAAACACATTAAAGTTTTTGTTTTTGAGCATATCGACATATCCGGGATTAAGTGACGTTTTATTTTTGGCAAAATCATCAAGAAGATTTTCTTTGCTTTCATCGGAGAGCGCTTTAATGGTATTTTTACAATTAACGATAGAAAACCGGCAAGGTTGACCGTTGCTGGCTGAAGGCGCCAGACAAGATTCCTTGAGTATTTCTTTTATTATATCGAGCGGAACTTCTTTTTCCTGAAAATCACGGATTGCTCTTCTGTTTTTTAATAATTCTGCAAATGTCATCATCATAATGGTTCCTCCTTTTATTAATGATTTCATCTTGTAGATTATCTATCACTTATCAGGGCAAAAAAACAGAAATAATAGCTAAAATAGCATGTTGAAACAAATCTATCACCGGATTAAGAAAACCTAAATACAACAAACCGATAACAATAAAAAACCCAAAAGGTTCAATTTGATCAAGAACTTTTATTATTGATTCCGGCGCGAAACCCATGAGAATTTTGGAACCATCGAGCGGAGGAATAGGAATTAAATTAAATGCGGCCAATATAATATTAATCCGGGCCAGCAGAAAAAGCACTTGTTCAAGCATCCCTGAATGTTCAGGAGAAATCAGCCGTAATAATAATAGAGCGGTAAAAGCGCAGATAATATTCGCTGTAATACCTGCCGCAGAAACGAGAATAAGCGCTTTGCGTCTTTTATCGCCAGGGATATTCCCCAGATTTATGGGAACAGGTTTTGCCCAGCCAAAACCGATAATCAAAAGCATCAATGTCCCGATAACATCTAAATGTTTTATGGGATTGAGCGTCAATCGTCCCAGCCTTTGTGCTGTGGGATCCCCCATTTTATAGGCAACCCATCCATGAGCTAATTCATGAAAGATGACTGAATATAACAGCAACGCCGATAAAATTACAAAAGCCAGTGGATCTTTAATTAGTAAATTTATAAGTCCCATCGTAAAATCCTTTAAGTCAACTGAATATCACTGATATTTATTTATCATTTTCTTCTGTCTGCTTTTTACCGGATGTCCTGCTGTCGTCTCGCCTCTATTCGTTTTACTTTCGTTTGGGATTTTCCGGCCTGGCAGAGATTTTGTTGGGATTCTACCCCGCTTACAAGGAGCCCTTTATTCTGCCTTAGATTTTCTTCATACACCTATGCACTGGGTTTTTCTGTCAACAAAGATTGAGTTCTAACCGGAAACGCATTACATTCATGAGAACGCATAATAAATATATCATTACATGACCGGAAGTTTTCACCAACATGGTGAAAACTTTCTTTAGAAACCCAACAAGATTATCAGATAATCTCGTAACAGGTTTTGATATCCATGCCCGGTTCCAGCAAGGGCAAAAGACTTTCAATATTTTTCATCAAATTGGCGGAATGCAGTCTCAGAGCATCCTTATCGTTATATTTCTCATAAAATATAATTGTACTTTCATCGCCGCGGACAGTGTGTGGTATATACTCCATACATCCAGGCTCGCTCGCTTTTATTTTTGGAACGATCTCTTTGAGCGCGTTGATAGCGTCTTGAGTTTTTCCTTCTTTAATTTTTAAAGTCGCAATCAGTGTAATCATTATCTTGTCTCCTTTTGATTAAGAACATCTTTTCTCACTCAGGGAGTATATGAATAAGGCTTCTATGTGTCAAAGGAATATTTATTTAAATACGGGCCGCAAAAAATGCGGTGGTCTGCGTGTAATCATTTAAAGCATGTATCTTTACCGGATTAAGATTAAGGAAGTATAAAAAAGAGGCCTAAATATTTTTCGAAATATGGTAAAATTTTCAACAATAAGCAAGAATTCGTTCAATATGAGCATAAAAAATATTCCCCTGTTTATTGAACAGGGGAATATTTTCATATTTATTATTTAAATATATCCGTCACGCGTTCAATATCCGATCCGGCTTCCGCTACGATCCTTTCAATAAGATCTTTACACGTGGGAATATCCTTTACAAACCCGACTGATTGCCCCATCATCATGGGAGCGTTATCAACATTGCCGAATTCCCACGCCTCTTTTACTCTCTGTCCGGATATAAGCGGAATAAGTTGTTCCAACCCCCCGCATTTTGCTTCCACGGCTAAAACTTCTTCAACAATCTTATTTTTTATTGCCCTGCCCTGCAAACCGATGGATTTACAGATAAGAGTTGTCTCATATTCCTGTCGCCGGATAAGTTCCTGTTTGATGTTATCGTGAACCTCACACTCCTGTGTAGCGACAAAACGGGTCGCCATCATAACTCCCTCGGCACCCAGAGCAAGCGCCGCCGCAAATGTACGGCCATTGGAAACACCGCCAACAGTCACTACCGGAATCTTCACTGATTCCACAATTCGCGGAGTGAGCACCATGGTGGTTACGTCATCATTGAGCGGATGACCGCCCTCTTCTATACCTGCGGCATAAATGCCGTCATAACCGGACTTCTCGGCATGCACGGCATGACGCACCGATCCCACCTTGTGAAATAGTTTAACGCCCGCCTTCTTTAGAATATCTATGTATTCTTTTCCCACCGCCTTGTCCAATGGTGAGCCGGATATTTCCAGACCGGCAACCTTTTCCTCAGCGCAGACACGAAGGTACATTTTATGATGCTCGCCTGTGATATGCACCGACGGCAGAATAGTCACATTCACCATAAAAGGTTTGTCTGTCAGTTTTCTAGTCAACACAATGGCATCACGAAATTCTTCTTCAGTGGAATAATTTCCCGCGGTCAGGTTTCCCATACCGCCGGCATTAGAGATAGCGGCGCAAAGTTTTGGCTTGCAAAGCCACATCATCGCGCCGCATATAATGGGATATTTTATTCCGAACATTTCCGTAATAGCTGTTTTCATTTTTCTTCCACCTATAATAATTTATTTTGTAATTATTGAATTTTTCAATGCTGTTTAATCAGAGATTAACAGAGAATCAATTTTGGCTGTCGGCGGCATATAGTCCGCGTCCAATACTTTAATAATGTCACTGTACAGCCTCTTTTTTAGTTCACTGAAGATTCCCCGCTTCTTCTGGAAAGTTTTGGCAAAGGTTATGGCCGAGGCCATAAGATCTTCCTGATTAGCACAAGCTTTTACAATAATGTTATGTTTTTCCAATTCAGGCGCGGTATAACGATTTCCGGAAAACTGCATCTGTATGAATATGTGAAATGGAATGGCTTTCTTAACAAAAGCATTCATGCCCCACCTGAAAGGAATGCCTATGTTGACTTCAGGAAAGCAGAAGAAACCTCTGTCCGACCGCATGAATCGAAAATCGCAGGCGCAGGATAATATCGAGCCATTGCCGAAAGCATGACCGTTGATCGCCGCGATTACCGGTACCGGATAAAGAAGCAGTTTTTTAAACACAATATCCATTTCGTTGATGAAATCAGTGACCGGCTGGTGTTCATTTTTCTGCATCTGTTCCGTAATCCAAACAACGTCTATGCCCTGAGAAAAATTCTTCTCGTCATTGGAAGTAATAATCAGGGATGATATTGATTTATCGGCAATTATTTCATCGAGCATGGCATTTAAAGTTTTGGCAAAAATAAGGTTTTGCCTGTTTTCACCATTGGTCATGGTTATAATCGCTACGGTTTCATCTTTGACCCAATTCATGATAGACATATTCTTTATTTCCTTTCCCTTTTTCAAAATATATTTTATGGCCGGAACGGCCACAATATCCAACGAATTCCATTATCTGACAACTATTTACAGCCATAAAAAAAGTCCAAATAAGTTGACGGAGTATAAGAAGTCCCATCCTGTATGTCAAGAATATAATAATTATCCAGCCTTGATATTTACTCAACAAAGTATTAGTTTACATACAATGTCTCTCTAAAGAGATTTAACATGAATTTAATTGTAATAGAAAATTTCAACTCACGAATATGATGGAAGATTAAAACAGGTTGAAGATTGAAGGAGGTATAAAAAATGGCGTTAAAAACGGCCGAACAATATGAGGAAAGCCTGCGCAAAATGAATTTAAAAGTCTATTTACTGGGCGAATTGGTGAAAAATCCGGTAGATAATCCGATAATCAGACCATCCATGAATTCCGTAAAAATGACTTACTCGTTAGCTCAAGATCCCCAATATGAAGATCTAATGACCGCGAAATCCCATCTGACGGGAGAAAAGATAAACCGTTTTTGCCACTTGCATCAAAGCACTGAAGACCTGGTAAAGAAAGTAAAAATGCAGCGCTTGCTGGGCCAAAAAACCGGTGCCTGTTTTCAAAGATGCGTCGGAATGGATGCCATCAATGCCGTAGACAGCGTAACTTTTGAGATGGATAAAAAACTCGGCACTAAATATCATGAACGCTTCATCAAGTTTCTTAAAATGATCCAGAAAGAAGATCTTGTTGTCGACGGCGCTATGACTGATCCCAAAGGCGATCGAGGACTTTCTCCCGGTAAGCAGGAAGATCCGGACCTCTATACGCATGTTGTGGAAAAAAGAAAAGACGGCATTATTGTGCGCGGCGCCAAAGCACATCAGACGGGCGCAATCAATTCGCACTGGATTTTAGTTATGCCGACAATTGCCATGTCCAAAGAAGACGCCGATTACGCGGTTTCTTTTGTCGCGCCTGCCGACGCGGAGGGTATTTCCTATATCTACGGGAGACAATCCTGCGACACGCGGAAATTGGAAGGCTGTGAAATAGATGTCGGCAACAGGCAGTTCGGCGGCCATGAGGCATTGATGGTTTTTGACAATTTATTCGTTCCCTGGGAAAATGTGTTTATGTGCGGGGAATACGAATTCAGCGGAGCTCTGGTAGAACGTTTTGCCGGTTATCACCGTCAGAGTTATGGCGGCTGCAAAGTCGGCGTCGGCGACGTGCTTATCGGCGCGGCGGCTCTGGCCGCTGATTACAACGGCGCATCCAAAGCTTCCCACATAAAAGACAAACTGATTGAAATGATACATCTCAATGAAACGCTTTTCTCCTGCGGAATCGCCTGTTCGACGCAGGGACATAAAACAGATTCCGGCACTTACCTGATTGATTTACTGCTGGCCAACGTCTGCAAGCAAAATGTTACAAGATTCCCCTATGAAATCGCGAGGCTGGCGGAAGATATTGCCGGAGGAGCCATGGTTACCATGGCCTCGGAAAAGGATTTGCGTCACCCGGAAATCGGCAAATTCGTAGAAAAATATTTTAAGGGAATTGCTTCGGTGCCCACGGAGAACCGCTGCCGCATTTTGAGGCTGGTGGAAAATATTACTCTGGGCACCGCAGCCGTCGGTTATCGCACGGAATCCATGCATGGCGCGGGCTCTCCCCAGGCTCAACGAATCATGATTTCCCGTCAGGGCAATCTGGAACAGAAGAAGAAACTGGCTAAAGAAATCGCGGGAATTAAAGATTAAATGAATGCAAATCTGTATCGGTATAAAATATTGCGGCGGCTGTAACCCTGTAATTGACAGAGCAAAATTGGTTCAGGAAATTAAAAAACTACTTGATCCTGAATTCATTATAACAACAGATCAATCTTCCGGCGAATGGGACATCGGCATTTTGGTCTGCGGCTGCAAAACTGCCTGCGCTTATAAACCGGAATTTACAAATGCTGCCCGCAAGTGGATTGTAGTGGCCGGTCATTCTGTAGACATGGATAATGAACCGGAAGAAGAATTAGCTGATATTGTCGCAGCCAAGATCAGCCGATAAATCTTACAATGATTTGTTTCATTGAGTGTCATGACCTAGACTTGACTTTGCAGACAGCATCCAAATAAGTATTGTCTTAACTATTGACAACACCTACATATCAATAAAAAATGTGGGTTCAAAAAACCGAAGATTACTAAATGAAAGAAAGGCCGCACCGATTATTTCCGGGTGGTCTTTCTAAGCGTCAAATCTAATTTCGGAACATAATATTTTACTTTCGCTTTATTTATCTTTAACTTACTAGTACTCTTTTCCTGTTATCATTTTCAATGATTGTTTCAACTCATATTTGAAAATATCGTCATTGCTTAATATGTCTGTTAATAAATCGACGGCACGAGAATCTTTTAATCTACCCAATGCTTTTATGACTTCTTCAGTAAGAAAATAATTATCCTGACGATATTTTTTTCTTTGATTAACATCTCTAATTCCGGAGTCATCTTGATTCATCATTTGTAATATTGGCTCCACTGCACTCGGATCACCAATGTCTCCCAATGCTATTACTGCATACTTTCTTACACTGGAATTTCTATCTTTAAGTGCCCCAATCAAACAAGGCACAGAGTCAGGGTCATTAATCGAAGATAATGAACGTGTAGCATTCTCCCGGACTTCTCCATCTGTATCTTGAAGCAATTTACATAAAGGTTTAGCTGCTCTGGTATCTTTATAAATACCGAGGGATTTAGAAGCGACCCTCCTCACACAGACATCTTCATCATTCAACATAGTGATAAAGTCATCCGCTTTTGCATATGAATTTATTCCATATAAACCAGTAATCGCATTGCAACGCGCTTTTGCATCCTGATCCGTCAAGCCACTTTTATAAATATCAATAAAATATATGTCTCTTGTCCAATCTCCCGATGCAACTAATAAATTCCTCCTAACGATGGGATCGTTATGCTTCAATAAAGGTTTCAGATATTCAATTACGGGCGGGTCGATTTTTTTTAACGATCTTCCTGCTTGATAACCGTCATATGAGTCTTCTTTTAGTATGCTGATTAAAGTTTCTATTGATCGCTTATCATTGAAATGACTGAGTGCACTAATTGTCACCTGACGCATCTTTGAACCCGCAGTATTTTGCTTTTCTATTTCAATCAATGGTTCTATAGCTCTCGGATCACCGATATAACCAAGGTATGTGACAGCTACACTTGCCAGCTCATGATCATCGCTTTTTAACATTTCAATAAACGGTTGAACCGCCATAGGCCCAAAATCTGCCAATGCGCTAAGAGCATCATCTGGCACGCCCAACGCATCCTCGTTGTTACATTCTTTTACAAGAGGTGCAAATGCCCGTGAATCTCTTATGACTCCTAATGCTTTGGCCGCCCTGCCTTTGGCATCGATGACTGATTTATCGGATACAAAAAGTTTATGCTTACCTGCCAAAATGTCAAGTAAGGGTTCAACAACAGGCGGTCCGATTTTTTCCAAAGTTTCAGCAGCAGTTAACAGCATATAATCTTTATACATTGCCTCTGCCAAAGGCTTTCCTGCACGGGGATCTTTTAGTTTAGCCAGCGCTCTTCCTATTTCCCAGAAAACCATATGGTTTGCATAATCTTTTTCCTCATCATATACATCTATTCTAAAATCACGTTCCTTCATGTTAATGAACATATCTATGAGTACCGGCACAGCCTCCTTATCACCGATATCTCCCAACGCCTTTACCGCGTATTCTCTGACTTCTCTGTTTTTATCCTTTAACGCATCGATCAAAGGTTTAACAGCACGAGGATGTCCAATGTACCCGAGTGACCAAGCTGCAACTTTGCGAGCACCGGCATCTTCATTCTTTAAACTGGATATATAGTGATCACAATTGGCGAGATAAGCGGTTCTGCTGCCTGCGGATTAATTTTCCATAATGCACCTGCTGCACGCTCTCTAACATTACCGTTTGTATCTTTTAATAATTCTTTTAACGGCTCAACAGCTCTTTGATCATCCAACATACCTAATGCGCGTGCCGCATCAGCTCGAACATAATAGGTTTCATCTTTCAGCAATTTGATTAAAGGCTCCACAAAACGCGGATCTCTGGCGCCATCAAGTACTACTGTAGCTAACATGGGTGATAATTTTATATCTTTTCCTTTTAAGACTGCCTGCGGCGGTTTGATAACATCAATCCGTTTAATATATGTTAGACATTTTACCGCTTCTGCCCAGACTTCCATGCTTTCATCTTCGAGACATTTTATTAATAGTTCTACGTAACGATTGCTGTCATTTGTTGTAAGTTCCCGCACTGCAAATTTTCGAACCTGTGCATCTTTATCACTTAAGAGAGAAATAACTGGCTCAATTTTTCGAGGGTCTCTTACATCATTCAAAGCCCAAAGTGCTTTGATTTTTACTTGTGAGGAGTCATCATTTAAAGCAGCAATAAGATCCAAAGTAAATGGTATTTTATTTCCTGCCCACATTCCTGATATTAAAGATATTGCTCTTGTTCTTACTGAAACATTTTTGTCCTTTATTGCCAATTTGAATATATCTACAGAAACAGGACATGAAACGTTAAAGACCGCCTCCAGGACATTTTCTCTGACTTCAGCGTCAGGATCTTTAATCGCATCACGCAAAGGTTTTATTATCAGAGGATCTCTGAATTTGGCCAATTCTCGTACAGCTTTTCCTCGAACAACGGGATCAGAATCATTCAATTTGGTGATCAGACTATTTATTTTATTTCTGTCTTCAATTTTATCAGCAGATGAAATCAAAGGAATGCTAAAATAAATAAGGCCGATTAACACGCAAGCTATAAGTCTTTTTCGGTTCATTCTTTATACCTCATTATCAATATAATAATTCAGATATTGATTCTTGATCTCATATTAATAGTCTTCATGTATTAGTACTAATTAAAACCATGAATATTCTATGCACATTTTTTAAGATGGATTGTTTAAAAACTATAGATTGTAACTTAGCATAAAATTACATATATGAAAAGTGAGAACTTCAGAAAGTTATCAATTACCTTGACACTCATTGCAAGATCAAGGTCTGTTAACGGCGCATTCAGAAAGAAGTGCTTCTTTAAGTTTACCCGCTACTGTTCTTTATTTTTCATCTTATTGAGTCTTGACTGCGCCTCCTCGTGCCCGTGCGCAGCTGCCTCACTGTACCAAACCTCTGCCGAAGAAGGATCCCGTTTAACGCCTCTACCTTCTTCTAATATTAAACCAATATTGAACTGTGCATCTGCAATCCCTTTCTCAGCAGCTTTTAAAAACCACCTTGCAGCCTCGGCATAGTCCTGTAATCCTTGACTGTACATCAGTCCCAGATGATACTGGGCTTCAGCATGACCCTGTTCACCAGCCTTGAAATACCACTTGGTTGCCGCAGCATTGTCTTGCTCAACACCTGTACCTTCTTCATATGCCAAACCCAAATTGAACTGTGCGGATGCAATTCCTTGTTCAGCAGCCTTGCGACACCATTTGATGGTCTCTGCGTTGGTCTGCAAAACACCGGCGCCAGTTTCGTACATTGTATTTAGATTATTCCTGGCATCTGCATCACCCTGCGCGGCGGCCTTGAGATACCATTTAATTGCCGCAGCATTACTTTGCCCAACCAGCATTGATCTGCCCATCGTGTCCCTACCACTTTGATACATCATACCCAACTTATTCTGGGCAGCAGCATTTCCTTTCCCGGCAGCTTTGATAATAGTCTCTGCATCTTCTTCTTGCTCAACATCCTTTCCTTCATCTAAAACCAAACCGGCACCGGGCTGTTCATCTGCAATCCTCTGTTGCTCAACTTCGCCGGCAGCTTCTATATTCTCTTGCGGTATATTTTTGCTTTCATCTAATGCCAAACCAGCACTGGTCTGTTCATCTGTAATCCCTTGCTCTTCAACCTCGCTGGTAGTCTCTACATTCTCTTGCGGTATTTTTTTGCTTTCATCTAATGCCAAACCAGCACTGGTCTGTTCATCTGTAATCCCTTGCTCTTCAACCTCGCTGGTAGT